>Ga0302320_10015774_pt1 | contig 15490 bp, 10 predicted proteins | sample Bog_T0_3_FD_202130 | JGI IMG/M metagenome (GOLD analysis project Ga0302320, IMG submission 202130) | Peat permafrost microbial communities from Stordalen Mire near Abisko, Sweden - Bog_T0_3 | ecosystem: Environmental > Terrestrial > Soil > Wetlands > Peat | place: Sweden: Abisko, Stordalen Mire... | reverse complement strand
CGGGCGTTGGCCCAATCGGCATGGTCGAAGTTGATACTGTCGCCAGCGGCGTCGACCGTCAGCACGAGGAGTTTGGCGCCGCGGAGGTCGAGATCGACCGGCTTGGCCTTGTCGCGGGGTTTCATCGCGCCGGAGGTCCAAAGTTGCTTGCCGTCGGCTGTGACGCGGAACTCGATCGCGGCCGGACCGCCGGCCGCGTCATCGACGCCCACGGAAGCCTGAAAGCGATCTGTACGGCCGTCCAGTTCTATCCACAACACGCTGGCGGCATGCGTGCCCACGCCATGCACGAACTTCTGGCCGCCGATCGACAGCGGCTTTTCGCGGATACTGCGATCTATCTGCGGATTGCCCCAGCCCTGCTCCATGTGCGCGAGGTCGAGCTTTTGCAGGTCGATGGTTTGCTGGGCGGCGGCCGTGGCGGCCAACAGCAGGGAGAACAAGAAAGTCACGCAAGATCTCATGGCAGGCTACTGGAGGTTGGAAGAGAACTGCAAAGTCGCGAAGCGCGCCGCTCGTAGTCCCGCACGGGCACCGTGTCGGGCACCATGTACTCATGGTCATGGTCGGCGGAATATCGCTTGGAATTCCGGCTAAAGCCGGTACTACGAACGACTTTGCAGTCCTCCTATGGAGGTTGGAGGGAGGTTGCAGCGTACGGCCGAGCGGCCCAGGCTCTGGGCGACACGCCATCAGGACATTCGTCCAAGGACCGGCGGAGAAGTAACTGTCGGCTTTTTCAAACTACTCATCACTCGCCGCGTATGGGAGGTGTTCACGCGGAGAGCGACGAGCGAAATAGTTGACTTGCGACAGTTACTCCTTCGCCGGTCCTTGGCGGTTTCAAATTTGCGGGGATCGCGAATCGTTACGCGACCGCCGGGGAAGCGGCCCGCATGCGGCGGCGGAGGCCATACAGTAACAGGCCGCCGGCCGCGACGGCCAACAGCGCGATCGTCGAGGGTTCTGGCACGACGGCGAAGTCGCCGCCTCCGCTGTCGATGATCGCCCACGACTCCTGGTTCGCCGTATCGACGCCCCAACTGCCCACCAACTGGTCCAACGAGTAGCCGCCGGGATTTGCGTAATTCGAGATGAACGAGGAGAGCGAGCCGTTATAGGCTGTCCGCGCATCCGCGCCCACGTCGGTGTGCGCGGGGATAACGTCGAAATCGACGGCATTTTCCCATTGGGTGACGTTGCCGTTGCCGTCCAAGAGGGCCTTGGCAAGGTAGGCCCCCTGAACGGTATTGATGCTGCCCGGTTCGATGCTGGTGTTGATGCCGTTGTCGTAAGACATTTCCATCGCATACGCGAAGACGCTTGCGCTGCTGGTGGTGGTGGGAACACCGGCGACTTGAACGATGTCGCTGGTGAGCCACTGGGCGCCGGTGTTCTTAAAAATCGGCGCCCAATTGGCGCCCGAGTTCACGAGCCACGCGGAGCCGTTCTCCGTCTGGTTGCGGGCACGCCAGGCCATGGTCACATTCGTACTGGCGGAGAACGCATCGCTCAGGGGAATGTCGGCCTCGCTGCCCACCGTGCCCAGAATGTCCGCATTGGTCAGCGTCTGGCCCGTCAACTGCTTGACTTGCAGGGTGCTGAAGTCGTAAGTCGTGGCCTTGGAGGCCGTGCCGGAACTGCCCGTGGCGACGACGTTCGATTGGATGGGGGAAGTGATGGCTGAGCCGGCGGAAAAGGGAGCCGTCAACGGCGCGCCGAAAAGCTGGTTCCCGTTGGAGGCGGTGCCCCCCACCGCTGCATAGCCCACGTTGGCGACGCTGTACGCGATCGGCAACGAGGGGTAAGCGGTAGTGTCGTTGACCGTGCTCGCCTCGGCTGTGATCACGTGTACACTGGCTGAACCACTGGTCGGTCCGAAACTGGTCACGCTGACGGAGACCGGCACATTCACAGTGCCTCCCGAGGTGACGGGCGTCTGGGTCACATACACCTGTCCGACCTGGGTTTGCGAGCCGTTGGAACTGGTCGTGAAGGCCCCGTCGGCCTCGCCCGATGACGAGTTTCCTACATTGACCATGCTCGTGTAGGTGGAGCTGCCGTTTTGATTGAGGGTATTGACGACATAGGTGTTCTTGGGCAGGGGAATCACGGCCCCGTAGAGGAAGCCGCCCGTGTTCTGCGGCGTTGCCACGCTGATCGTTCCGGCCGAGGGCGAGGTCAAGGCCAGTTGCCGCGGGGCAATCACGTCGGCCGAATAGGAGATGGTCAGCGATGGCAAGCTGGGCGTTCCAGCGGCCAGTTTTTCGCCGGTGAACAACCCCGTGGTGCCGGGCAGGGTGAAACTGCCCGTGACCGAGCCGTTGATCGCGCCGGCAAAGCTGGCGCTGACGGAAAGGCCGGAACTCGTCTGCACCGTGCCGTTGTAGGTCGTGGACGTGCTGTTCAGGCCGCTGAAACTGCCGGCGGTGTTCGACAGCGCCGTCACGCTCCCCACGTTCATGCTCAGATCGGTGTAGTCGTCCCGCGCGCCGGTCGAGGTGACCGTGAGCGAACTGACGCTAGCGACGTTGCCCTGCATGACCCGACCGAAGCTGGCGGGCGAAACGGAATTGATGACGCGGCTGTAGACCGGATCAATGGTCACCGACGTCGACCGCGTGGTGATGGGCTGGTTCGTCCCCACCACCTGGCCGGCAACTTGCACGGTCGCGCTTTGTGTGCCGGGCTGAAGGCCGGTGCCGTTGACGCTGCCCGTGAAAGTGACTTCACTCTGCGGCGCCAAGCCCGAGCCACCGCTGGGCGAGACGCTCAGGCCGCCCGACAACGGCTTAAGTTGCCAGTTGATCGAGGTGCTGCCCGGACTGCTCGAGTTCAAAACCGTGCCCGTCAGGCTGAGTATCCCGGCCCCGGAACCGGACGAGACGGCCAGAAAACGATCGTTTGCCGGCGGGGCCATCGAGAGGTTCAGGCTACCCGTAGACGTGGTCACGGGCACGCCCGGCGTTACCGGCTGAAGGCCGCCGCCGCCGATAGGCGTCACGGGGAAGTCGCCGAAGTTGTAATTGATGGCGGAATATACGCCGCCTTTGCTGTTGGGGGCGAACGGCCCGGTGGGTGACGGCAATAAGATGTCGGAGAAACTGTCCAGGCTGGGATTGGAAACTCCATTGGCCGGGTTGCCGTTGACGCCGGACGGGGCCGCCAGAGTTCCTCCGGTGGAACCCAGGAAGTACCCAAGGCTGTTCACCGTGCTGTTAAACGCAAACGGCTGAATTTCCTGGACCGTGTAGACGTCGCCCGTCTGCAATCCGGTGAAGTCGTAATAACCCGAGGAAGTGGTGGTGGTCGTGAGCGTGCTGAGAGGCGTCAAGAGATTGCTGGGCGAGTACTGGAACAACTCGACCGACACGCCCGAAATGCCCAGTTCGCCCGGCAGCTTGGTCCCGTTCTTCAGGGAATCGACAAAGACATAGCCCGAGATGGAATACGTCGTCGGCGCCACGTAGGTCGAAACCGGGGGAGCGGGCGGTGTGACCGGTACCGGCGGCGGAACCGGAATCAGCGGGCCACCACGCACCGTGGAACAATGGAAAAGAACAGGAAGCAAGAAAGCGACGAAGAGTCGCCACGCCCAGCCACAATGGTTGCGCAACATAGCCGATATCCCTTTAGTGTGCTTGCGAGTGCGAACGCTGCCTCAATTGACGCTTGTTCAGTTCAGCAGCGTGCGCAGCAGTACCCGTAAGCACTCCGGGAAACGACTACGACAAAAACGCTGCCTCACGAATCGGGTAAATCAAATGAATCCGCGGGCCTCACCGGAAGCAAAGCCCGTATAAACCCTATCATAGTAAAAGTCGCCAGAATTGCAAGCAATTTGCGCGGGCGATCGAAAGTTTTTTTTGCAAAGCGAGAAAATGCGGGATTTGCTTTGCTAAGAGACTGCGGGATAGTGACGCAAGTCCTTCGTTAACTTGACGTTACGATTGCCGCACTGAATTTCTGCGATTGACGCTTGGAAGTGCCGCTCGCGCGGCTGAGAAAGCGAATTCGCCAAGAAAAACAAAAAAACCGTGATGGCGCGGACGATTTTCCCCCCTCGCTCGCCATCGCGAAAGCAACGCGCCTGCGCGATGGGAACTGTCGGTTACCAGTCGTATTCCAGGCCAAAGGTCATGCCGTCGTAGAATTGCGACCCTTTGGTGTCGATCTGCGGCGTGATGTTCGGAGTGAATTGCATCTGGTCCGACGCCCGGGCGATGTCGCCCACCCAAAGCATGTCGTAAGAAACGTGGCCCACCAGATTGGGACGGAACTTGTAGCTTCCGCCGACTCCGAAACCGCCCGCGAAGGCCACGCCCACTTTGCCCGAGTTGTAAGCCGTGCTGGTATTGGAGTCAACCGGCGTGTCGCCGTCGTTATATTCGTACCCGTGCAGCGAGGTCTGAATGAGACTGTCCTGGTTGGCGATGTTCATGAACATGCCCACCTTGCTGTGCGTTTCCAGTGCCCAACGGCAGAAGCGGTATTCGAGGGTCCCGCCCGTTTGCAGGCCGATCAGCGTGTTTTGGGTGCGGGCCACGTAGCGTCCGGCGCTGGCCAGCAGCAGGTTGGTCTGCTGGTTGTTGACGGCGTTGTAGGTTGCGCCGCTGCTGGTGAAATCGAACTTCTCGTCGATTTCCATCGCCCGTATTCCAAACAGATAGGAATAGAAGTATCCTGTTTTGCACTGTCGATACCAGTGGCCGTTGGGGTTTAGCACCATCTGGTCCTGTTGGTTGTTTCCGGCGAAACGGTAGTTGACCTCCCAGTTGTTGAACGTGGATACGGTGGTGGCCGTCTGCTGCGTGGCGCCATTGAAGGCGTAGGCGTTCGTGGGATTGTAGTTCTGGTTGATGGGCGGATTGATGAATGGCGAGTTCGCCACGGAATGCGGAAAGGTGAAGGGGCTGATCAGGCTGCCCGTGAAAAGAATCACCGTGCCCGGCGTGGTTTGCGAAATGCTCCCGACCGTAGGCGAATAGACCGGAATCACAGTGCCCTGCACGACGATTCCCGCATAAAAGCGTTCCAGGCCCGAGAACTCGATGTCGACGAAGTGGTCGCGGTTCTCGCCGTCCCGGCCCAGAAAATGCGTCACGGTCAAGTCCAAGGCCGGGCTGACCGTGGGGTCCAGAGTGTGGACCTCCAAGGCGGAAGTGTTGACCGCATTGTTGACGAAGGCGTATTCCAGCGGCTGGCCGGCAATCGTGCCGCTGGTAACCTGCAAGGGACCGAAGGGCAGCGAAGTGGTGCCCAACACGCGGTCGCCGGCCCGGCTGGTGGCCATGAGTTGCACGGACGTGTCCAGCGACCACTCGGGCGGCAGGCAATTGCCCCCGCCGCAGAATTCGCATACGGCCGGTGCTTCGTCGCCGAAAATGCCGTTGGCCGGCGACTCATGCTCGCCCACCACGCCGCCGTCGTTCGAACCGACCTGGTCCGGCGCCGGCCCAACGTTTCTCCGCGCATTCGGCTCAGTCGCCTGCTCCGGACCCGCGGGTATGACCTCCGCGCCGGCATGGGCGCTGGCGTCCGGGACTGCCCAATTGCTGTCGTTGCCCAGGGCCCGGTGGCCGAGAAGTAATCCCCCCCAGGCCACAGCCATCAGAATGTGCCGAACCGTGATTTTCACCACCGTCCTCCTTTTGATATGCGCCGCATCGCGTTTTTCACCGCCGTCGTACTGAAAAACCGTTCTGTCCTCTGCCTAATCGGCCATATCCTGCCCGTACAATACAAATAATCGTTAAAATCGCCCCAAAGGCCACGAATTATGTTATCGGCAAAATTTACGCGACAGTAAAATCTATTGCAGCTTATCTATTTTGAATCTCGCCGTTTTCCCGTCCGGCGAATCGCCGCGCCAGGCCCTGACATGACATGGCAAACCAATATTAGGGGGGCTCGTCTCCAACTTTCCCCATCCTGTTTCTTTTGCTTAGCTATAACTTGCGATATAATGGAAACTGGTCGCCGATCCGCGGGAACATGCTGTTGACGTTCCGCGGGCGGCCCCGACTTCTGCGTGTATTTGTCCCACCTGGCACGCCATGTTTCGCAAAGTCAACATGTGTTTCGGCCCCGCGTTGCCGCGACACAACGTCTCGCTTCGATTTCCGTGCGCCGCGGCGCCCCTACGGATGGTTGTAAGTCGTGTTCTGTCAACGGGTTACGATAGGTCATCTAGCCTGCGTCGGGCTATCGGCACCAGACATGCTTTCGGAAGATGCCACTGAGAATCGCACCCAGGAACATTCCGCTTGCCGAAGGAGTCTCCCGTGACCAAAGTCGCCTCGAAGATCGCCCGAACCAAGAAATCGCAACCCAAGGCCACCGCCAAGATGCTTGCCGCCCGTTCTGTTAAGCGTCCCCTTGAAGAGGAAATTCTTAGCGACGACGAGTTCGCGGCCGACGATTCCCGCTTGACAGACGAATCGGACAACGACACGGACGAGGAACTGGAACCGGACATCGATCTGGAATCCGAACAAGAGAAGCTCACCGGCGACGACGATCAGATCGACGATCCGATCCGCATCTACCTGATGCAGATGGGCGAAATTCCGTTGTTGGACCGGGCCGAAGAGATCGTGGCGGCCAAGCAGATCAAGGGCGCCCGCCGCCGCTTCCGCAACATCATGCTGGCCACCGACTACGTGCTGCACGCGGCCATCGACATGCTCAAGAACATCCGCGACGGCCGCGCCCGCCTGGACCGCACGATCGAAGTCTCCGTGATCAACATCCGCGAGAAGAAGCGGCTCATCAAGATCCTCGGCCCGAACTTGCAGACGCTGGACCGGATGATGGTCCAGAACCGCGAGGACTTCGCCCGGGCGATCCGCAAACAGCGTCCCTTGAAGGAGCGTCGGGCGGCCTGGCGGCGGCTGCTTGCCCGTCGCGGCCGCGCCGTGCGGCTGATCGAGGAACTCGGCCTGCGCACGCAGCGCTTGCAGCCCATCCTGGAGAAGGTCAAGCAGATCCTGCGGCAAATGGAAGACCTGCACGCCCGCATCCGCGAGATGAAAGGCCAGCCCGCACTGGCCGCCGAGCGGGCCGCGCTGAAGAAAGAGCTTTGCCAACTGATGAAGATCTCGCTGGAAAGCCCGGCCACGCTCCGCCGCCGCATCAACCGCATCAACGGCCTGGCCACGGTCTACGAATCGGCCAAGCGGCGGCTTTCCGCCGGCAACCTGCGGCTGGTCGTCTCCATCGCCAAACGCTATCGCAACCGCGGCCTCAGCTTCCTCGACCTCATCCAGGAAGGCAACACGGGGCTGATGCGGGCGGTCGACAAGTTCGAATCGGCCCGCGGATACAAGTTCTCGACCTACGCCACGTGGTGGATCCGCCAGGCGATCACCCGCGCCATCGCCGACCAGAGCCGCACGATCCGCGTGCCGGTCCACATGATCGAGACCATGAGCCGCGTCCGTGGCGTTCACCGCCAGTTGCTCCAGGAAAACAACGCCGAGCCCTGCCTCGAGGACACCGCCTTCGCCGCGGGCATCTCGGTCGACGAGACGAACTGCATTCTCCGCATGACCCGCCAGCCGCTCTCGCTCGACCAGCCGGTGGGCGAGCACGACGACACCTACTTCGGCGAGTTCCTCCAGGACTATCGCGAGGACGATCCCCTCTTGGAGATGAACCAGGACATGCTCAAGTCGAGGATCGCCGACGTGCTACAGAGCCTCGACTATCGCGAGCGGGAGATCCTCCGCCTGCGTTACGGCCTGGTCGATGGGTACGCCTACACGCTGGAAGAGGTGGGCAAGATCTTCTCCGTCACGCGGGAGCGGGTCCGCCAGATCGAGACCAAGGCCGTGCGGGCCTTGCAGCACCCGATTCGTGCCCGGCAACTTTCCGGATTCCTCGACGAGTCGCGCCGCCACCCGGTGCTGCCCGAGATGATCAACGAAGCCGCCACGGCATCGCTGGAAAGCGTTTGAGGTCTCTCATCAACCCGCCAGATGCAACTCCATGATCAGCACCCGCCGGTTGCCGATTTTCGGATTCTGAAACTCGGCCACAGGGCGAAACCCCAGAGCGATGAGCCCTTTCACGCGATATTCGTAAAACCGGCCGAGTATCAGATTCACGCCGGCGGCCCTCGCCGCCTCCACCCGAACGGTATCGAGTAGCCTGCCAAGCCCGTGCTTTCTTGCGCTGGGGCAGACCACCAGGTGGCTCAGGAACGCAAAGGGCTGATTGGCCGAGATGTTCAAGTGCCGGATGTCTTCATAAGCCGGGGTGTCATCGGCCGTGTTGTGCATGCTGAGCCTTGCCGCGCCGACCAGCGTTTCGCCCCTGGTAACGATCCAATGCCGGGCGTGGCTTGCGTGCTCGTCGGGCAGCGGATTCACGGTGAAGCCTTCGCCTTGCCAGACTTCAGCCCGGAAGCGATAGGTGGCTGCCACGATGGATGGTTCGAATACCTCGGTCGGTCCGCAGTAGGGGGCCGGGGCAGTCAAGGACGTTCTGAGGCTGCCCCCGTTGGCCGGTTGGACCACCAGGTGTTCAGCCATTGTGTCGGGCGAGACGCAGTTTAAGAGTTGGTGTGACACGGATGAATTCTCCTACAGCTACCAGGACGGGGGGCATCATCAACAAACGCGGAGAGGCGTTCGGACGCCGAATTGCCGGCCATCACGCGTTTGACGAAGGAACATCTTTCTTAGCGGTAGGGCGGGTCAAAAAGGGTCACGCGAAATTTCGCGGCCCACGTAGACGCGGCATCCTGCCGCGTTGTAGCGAACGTCGTAGCCTTGCCCGGCGTTGGGAAGCGGCAAGATGCCGCTTCTACTGTTTCTGGCCCGTGAACGGTTCCCCGATTTCTTTCTGCCCCCGTTTGCTGGCCTGCTCCGCTAGTCTCTGTGGTTTTCGAACAGTTCCATGAAAAACCGGGCACCGCGGTGGTGCCTGGCAGGAGCAAGACCAAGTCGCGTTATTCCCAAAAGGTGTCAATCATGAACGGCGTCAACCACTCAGCCCGTCCGGTCAGCGCAGATGTTGCACGAAGCCCGTCGCTGTTTCTTCAGGTTATTGGCGGCCTATTGATCGTCGGTGCCATGTTCACCATCGCTGCCGGGTTCTCGAATTGGGCGAGCGAGCAGCCCGTCCAGGCAAGCCAAGAATCCTTCGATGGCTTCTTCCCATTTTGATGATGGGATGAGTAGAGAAGAGTCGCGGACGTACGTTTGCCGACGATAAGCCTTGTTCGCATTGGCGAAGGATGCTTGCCTAATCCCTCACCTCCCCCCCTTTGCCACAGGACTCATGGACTGTCAGCAAAAAAATTGGTCTTTCGCCGCGGGACGAAAGTTGGTGTAATTCCCACCCCATGAACACGCGCATTCTCGTCTTATCGTTTGTGGTCTGGGGTGCGGGCAGTGCGGCCTGGTCGCAGGGACTGCCTCCTCCACCACCTTCCCCCGATGCTGCAACTGGCCTGCCGGGGCCGCCGTCAGACCCCGCAGCGGCCGGGCCGCAATACCCGGCGCAACAACCGGCCTACGCAGCACCGCCCAGCGGTTATTCTCCGCAACCGGGCGGTTACGCGCCGTCCGGTCCCTATGCGCCGTCTGGATCGCCCAGTCCCTATGCGCCGTCCGGTCCCTATGGGCCGCCGGTGGTTTATCCGCCATCGGGGCCCTATACGCAGCCGCCGGGGGCTTATCCGCCACCACCGCCGGGCGCGGTGGTCGTGCCCGAACAGCCCTATCCTTATGTCTATCCACCACACGGGCGGCCGGTAGTGATCGTGCCGGCGCCGCCGATACCGTCGTATCAATGGAGCGCCTCGATCGACGCCCTGTTCCTGGAACGCAGTTCCGGCGGCAGCATTTACCTGGGCAGCACGGAGGCTACCACCCAGAATCCCGTGGGACCGCCCCAAGACCTTTACAGCGATGATGCATCGTTCCCGTTGCAGGCCGGCATCAGGCTGCAACTCGACCGGAAGCTCACCGACACCATCAGCCTCTCGGCCACTTATTGGGGTTTGCAGCAATGGTCGGTGGGCAACACGATCTATGCCGATCCGGCGAACGACACGCTGCTGGCCTACTCGCCTTGGCTGCAAATGCCGACGCTGCTGAACGGGATGGATACGTCGCTGGGCTACACCTACGCCAGCCAGATCAATAACGTCGAGTTCAACGCCCTGTTCCGCTTGAACGGCGACAATCCCTATTGGCAAATCAACTGGCTGTGGGGCGCGCGATACATCAACCTTTCCGACCAATTCACGCTGACCGGAATCGACACGTACAACAGCGCCAGCGAGAACGTCGGTTCCTCGACGAGCAACAATCTTCTGGGCGTGCAGACCGGGCTGCTGGTCGTGCGCGGCTGGGACCGTTTTCAGTGGGAGACGGGCGTCAAGGCCGGACTGATGGGCAACATCTACCGGCAGCATTACACCGACGCGGCCAGCGAGCAAGGGGCCGCTCCCGCGGGCTTCAACCCGATAGACCAGTCGAACAGCGGCTGCGGCCTGGCGGGCGTGTTCGAGTTCTCGCTCGTCGGGCGGATGCGGCTGACCGATGTTCTCTGGTTGCGGCTGGGTTATCAGGCCTACGACATTACCGGCGTGGCCCTGGGGCCGCGGCAGCTCGGCGCCTTCGGCCACGGCGGCAACGTGGCCCTCGACGGCCTGTCGATCGGCCTGCAAGCGACGTGGTAAACGCCTGTTCAAGAACAATGTGTGGTGCAGGCGTCTCGCCTGCGCTGGCAACCGGTTGTGGTGCAGGCGTCTCGCCTGCCCTGGCAGCCGGGACGGCCGCACCACAAGGCTGAAACCGCTATCTTGCCGCGCGGCCATGTGGCCGCTATGCTCAAGGATGTTCCCGTTCGCCGCAAACCCTTGAGTCTCATGGGCAAGAAAGTCCTTTCCATCGGCAATTGCCGCTACGATCACGGCCGCCTGGCCAGCCTGCTGAGCGAACATTTCCAGGCGGAGGTCGTCTATGCGCGGCAGACGGATGAGGCCCTGGAGAAACTCCGGGCGGAACGCTTCGACCTCGTGCTGGTGAACCGCATTTTTCACCGCAGCGGCCAGGAGGGCCTTGAGGTCATTCGCCGCCTGAAGGCCGAGCCCGACCTGGCCGCCACGCCCGTCATGTTGCTGAGCAACTATCCGGAATTCCAGCAGCAGGCCGTCGCCGCCGGTGCGGAACCGGGGTTCGGTAAGGAGGAGTACGACTCGCCCACGGTGATCGAGGAGTTGCGGCGGTTTCTGGAGTGAACGAATCCATTTTTTCCGCATCGAAAGGACCATCATGTCACTGACCCTGGAGTCCTCCGCTATTCAAGAGGCCGTCGCGGCGTTGAAGTTCCGCACCGGCGCGTTTATCGAGGGACGCTTCGTTCCGGCCCGGTCGGGTAAGACGTTTCCGACCGAGAATCCGGCCACCGGGAAGGTGATCGCCCAGGTTGCGGCCTGCGACGCGGCCGACGTGGATGCCGCGGTGCGATCGGCCCGCAAGGCGTTCGACGGCGGGGCCTGGTCGCGGATGTCGCCGCTGAATCGCAAGAAGGTGCTGCTAAAGTTCGCCGATCTCCTGGAGGCCAACGCGGCCGAGTTGGCCCTGCTGGATTGCCTGGAAGGCGGCAAGCCGATCGGCGATTGCGTGAATACCGACGTGCCGGAGACCGTCCATTGCATCCGCTGGCACGCCGAGACGCTCGACAAGCTTTACGACCGCATCGCCCCGACCGGCCCTGAGAACCTGGCGATGATCATTCGCGAGCCGGTGGGCGTGGTGGGGGCGGTGATTCCGTGGAACTTTCCCACACAGATGGCCGCCTGGAAGCTTGGCCCGGCGCTGGGCGCCGGCAACAGCGTCGTGCTCAAGCCGGCCGAGCAGACGTCGCTCAGCGCGCTGCGGATGGGTGAACTGGCCGTCGAGGCCGGGTTGCCGCCGGGCGTGCTCAACGTCGTGCCGGGACTGGGCGAGATGGCCGGGCAGGCAATCGGCCGCCACATGGACGTCGACATGGCCGCCTTCACCGGCTCGACCGAGGTGGGCCGCTGTTTCCTCCGCTATTCGGCCGAGTCGAACCTGAAGCGGGTTATTCTGGAATGCGGCGGCAAGAGCCCGCAGGTCGTGCTGGCCGATCCGCCCGACTTGGACATCATCGCCCAGAACGCGGTCAATGCGGCCTTCTGGAACATGGGCGAGAATTGCAGTTGCGGCTCGCGGGTGATCGTCCACGAATCGGTCAAGGACGCCCTGCTGGAGAAAATCGCCGCGCTGGCCAAGACGTGGACGGTAGGCGATCCGCTCGATCCGGCCACGCGCGTCGGCTCGATGATCGAGAAGCCGCACATGGAGAAGGTGCTGGGCTACATCGCCGCGGGGCACAGCGAGGGCGCGAAGCTCGTGATGGGCGGCCGACAGGTGCTGGCCGAGACGGGCGGCTATTTCGTCGACGTGACGATCTTCGACGAGGTGCGCAACGGCATGAAGATCGCCCGCGAGGAGATCTTCGGCCCCGTGCTTTCGGTGATTCCCGTGAAGAGCGAGGAGGAGGCGGTGAAGCTGGCCAACGAAACGAGCTATGGGCTCGCGGCATCGCTTTACACCCGCGACGTAAATGCCGCCCACCGCGTCGCCCGCGCCATCCGCGCCGGCACGGTCTCGGTGAACTGTTTCTCCGAAGGCGACATGACGACGCCCTTCGGCGGCTACAAGGAATCGGGCTTCGCCGGCCGCGACAAGTCGATTTTCGCCCACGAGCAGTATACGGAGTTGAAGACGGTGTGGATGGCGATCGGGTGAGACGCAGATTTACCGTGACCGACTTCCGCAATGCAGTTCTCTTGCTTGCACTGGCCGACGCGGGGTGGGATACCCTTTCTTGCTGGTTCGCGATCGATGGCAGCAAGATCAACGTTTCTTGTTCTTCTTGATTGGTTCCGGAGGATCGGGGATCCGCATCGGCATTACGATGCAGTTAGCCGGGAGCCCGCTCCGCGTCGCATTGCTGCCGGTTCTTACGTGGTCGGTCCCGACGGTCCCTTCCTTGCTGCTGGCAGCATTGACATTTTTCGTATGCGGCGATTTTGGATCAGCCATTTTCCTGGTCCTCCTGGTGCGTGTGGTCGGATAAGACGTCTACGCGAAACTTCTACTTCAGGTCCAGCAGGGAATTGTGGGCGGTCTGGAAGCGGGCGAGGGCGATGGTCCGGTTTTTCAGGTAATCGGCGAAGAATTCCCAGGAGGCCGTTTCGTCGAGCAACCCCTGCGGCCCCAGAACGCGGCTGAACACCTTGTTCTTCACGTGCCGCGACCCGAACAGGCGTAACGATACCACGTGGTGTACTCTGAGGTCGGGATAAAAACTGAACTTGATCTGATGATGGTCGTGTCCCTGGCGATGGATCGCCGCCAAGGCCGTCGCCGCGGAACGCAGCATGAAGTCAAAGAGGCGCTCGTTAGCGACCGCGGCCTCCAACCGGCCCCAGAGATGGTAGCCTCGGCCGCTGGCCACGATCAGCGGTTCGCACCCCAGGCCCCGCAGGTGCCCTCCCAACTCGCGGACCACGGCCTCCGTCTCCGGAATGATCGCGCTGCTGTTGACCTTGTGGTTGTTGTCGAGATTGAAGCAGAACGTGTCGTTCGCCGAAACGTCGAAGTAGAGGCAGACGTTGCAGACTTTTTCCACATGGGCGAAAAGGAGGTCGTCCATCCGGCGCTCCGGGATGTTCGCCAGCTTGTACTTATGCACCAGCCCGGAAGACGTCAACTCGCCGTATTCCAGGGTCACGCCATCGGTCAGCAGCCGCTCCAGAAACGCAAAGCCGTGTTCCTCACTCTCCAGTTTTGCCCGGTCTTTCGGCAACCCCCGGTAAAACTCTTTGAGCAAGCTTACTCTTGGATCCATGCTTTGATTTCGTCAAACGTTTGGAATGCCCGCGCCGCGCAGAGTGTTTCAACGGGATTCGCCGGTGGAGCCGGGCGCCGCTTCTCGGCCGGATAATATACGCGTACTCCGAAGCGCTCACCGAGGGTGATGTTGACCGCTTCATCGTCGATGAGGTGTTCAATTCCCCAAGCTTTGCAAAAGGCGATCTTATGGCCGGTCATGAACAAGTAATCGAACGGAATCTCGTTATCCGCCAGCCACTTTCTCGTGCAGTCCTGCGCCCGCCGCAGGTCCCGGTAAGTGCAGATCGCGATGCGCCAGCGGTTTTGCCTGAGCCAATGCATGAAGCTGACGCCATCAGGCCGGGCCTGGGCCCGCTCATAGCACCGCCGGTGGATTTTATAGCGAAAAAACGAGTATTCGGTGCTCAAAAGGCTGCCGCTCTCGGTCCAGCCGCCCCGCACTTTCGCCAGGTAGTCCTGAAACACCTCCTCTGAAAGGGCGTACGTTTCGTCGCGGAGAAACGGCGTCTGCTGTAACGTTTCCGTGAAATTGTTCAGTACGTCGTCCAGATCGACGGCAATGGTTTTCATGATCCGCGTCCAGCACCGCGAGTGTATTCGATCCCGGCCCCCGAGCAAGCCGGAACTGGGCCAATATACGCGCGGCTATGCCGTTGTCAAGCCTTTTTGACATGAAACTTACCAGTCACTAAAATGGCGATTGCGTCGGGAGCCGAACCAACTTCATACTCACGGCCGTGACATGCACCTGCATTTCTGGGCCGGGTGCGATGTTAGAGCGGGGGCGAGGAGCGACGCCGGACCTGAAAGGAAATATGTCAATGAAAGCTGAGCCGCAGCCCGCAACCAAGTTCAGAAATCCAGTTGCCGGAGTTTGTCTTGGTGCCGTCTCGTGCGGTAGCCTTCTTTTGTCCCTGGTGGTCTCGGCAACCGCCGTGCGTGCCGCGGATTGGCCGTCGTGGGGTGGACAGCCATCGCGGAATATGGCCTCCGAAACAGAGAAGGGGCTGCCGGACTGGTATTCCTTCGGAAAGAAAAACGGACAGGGCGAAATCGATCTGTCCACCACGAAAAACATCAAATGGGTCGCCAGGCTCGGCAACAGGACCTTCGGCAGTCCGGTAGTGAGTCAAGGCAAGGTTTTTGTCGGCACGTCCGGCGAGTCGGCCTCGGATGCCGCGATGCTGTGTTTCGACGAAGAGACAGGGCGTCAGTTGGGGAAGTTCGTCTGTGGTTCCTCGGACACCGATAACTATGGGATCTGCTCGACGCCGACCGTCGAAGGCGATCGCGTCTACTTTGTTGCGCCGGACCCGAGGGTGGTGTGCGTCGATCTGGCCTCATGGCTCAAACCGTCCGCTGCCCGTGGCGGCGCCGATTCCGCCCGGCCCCTTGTGTGGCAGTACGACATGGCGAAGACATTGCATGTCATGCAGGATCATGTCGCCAGTTGCTCCGTTCTGGTGCATGGCGACTTTGTCTATGTCTGCACCGGCAATGGACGTTTCAAGTACGCCGGAAAGCCGTATTATCCGCTGACCCCCAGCCTGATCGTGCTCGACAAGCATACCGGACAGCTTGTCGCGCGC
>Ga0302320_10015773_pt1 | contig 15490 bp, 13 predicted proteins | sample Bog_T0_3_FD_202130 | JGI IMG/M metagenome (GOLD analysis project Ga0302320, IMG submission 202130) | Peat permafrost microbial communities from Stordalen Mire near Abisko, Sweden - Bog_T0_3 | ecosystem: Environmental > Terrestrial > Soil > Wetlands > Peat | place: Sweden: Abisko, Stordalen Mire... | reverse complement strand
CCGGAATCGCCGGGACATACAGGTTTGGCCTCTTTGGCCGATTTTCTAGCGCAACAAACCAGCACTTTGGCGGTTCAATAACCATGCTAACTATGTCAGAACCTGCCACTGCGTCCGACCAAAATGCGCCCAGCGGCGAGTTGGAAGGAGATTTGGTGCGTCGCGCCCGGCATGATGATCTGGCCGCTTATGATGAGTTGGTGAGGCGATATCAGGAACGCATTTACGCCACCATCTACCATATGACGGCCAACCACGAGGATGCCAATGACTTGGCCCAGGAATCCTTTATCAAGGCGTTTTCGGCGCTGAAATCCTTCAAGGGTGGTTCAAGTTTTTATACGTGGCTCTACCGGATCGCAGTGAACAAGACGATCAATTTTCTCAAACAGCGGCGCAATAAGCACCATATGAGCTTGAACGATTTGGACTTCAACGCCGAGCATGATCCCGATTTGGTGGCACTGATTTCTGATAAAACCCCGCAGCGTGACATCAATTTAAGCGAGCTGCAAAAAAAATTGAACGAAGCGTTACTCAAGCTGTCTGAACCTCACAGAATGGTTGTGGTTTTGCATGATGTTCAGGGTGTTTCGCACGAGGAAATCGCTGACATCGTAGGCTGCAATATCGGGACGGTTCGGTCGCGGCTATTTTACGCGCGGCAACAGTTGCAGGGTTATCTGGCCGAATATATAAAAAATTGATGCGACATGAGCGAGAAAAACAACAATTTTAAACAATTAAAGCAGTTACTGAAGCTCAAGCGGCACGAAATCCCGCCCCCTGGATACTTTAATCATTTTTCCGGGGATGTCATTTCCCGACTCCGCGCCGGAGAGTCAGGTCAGCCGGAGGGTTTAATTGAACGGATTCAGTCGGAGTCGTCATTGTTGGCGTTTTTGTTGCCCATTTTTGAAGCCCGACCTGGAATAATTGGCGCGTTGGCAACAAGTTTGTGCATGCTTTTGCTGATTGGGGTCGTCTGGGCGGACCGGCCCGATGCAACTTTCAATGATATAGCAGCTGTCCAACCCTCACAAGCCTCATCGCAAGCTGACCCAGTGCTCGCCTCGGTCGCCCCGGCGGCGGTACCTTTGGAGCCTGCTGAAAGCTCTGGCATCGCGGTTAGCACCAATCCGGTGACCAGCTTGCAGCCGGTGGCGTCGTTTTTCGGGTCGTCCCCCAATCCCTTGTTCCAACCTGCCGCTTTTATGGCGCCGGGACGTTAAATTTCACATCCTTCTCGCTCAAAAAAATTCAAGCTCTTTGCGGTGCGCGCTTGTAACGCCACCGCACTTTTCATTTAATTCTGTCAGTGCCAACCAAAGTCATTGCCGTTGCCAATCAAAAAGGCGGCGTGGGAAAAACCACCACCGCCGTCAATCTGGCTGCCTGCCTTGCAGCTATCGGTCAGCGCGTGCTGCTTTTTGACCTGGACCCGCAGGCCAATGCCACCAGCGGCGTCGGCGTGGAAAAGGTCGCTGGCGCAAGTGCCTACCAAGTACTGCTCGGCGATGGAAGCTTGTTGGATAAAATCAAACCCACAGTTTTTGCCGGGCTGGAGATCATTCCCAGCGAGGTTGATCTCTGTGCCGCCGATCTGGAATTGGCACGGTTAGACAATCATTTGCACCGCGTGGCCAAATCGCTCAAGGTCGTGCGCGACAGCGGGCGCTTTGATTTGGTTTTGCTGGACTGCCCACCATCTCTGGGGATTTTATCATTAAACGCCTTTGCCGCCTGCGACGGCATTCTTGTGCCGCTGCAATGCGAGTACTATGCACTCGAGGGCATTTCCATGATGAATCAGGTGCTCGATCAATTGCGCGCTGCGGGCGTGAATCCCTGCCTGGACATCTTCGGAGTGGTAATGACCATGTTCGATGGCCGCACCAAGCTGTCAAATGAAGTGGTGGAGGAAGTTCGTAGATTACTCGGTCCGAAGGTTTTTGAAACCGTGATTCCGCGAACCACCCGCCTGGCCGAGGCGCCCAGCTTTGGCAAACCGATCATCCATTACGACAAATATAGCACCGGTGCGGCGGCTTATCAGTTGTTGACTCAGGAGATCATGACTCGCCTAGGCGGCACTGCATGAGATTGACGTTTTGGAACAAACCTGGCCCGGCGAATTTTTGTCATTTGTTATTCTGCAATTTTGTTTTTTAATAGGTCATGCTCAAGCGCACCGCTCTTTACAACGCCCATAAAAAACTCGGCGCGAAGCTCATTGACTTTGGCGGCTGGGAAATGCCTGTCCAGTACACCAGCATCACCGATGAACACCTGGCGGTACGCACCGCCGCTGGCATTTTCGATATTTCGCACATGGGGGAGGTCACTGTCAGTGGGCCGGGCGCGTTGGACTTTCTCAACCATACCCTGAGCAATGACGTTCGCAAACTTGCACCCGGGCAAGGCCAGTACACCTTGATGTGCAACGAGCAGGGCGGTGTTATAGACGACCTTTACGCTTACCGGCTGGCCAAGGACGCGTTTTTCCTTATCGTCAATGCCTCGCGCATTGCAACCGATGTCGCGTGGTTGCAGTCTCAGGCCGCGAATTCTCCCGGCGGCCAACTGGCGCTCACAGATGCCTCGCATCATTACACAGCCATTGCGGTGCAAGGGCCCAAAGTTCGCTCCTTCATCGACGATTGCATCCCTGGAGCATCGCAAGCGGTGATGGCCTGCACCGCAGTCAGCAGCTTGAAAAAGAACCAGCTGGCTGGGTTTTCGTTCGGAGATTGTAATCTCCTGGTGGCCTGCACGGGTTATACGGGCGAGGACGGCTTTGAAATTCTCGGACCAGAAGCGGCGGCACCAAGCTTGTGGGACAAGCTTTTGGTGGCAGGTGCCCCGGCTGGCATCAAACCGTGCGGACTGGGCGCCCGCGACACGCTGCGCACGGAGGTATGTTATCCGCTGTATGGCCACGAGTTGGATGAGCAAACCACGCCCATTGAGGCCGGTGTCGGATTTTTTGTGGCCTTGGACAAGGGCGATTTCAATGGCCGGGCGATACTCGCCGCGCAAAAGGTGGAGGGGGTGAACAAGAAACTCGTGGCGTTTAAGATGATGGACAAATCCGCCCCGCCGCGGCCGCGATATCCCATCTGGATAAACGGCGCCCAGGCGGGCGTGGTCACCAGCGGCACCCAAAGCCCGTCGTTAAATCTGGGCATTGGTCTGGGTTACGTGCCAGCGGAGAGCGCCAAGCCGGGCACGATCATTGAGATTGAGATTCGCGGCAGGCGGTGTGCCGCCATCGTGGTACCCAAGCCGATTTACCCGGCAAAATAGACCAGGCTTTTGAATGCCACCGGTCCAATGAAGTATTGTATCTTTGATTAAAAGAAGTTGTTCAGCTGCGGGGTGCGTTTTGACGGTTATGGTCTCCGTCCTCCTCCGCACCGGGCGGCGGCGGCGGGGGCCGTTTCAGTTTACCATTGGCGCGGCGGCGGAGTTTCCTCTATCTTCAAATCAATATGACTGATCCGCGTTTTTCTAAATTGGCCAGGTTGCTCGTAAATTATTCCACGGAACTCAAAAAGGACGAACGCATTCTCTTGGACATGATTGACGTGCCGGACGAGTTTACCATCGAACTCATCCGCGCCGTGCGGGCGGCAGGCGCGACGCCGTTCGTCGAGACGCGCCACACCCGTGTGGGCCGCGAACAATTGCTGGGCATGACCGAGGCGCAGGCAGCTGATGTGCGCGACCTCGAAATGTTCCGCATGAAGAAAATGCAGGCCTATATCGCCATCCGCGGCGCCGATAACATGAATGAAAACTCCGATGTCGCGAGCGACCGGATGCAAATGTATTCCAAGGTCATCCGCCCGGTGCAGGATTACCGGGTTAACAAAACGCGCTGGTGCGTATTGCGCTGGCCCACACCGAGCATGGCCCAGGCGGCCGGCATGAGCACGGAGGCCTTTGAAAATTTGTTCTTTGACGTCTGCACGATGGACTATGCGAAGATGGGCCGGGCGATGCAGCCGCTGGAAAAACTCATGGCCAAAACCGATCAGGTGCACCTAAAGTCGCCGGGCACGGACCTCTCCTTCAGCATCAAGGGCATCGGAGCGAAGATGTGCCAGGGCGACCGGAACATTCCCGATGGCGAAGTGTTTTCGTGCCCGACCAAAACCTCGGCGAATGGCGTCATCCAGTTCAACACGCCAACGTTGTACCTGGGGACCAAATTTGAAAACGTGCGGCTGGAACTGAAAGACGGCAAAATCATCAATGCCACGGCTAACAATACGCGGCGGCTTAACGAAATCCTGGACACCGATCCGGGCGCGCGTTACATCGGCGAGTTTTCGCTCGGTTTCAATCCCTACATTCTCACTCCGATGTGTGACATTTTGTTTGATGAAAAAATTGCCGGTTCGCTGCACTTCACGCCGGGGCAAGCCTACGAGGATTGCGGCAATGGAAACAAGAGCGCCATCCACTGGGACATGGTGCTGATCCAGCGCAAGGAATGGGGTGGCGGCGAAGTCTGGTTCGACGGGGAACTGATTCGCAAAGATGGCATTTTTCTGACGAAGGAGTTGAAGCCGTTGAATCCGCAGAATTTGAAATGAGCTGACTGCATTATGGCCGGTTTCATCATCTCAATCCCTCCTGGCTGGCGCCGGTAATCATCCAGCCTACCGCGGGCACACCAGCTGGAATTCGTCTTCCCCTATCCATCCGGATGCTCCGGCGGTGCGTACAAAAGCATACTTCCCCCGCGTCCGGAGCTGGCGCACTGGCTCCCCCGCAGCCAAAGTGGATATGATCTCGCCGCCATGCGTGGGAGTTAACCGCAGCGGGGCATTGCTCTTAAGGATGAGCCCAATTTGAGTCCGGCTCACCACCCCAAAATTCGCGGTCAGACTGAATAGAAAAGCCCCAAAGGCCATCGCCGCCAGCAATTGGTGCCAGCCGGCCTTGCGCCAGTGGAAAATCCCTGGCAACACCAGTAACCCCAACGCCAGCCAGAGCGTTGTTCCCGCCAACCAAACCCATGCGTTCGGCGGCAGCCAAGTCGAAACCGTTTCAAACCATTTAAGCTGCGGTGCATCCACCTGGGCCACCTGCCGCGCAAATTCCAGGTTGGCGGCGGCGCGCGCGTCAGCTGGATCAATCCATCTGGCTCGTTCCCATGCCAGGATCGCCGCGCCGCCATGGCCCCGCTGCCACTCCGCCAAGCCGAGATTCACCAGGACGCCAGCGGACGGCCCGGCTCCCGCCGCTTTTTCAAAGGCCGCCGCGGCTTCGGGGAATTGTCCCGCGCGAATCAATTCAATCCCCCGGGCAAAAAAATCATTGGTGGCAGCACGACCGGAAGCCGTAAGACAAACCAGCAGGGCCAATGCCACCCAGACGCCAAGTCGGTGGCCGCCGGGCATGAAATACACCGGTGTCTTCACAGTTTCTCCTCCAGTTCTTGCAGGACCGATTTGACTCCGGGGCTCAGTGCCAGCAGGCCCGGCCACGGGCGACGGTGAATGGCAAACCGGGCGTCGGCGGCCGCGAACACCTGCCGGACGGTTTCGGTCCCCAGCTCATTTTGCGCGCTCGCATCCAGTTGCGACAGCACATCGGCGCAAACCATGGCCCGCGCGTCAGCGGGAAAATGCGGCGCCACCGCAATGCTCATCGCCCGGGCCGCGTGTTGGGCGAAGGCCGACGCATCTCCGGCGGTCAGGGCTTTTTGCAATTGTTGCTTTTCCCGACGCAGCGCGCGGCGGGCCTGGGCGCGGCGCAAAATTTCGGGATGCGCCGCCAGATACCGGCGGCGGCGGTCCCATTGCCATAGCGCCAGAATTCCCGCCACCGGCGCGAGCTGCACGCCCACAAACCAGGATTGCAGCTGCAGCGGTTTCAAGCTCCTCACCGCTTTGCCTGGTGCCGGCGCAAGCGAGCTCAATTTCCGGCGCGCCCCAGCCTTTCCCGCCTCATCCACCTCGGGCTGTTCCACGGGCAGTCCCTGGCCAACCACCGTTACGGGCTGCGGCGGAATGGTCAAATCCACGTACTTTTCCGTTACGGGGTCAAAATAGCAAAAGGGAATGGCCGGGGTTTGGCGGGCTTCATCGGCGAGCGGAATCAGGGTGAAACTCATGGCCGGCGGCGGGTCCACGATGATCTGCCAGTCGCGGGATGCCGGAGCAGCCGGCGGCACCAACCGCGTGAGTTCGCCTTCGCCGTGGAACGACAGGCTGAATTGGACCGGCTCGCCCACTTGCAGACGGTTCGTGGCCAAGTGGGGCGGATCTTGAAAGAATTTCCCAATCGACCCGGTGAAGCCCGGTAATTCACCCTCTGCCGGCAGCGGCCGCACGTTGAGTTCCACCGGATCGGAAACCAGCAAGACATATTTTGGCGGCCCGCCCTGAAAGTTCACCTGCCCGCTAATGGAAATCGGCGCGGTGAATTCGCGACCGGCGGTGAAACCCTGCGCCGTGAATTCCAGCGGGCCGGCGGCAATCGGTGTCACCGTCATTTCACATATCAACGCCGGTTTCAGCTCGCCGTTGAGATTGATCGTTTCAATGGCCTGTCGCATTGCGGTCTTGTCCACCATCAAACCCTCGCCGCGCAACTCAATTTCCCGGAGCGCCTCAATCTCGTTGCCCGGTCCCACCGGCAAAATGACTCGCGCGTGAAACGGCTGGCCGAGAAAAACATTTGTCGCCGACACTTCCAATTCAAGGCGGGGTGGGACCTGCAAGCCCGATATTTTTGCGCCCACGTCCAGGCTAGCCGCCGGCACTTCCACCAGTACCCCCGACACATTGACGCTGAAATTCGTGATCGTATAGTGACCTGCCACCGGCGCCGTAACTTCATAGACAAAGGACGCGAGCGGACGATATTGATTGGCCTGCATCAGAGTGAGCTGCCCGCTTTTCTTCAAGCCAAATTGCAATTCCGCCGGCACGGGAAGCTTATCGGGCCAGTCAATGGAGGATTCGGTGGCATCGACATTCACCCGGTAAAACGCTTTCCCCCCGGCCGGCACCGCCGGTGGATCAAATGCGGCCGTGGCCGTGACCGGGGTCGACACATCCACCATCGGCTGCGCGACTTGCAGTTGCAGTTGGCTGCCCGGCGGTATGCGCGGCGACGTTTGTGACTTGACCAGAAGCGGCGTTAACAACAAAAAATGGATAACGCCGTTTCGGATGTATTGCAATATACCCAAGGTGCCGCGCCACACTCCCAAACTTGGGCGTTGAGTGTTGAATGTTGAATGTCGGATGTTTCCCATTCTCACTTCACCAATTGCGTCCTTTCCGGTCCTTTGGCGGCGCGCCTTCCTTGTCGCTCATCTCCAGACGGCGGGTGCCGTCAAGGGCGAGGCCGTTCAGCAGTTGAATGGCCTGGTCCGGCGACAGCGGGATTTTCATTTCATCCCCCTCGTGCCCGGCGTTTTCCTTCTGGCCCGTCAAAGATTCGGGCTTCAAACCTTCGTCCTCGTCCCCGTCGTCACCCGTGCTGCCGGGTGGCGCGTTCGGGGCGGGAATCTGGCCCTTGATCTTACTCAACAACTTGCCCAGATTTTGCCTCTGCTGGCCCATCATACCCATCATCGCCTGCATCTTCCGCAGGCTGTCCACCAGCTTTGCAATGCCGCGATCCACAATTTCCGCATTGTGCGCCGCATTGGTGTCCGCACTGTTGAGCTCCGTCACACCCTTGAAATCCTCCGCCGCGCGCTGCCATTGTTCCAGGGTCTTGCCGTAAGTTTCCATCGCCGCCGACACGGCCTTTTCCGCTTCTCGTAAATCGTGCCGCGCACCCCGGCCCTCGATATAGGCTGCTATCAGCCGATCCAAATTATTTTCTGCCAGGGCGGATTCCGATTGATGGATCGCCCGTTCGCCAGCGGCCAGCGCAGTGTCGCCCTGAACCGCTACTTTTTGCGCGTCCGGCCCCTGTTTCAATCGTTCCAATCCCGCCCCAAAGCGTGCGTGCCCCACGTTGTACAAGGCCGCTGGCTGCACTTGTTCATCCTGGGTAGCCAGGGCTGACTGAAACATTTTCTCAGCCTCCGCAAATTTTCTAGCCGCGAGCAGGCCGGTTCCCGCATTGTAAAACTCCCGTGCGTTGGCGGGAGCAAACCCATTGGTTTCGGCCCACGCCAAATTTTGGAAACCCAAAACCAGTGCGATGGCCAGGGCAAAGCCCCCGCCAAATATTCTCATGCTGGCAGAAATGCTCATGGGGCCGGGACCTGTTTTCGCCGCGTGCCGATCAGCGATTCCACCACCATGGCCGCCAGGGCAACGGCCAGCGGCCAGTAAAAATGGTCCATGCCGCTTTGCTGCGACTGCCGCAATTCGCTGGCAGCGTCAAGCGCATGGATGGCTGAACGAACCTTTGTCAAGCCCTCGCCCAGCGGCCCAAGCGGATAATAAATGCCGCCCGTCGCTTGGGCGATATCACGGAGCGTTGTCTCATCCAGCCGGCTGCGCACCAGCACGCCTTGCGCATCGCGGAGCAGTTCGGGCTGCCCCGCGACATTGATCGTCTGGATTTCCTTTCCCGCGGGCGTCCCCACGCCGATGGTAAACACCACCACGCCGTTGGTCGCCAGACGCTTCGCGACCGCCACGCCGGATTTTTCCAGGTCTTCGCCGTCAGTCACCAGCACCACCATTTTGTGCCGGCTGTTTTTATCCATCGCGTGATACGCCTCGTTCAAGGCGCGCCCGATGTCCGTGCCCGGAACCGGCATCGTTTTCTCGTCCAAGGTAAGCAGTGACTCTTCGAACGCACCCGAGTCAAATGTCAGTGGACATTGGATGAACGCGCTGCCGGCGAACGCCACCAGACCCAGGCGGCCGTGGCTCTGGCGCCGCACGAAATCCAGCACGGAAAACTTCGCGCGTTGCAGTCGGGTCGGCATCACATCACTCGTCGTCATGCTCAAGGAGCAGTCCATCACAAACACCACATCCTCACCCAGCCAGGAGTTGTTGGTCTCCACGCTGCCCCATTGCGGCCGCGCCAGCGCCAGACCGGCGAATAGAAAAACCAGCAGCAGCAGCAGTTCCTTGACCCGCCGCCGTACCGGGCTGTGCGACGCCGTAAGCGCCCCGACGAAATGCGGCGAAGCCAGCTTCGCCAACTGTCGCCCGCGGGCGCGAGCCGCATGCCAGTGCAGCCACATCAGCAAGACCGGCGCAACCACCGCCAGCCAGAGCCAGCCTGGGTCGGCAAATTGGAAGCTTGCGTTCATTTACGATGGATCGTTTGCGGCTGGCTCATGGGATGCGCCGATAGCGCGTGCTGTTCAGCATAGCCTCCGCCGCCAGCAACGCAAGGGCGGCCAGCAACGGCCATTGGAACAGCGGTTGGTACGTTGCAAAACGGCGCAGCTTGACCTCTGATTTTTCCAGGTGATCAATCTGGTTGTAGATGTTCTGTAATTCGTGCTGGTTGGTGGCGCGGTAAAACTGGCCCCCGGAGGCCGCCGCCATTTTACCCAAGACTGCGTAATTCGCCGGCTGGAGCAAAAGCGTCGGCACGATGTTGCCGTTCGCGTCGAGCAGGAATTGTCCGGTAGCCGGATCAAATCGGGGCAGGTTGCACGGCTGCTCGATCCCAATGCCGATGGTGTAGATTTTAATCCCCAACGCGGCGGCAAGCTGCGCGGCCGGCAACGGATCGATCTTGCCCATGTTATTATCGCCATCAGTCAACAAAATCATGATGCGGCTTTTGCTGTTGGGCGCCGCCTTGAGCCGTTGAGCCCCCACCGCCACCGCGTCGCCGATGGCCGTGCCAAGGTCGGAAATGATGCCGATATGCAGGCGGGCCAGGTTTTCATTCAGCCAGTCATGGTTCAACGTCAGCGGGCTGGTCAGATACGGCACGCCAGAAAATGAAATCAACCCGATCCGGTCGTTTGGTCGCTTGGCCACGAAATCCTTCAACACTCCGGAGGCAATGGCGAACCGGGACAGTTTTTCCTCAGGTTTTCCCATGTCCACCGCCATCATGGACCACGACAGATCCAGCACGAGCATGATGTCCACGCCCGGCGTCTCGGATTCCACATGATAATTCGCCAGGCGCGGCCCCGCGAGCGCAATGACGCTCAGCGTCACCGCCAGGAGCCGCAGGAAAAACAGCAGCCGCCCCGCCGCCGCCCGGGCCGGGGCGCCCGCCGCCCGGGCAATATCCACGCTCGAAAAAACCAGCGCCGAGAGCCGGCCGACTTTGCCACGCAACAGCGCATACACCGGCAGCAGCCCAAGCAAAGCCAGCACCCACGGAAACTGAAATTCGAGTTCGCCGTTCATCGGATCTCTTCTGGCTCAAACTGCATCCGCCGCTTTTCCAATTGGGCGACGATTTCGAACGCGCGCGTTGCCGCGTTCAGCGGCACGGATGGAACGGCGGGCGAAAACTTGCGTTCATCGCATTCGCGGAGTAAACCGCAAACGCCCTGCGCCAGTTCACGGCCGACGTTTGCATTGTCCGCGAGCGCGGCGGACAATTCCGCGGTGGTCAGCTCGCCAGCCGGCAGGGCAAATGCCGCGCTGACGTAGCGGCGCAGCGCTTGCGATATCTCGCTCAACACATTTCCATCTTCCGGTTGGCGCTGCAGGCGAACCAGCGCCGCGTGCGCAAGAATTCCCGGCGGCACAATTTCCGTTGTCGCCGGACGCAACCGCGCCAGCAAATACAATGTCGCCGCGGCCAGCAGGGCAAGACTGCCGACAACGATGGTGGATTCATGCAATTCCCAAAAGGGCGGCGGCATTTCGGGGTAGGCGGGAGCGAGGGGCGGCAACCCATTGGTGGTGGATTGGGCAAACAGGTGGGTATCAAACAAGGCCGGGCACAAAAACGCCGCCCATCGAAGTTTTGCCCCCCGGCTGCCCGGCCGGTCGCCGCCCATCACCCTGCTGGGGCGTTGAATAATGAATGTCGGGTGTCGGCGGTTCCGGTTTATTTTCATTTCAACCCCGCCTCCGTCCGCGCCGGATTTCAAAGAACCGCTGCAACGCTGGGGCGAAAGGTTCCGTCGCTTGGAGCCGCAGCGTGTCCACGGCGGTGCGATTCAGAGCACGATCCAGTTCCGCGAGTCGTTCGGCGTTGACGGCGGAAAAACGGTCGCGCACCGTCCGGCGGCTGGAATCCAGCTCCAGCAGTTCGCCTGTCTCCGCATCTTCCAACGTCACCAACCCCGCATCCGGCAGTTCGCTCTCACGCGGGTCGTGCAAGTGCAGGCAAATCACGTCATGTCGCGTATTGGTGAGGCCCAGTTCCGCCACGATATCGCGCCCGGGCTCGTTGGGGATGTGTTTTCCATGCTCGCGTTGGAGCGCTCGCCGGGCAGGCGGGAGGCCCGCCCTGCTGTGCAAAAAATCCGTCAGCAGAAAAATCATTGCGCGGCGGTGCAGCCCATGGTTCAGGAAACCCAGCGCCCGGGAAATATTCGTGCCCTGGCGACGCGGTTTGAATACCAGCATTTCCCGGATAATACGCAAAATATGGCGGCGGCCCTTGCGCGGCGGCACGAACAACTCGACCTCGTCCGTGAATAGCAACAAGGCCACCTTGTCGCCATTTTTCGCCGCTGACATGGCGAGGGTGGCGGCGATTTCCACCGCAAACTCTCGTTTCGTGCGCATGGCCGAACCGAAGCTCGATGACCCGGAAACATCCACGGCCAGCACGGCGGTCAATTCCCGCTCCTCCCGAAACCGCCTGACAAATGGTCGGCCGAGCCGGTGCGTCACATTCCAATCGATATCCCGCACATCATCGCCGGGGATGTATTCGCGCAGCTCCTCGAAATCCATGCCGCGCCCCTTAAAATGGCTGAGATACGCGCCGACCATCGTGTCATTTACCAGCCGGTTCGTGCGCACCTCCACTCGGCGAACGGTTTCAAGGAGTTCGGTGACGGTCATGCTAACAGCCAGGTATGCAAACAATTGTCATGCTATATTTTTCATGGCTTCACGGCACTGCCACCGCGTTAAACACCTTCTTGATAATCGCATCTGTCGTCACGGACTGCGCCTCGGCTTCGTAGGTCAGGATGATGCGGTGACGCAACACGTCGGGACCGATGCTCTTGATATCTTCGGGGATCACATATTCACGGCCTTGGAGCAGCGCCCAAGCCTTGGCGGCGAGCGTCAGGTAAATCGTTGCGCGCGGCGACGCGCCGAACTGGATGAAATGTTTCACGTCCAGCTTGTAATCCTGCGGCTTGCGCGTGGCAAAAACAATTTTCACAACGTAATCGCGGATCTTATCGTCCACGTGGATTTGGTCCACCAGTTTGCGCGTCGCCAGAATTTCCTCCAGTGAAACAACTGGTTTCACCGGTGTTTCGGGACTTGTGAAGGCCATGCGGTCAAGAATCTTCCGCTCGTCCGCCTCGCTGGGATAGTCCAGGATCACCTTGAACATGAAGCGGTCCACCTGCGCTTCTGGCAGGGGATAGGTGCCTTCCTGGTCAATCGGGTTTTCCGTGGCCAGCACCAGGAAAGGTGCCGGCAGCTTCATGGTCTCCCCGCCGAGTGTAACCTGCCGTTCCTGCATGGCTTCGAGCAATGCGCTTTGAACCTTGGCCGGCGCGCGGTTAATCTCATCCGCCAGGACGAAGTTGGCGAAGATCGGTCCCCGCGTGGCGTGGTACTTGGAATCCTGCGGATTATAAATCAGGGTGCCGACAATGTCCGCCGGCAGCAAATCTGGCGTGAACTGGATCCGGTTAAACCGGGCCTGCACGGCCGTGGCCAGCGTGCGCACGGAAAGCGTCTTGGCCAGTCCCGGCACGCCTTCCAGCAGCACGTGGCCGTTGGCGAGCATCCCCACGAGCAGCCGGTCCACCAGCGGTTCCTGCCCCACGATGACATGCGCAATCTCTTCCCGCAGTTTGCCGATCCAAGCCGACGTTTCCGCAACCTGTTCCTTCAATGTCGAGTTCATGCGACTAGAATTTATGTCGCGCCGCAGGCCGACTCAAGCGCAGGCTTGAAAAACCTTCCTCCCAACTGTTCTTTTGAATGCGGCTGCGCGTGGGGTTGCTGAAGGCCAGCGTATCCAGCGAAAACAACCCGCCGCTCGCAATCACCAAAACGACGAAGCCGGCCAGATACTGATTTTTCAATTCCAAAAACCGGAACTAAGGGCCGGACACGGCATCCCCGGGCTTGAGCGCAGGTTTGGATTTACCAGGGAGCACGGTCGGAGCCGCCCGGTCCCGGCGTTGGATCCCCGGGTCTCCACCCGGCCGTCTTGGGGCAGGACGATCATCCCCCGGGTGGAAGATCGGCAAAATAAACTTTGCCTGCGGTGCTTGATTTACAGTTAAATCCCGCCCCATGAACTGCATTGTCACCGCCGGACCGACCTACGAACCGCTGGACGACGTGCGCCGGCTGACCAATTTTTCCACCGGCCGGCTGGGCACGGAACTGGCCGGTTTTCTCACCGCGCACGGGCACCAGGTCACGCTGCTCATCGGCGAATCGGCAACCTGGGGGGGGGAGCGCCGGGCGCAGACCGTGAAGATATTTTCCACGACCCGGGATCTGCACGCGCAAATGAAGGCCGGTGGGCGCCGAAAGGTGGACGCAATTTTTCACGCCGCGGCGGTGTGTGATTTTATGTTTGGCAAAATGTATGCTCGCGGGGCTGACGGAGAGCTTGAGAAGTTTAAGCCAGGCAGGAAGATTTCCACGCGCGGCGGCAACCTGGTCGTTGAACTGGCTCCCACTCCCAAGATCATTGCCGGGTTGCGGGGCTGGTTCCCGGATACTTGCATTGTCGGCTGGAAATTCGAGGCGGACGGCAGACGACCGGAAGCGTTGCACGCGGCAAAGCGGCAGATTGCCGATTGTTCCACGGATGCCTGCGTGGCCAACGGGCCGGCCTATGGAAAGGGCTTTGGACTGGTGACGGCCACCGGATTGAAACACTTCGCGGGCCGGGAAAAATTATTCGCGGCGCTGGAAAAATTGGCGGAATAAAGCATGAAGAAGCGGCCGGACCCATGCTGGCCATCCGGTTTTCGTGCTGGTGGAACCGGGTGAGATTCCTCATCCCTCGAAATGCTTCAGGTGGGTCATGGCCAGTGTCATGGGCAGCCAGCCGATCACCAGCGACAGCGTGACGAACCCGCTGATACAGGCCGCCACCCAGCCAATGTGACCGTGGAAACCGCCACCGCCCACCACCAGCAACGCCAGGGCGGCGATAATATAGATGGAACTTAATACAAAACACAAGGTGCCCCCAAATCCGCTGACAATCTTATTGGGATTGGTTTCTTTAAGATTTGGAAACAAAACCCCGAGGCCGGTGGCGAGACCGTTGAGGGCGAAGGTCATGACCGTAATGACGGCGCCGAAGAAAACGACGTCGTCCCAGGCCATTTTGAGGAGGTAACATGAAAGGGTTACCAGGCCGAGGGTTACGATGAGTGAGGTGATGCTGGCGAGCCAGTATTTGGTGCGGACGACCCGCTGGAGGCCAATGGGCGCCAGGCCGATAATCCACAGGCGCCGGCCTTCCAGGGAGAACTGGGGAAATACAAAGCGGGTGGTGACGGACGCGAGATTGAAGGCGCAGGCGCCGAGATTCAGGAAAGCGACCGCATTAATCCAAAATGGGCTGGCCAGCTGGTGGGTGAAGTTGCGCAAATTGATTATGTAGGCCCCAAGCAGGCCGAAAAAAACCACGGACTGGGCCCATTGGGTGGTATCGCGCCAGAACATACGCACATCCTTGACCACGAGTGCACGGACTTCCGGCGAGAGGAATTGGAATTTGGCGCTCCAGCGTTCCAGCCGCCCAGGCGCCCGGGAATTGTCTTTGGCCCGGGAATAATCCAGTCTGAACCCGCCGCCGCCACCGCGGCTTTGCACGGCCGAGGCAGTGTTGTAAAACAGGCCGCCAAAACGGGTGAAGGCTATGCTGCCGAAGAACAGGGTATTGCTTAACAGCACGCCGGCAAAGAAAATGGCGGTGTTAAAGATGCCTTCAGCCCACTGCAGCACTGCCGAGGAAAGCCAGTAGCTTGGCAGGAAGGGGAACATCGTAAAACGCGTCTTGGCAAGCAACCGGTCGAGTGCCTCCAGGGTGCGCTTGTCGAGCAGGTCATCATCCACGGGATTGGTCTTCCACCAGAAGGCCACAAAGGCAAGCAACAGGAGTGATGCCAGCAGAATCACGACTTGGAAACTTTTCCGGTCCAGATGCCGGCCGATGCCAATGGCCAGGGCCGAACCCAACACTCCCGGCAGGATGATAAACAGGCCGATGAGCAGGACGGTGACGGGATAAAAATGCCACGGCACATCCCGCACCAGTCCAAAGGCCACCAGCAGGGGCGCGATCAGGAACAGGAACGCCCACGAGGCCAGGATGATGGTCTCAATGAATTTCCAGTTGAAGATGGTTTGTGCGGGGACCGGCAAGGTCAGCAGGAAAGTCGTTTCGCGGTTGCGAA
>Ga0302320_10015772_pt1 | contig 15490 bp, 10 predicted proteins | sample Bog_T0_3_FD_202130 | JGI IMG/M metagenome (GOLD analysis project Ga0302320, IMG submission 202130) | Peat permafrost microbial communities from Stordalen Mire near Abisko, Sweden - Bog_T0_3 | ecosystem: Environmental > Terrestrial > Soil > Wetlands > Peat | place: Sweden: Abisko, Stordalen Mire... | reverse complement strand
GAGGTTCAACTTGCCGTTCGGGTCCGTGGCCAGGCAGTGCTTGCCGGTCTTTTCGTGCGCCCCGCTGCCTTTGACGGTGGCGTCATTCTGCGCGACGTGAAAATCAATCGTCCACGGACGCAGCGCCCGGGTGAGTTTCTTCATCGCGACGTGGAACGGCTCCGGCTCCCAGTTGAACCGCTTGGGCACGAGGCGATGCTCCGGCGCGTTATAGCCCAGCGTGTAAAGCAGTGTGTGGGCCATGTCCGCCTGGAAACCGACCAGCTTGGGCTGGCCAACTTCTTCGAGCAAACGCACCATACATTTCCAACTATGCATGGCCCCCCAACAGATTTCCCCTTCCGCCGCAAGCCGTTCGCCGTGGTCTTTGGCGGCCTTGGCGCCTTCGCGAAACGTCTTGGCGATCAGTTTGGTGTTGTTTTTGGGGTCTTTTTCCCAATCCGTCACGCTCGCCGCCGAATCAATGCGCACGATGCCGTAAGGCCGCACGCCCAGCTCACGGAGCTTTGCCGCGATCCGACAGGCCTTGGCCACCGCCGTGACCCAATTCTGCCGCTTGGTTTCATCCCCCATCGCCGACCCGTCAAACCACACTGGCGCAACGACCGAGCCCACCACAAATCCCTTGGCGCGAATTTTGTCAGCCAGACTCTTGATCCCGTCGTCACTGATATCAATCGAGATGTGGGGATCGTAGAGAAATAGATCCACCCCCTCAAATTTCACGCCGTTCACCTCGGCTTTGGCCGTGAGTTCCAACATCGTGTCGAGGCTGATGGCGGATTCTGCCCCGGGGGCGCCCTTGCCGACGAGGCCGGGCCACATGGCGTTGTGTAGTTTGGGGTAATTGTTCTGGCTCATGGCGGTGCGACTTTGGGTCGGTTAAAATTGATTCTTCCGATACGCGCCCATTTCCGGCGCCTCGGGATTCACCCCGGGGCCGAAGTAGCGCAGGCACACGAGCGGCTCGGTCTCGCTGGTGTTTTCAAACGTGACGCCGGCCTTGGCGCCATCGGCGGCGCAAAAATATTCGTCCTCGGTGAGCTCGTGGAAACGGATGAGCTTCGGGCTCAGCAGCCGCTGGCCATTGATGGTGCCGCTGCCTTGCACGCAAATCAAACCGTAAGCGCCTCTGTCCGTGATGGTCGCCTTCGCGCCCGGATCCACCGTGAGTTCCTTGGCCGTGAAGCACTGTTGACCATCTATTTTGCCATAGACAATCCAGCGATCCACAAACCCTTCCTTGCGCGTGTCGGCCACGGGCACCGGTTCGAGGTAGTGGTGGTCCTTGAACTGAGGATCCACGTTCTTGTCCCAATCGAGTTGGTCCACGATGAAATCAATATTCCGATGTTTGCTCTTGGGCATATCCTTGACCAGCAAACTCCAGGGAACTTCGCGCCCCTCGACGAGATTTTGATACATGCCGAAGACATCGCTGCCCCATTGCGGTTCGTAAGTGCAGAGGCTGCCGGGCGCGTGCAGGATGCAGGGATCAATCAGCCAGCCCGAGCCAACCTTGAGGCGATACGCCTTGGAAAGATCCAGCAGACCGTTATCTCCCTTGTTCCAATTCGCGAGACACTGGCGGACCTGCGCTTTGGTCGTGCCCGGCTCCAGGCCCATGAACGTGTAGGGAAAATGGTTGCCCACGTTGTTGTGCTGCGGCGGAAAATAATAGGACTCCGGCTTGCCTTCCTGCCCGACCAGTTTCGCCTGCGCCGCGTTCTGATGCATGTGATGCGGAATCGGCCCCATGTTGTCAAAGAACTTGGAATAGACCGGCCACCGGCCATACTTCTTCCAGATGGCATCGCCGATGAGCGTGGCGCCGGCATCCTCCACGGCCTTGCGCAGCGTGAAGCGTTCGCCCCCGACCACGCAGTAGCTCAAGCCTTCGTCGGGCACGCGTCCTTCATTGGCGGCTTCCGTGGTGGAAGCGAACCACCGCTCGTCAATGCCCCCGCGGTTCAATCCGTAGGCGTAGGTGTCGTTCGGGTGCAGTTTGAGGCGCAGGCCCGGCTGGAGAAAGGAGCGCGGGACCCACGCGGGTGCGAGCCGCAGCAAGCCGCCCGTGCGCGACAACTCGGCTTCGACTTTGGCTTTGGTGTTGCCTCGGGACAGTTTGAGTTGAGAAACGGTGTTCATAATAGTGGGAAATTAAAGGGTTTCAGTGGTCTGGCTCACGGCTTGAAATTGGCGGCGCTGTCTTTGCCGGCAGCCTCAATGTACGCCAATAGATCGAGGATTTCCTCTGCCTTCAAATTGTTGACGAGCCCGGTCGGCATCGGGGATAGCTTCGACTGCGTGCGGCGGGCGATGTCAGCAATCTTTACTTCTTCCAGTGTTTCCGGCGACAAGGGGCTGGGCATGATCACCAACCGTTCGGCATTTTCATCCGTGATGCGGCCGGAGACGGTCTCGCCATCTTTTTTCAAAATGTTGTAGGTTAAAAACTGGTCGGCGATGACTTTGGACGGTTCGATGATGGACTCGAGAATGCTCTGCAGCGAATATTTACTGGCCGCGCCGCCCAGTTCCGGACCGACTGCCCCGCCTTCATTTCCCATCCGGTGGCACACGATGCACTGCGCGTCGTTGAACGCCGCCTTGCCGCTCTGGAAATTCCGCCCCCGCTTGGCTTCCTCCAAGCGGGACTGCAGATCAGCCACCGTCCAGTCCTTGACGAATTTTCGCTCTTGTGCCTGTTTCCAGCGGGGCGCGCCAATATGTTCCTCGATCAGCGGCTTCAGGGCCGCTTTCTCCGACGCCGTCAGCGTGGCGATGGCCTCGTTGCGGATATTGATCAGATATTTGTCGTAACTCACACCGTCATTGTAATCGCGGTCCACTTCCTTGAACCACCGGAGCAGCGCCTCCGGATGCTTGGTATGATTCGGGTCCTGTTTCCGCAGTTGCGTGAACCACGCAAAATATTTCCGTCGCTCTTCCAGCGTCCAACCGGAGGGCATGGTGCGGAGGTGATAGATGTAATAGGCCTGCTCCTCCAGCGTCGGGGCATTGGCCACAAGCTCCAGACACTTGCCAATCACCTTCGGGTCCTTCAGATAGATGAGTACCTGCGCCAATTCGCGGTTCACCCGATCGCTCGCAGTCGGAAAGACAGCCCCCCACTTTTCGGTCGCGAGCCTCGCCAAGTCCTCGTCCGGCCGGCCTTGCCGCGCGAAACTCACCTGAATCAGCCGCAATTTCTCCAGTTGCTGATCTTCAGGGAGCTTGGGCAGCGAAAACTTTCTCAGCGCCATCAGCAAATCCCTTTGCGTGCCCTTATCCCCGCAGCGGGCCAGGGCCAACAGCGCCGTCAAGCCGCCCTCCGGATCGGTTTCTGCCAGCGCGCGCTCTTTCCACACCGCGACGGGCTGACTTTCGATGGCGATCCGCGCCGCATAGCGGATGAACCGGTCGCTGCTGGACAAATGTGGCCACGCGAAATCCACCGCGCGCGGATCCGTCTTGCCCGCAAACGACTCGAGCTGGTGGCGCAGCGCCCGCGCCTGCTTGGCAGCCGGGTCGGGCTTTTCCACCTGGTTCAACTCGCGACGCTGTGCCTGATCGCCCACAAAACTGACGCGATACAACCCGGATTGTGTGCCGCGGCCGCCCGTGATGAAATACATCGCGCCATCCTTGCCGAACTCAAAATCGGTGAGATTGAGCGCTTGGCCGCGGAGCAAGACTTCGTAATCGCCCGTGTAGCTCGCCCCCTGTTCATGCAGGTGAACCGCGAAAATCCGCCCGTAAGCCCAGTCCATCGCGAACAGCGCCTGCTGATATTTTTTTGGAAAATTGCTCGCGGTGCCGAACTTCATGCCGGTCGGCGAGCCGAGGCCGACGTCCACCACGGGCGGCAGGCTGTCCGCGTAATAATCCGGCCACTTGCCCGCGCCGGAGCGCCAGCCGTATTCGCCGCCAACCACACAGTGAAGGATGCGCGTGGGGCGATACCAGGGCAGACCCCAGTCCCATTCCATGTCAGCGTCAAATGTGAAAATTTCGCCATTGGCCGCGAAGGCAAAGTCGTAGGCGTTGCGAAAACCCGCCAGCAACAACTCCCAATGCTTGCCCTCGGGATCGGTGCGCAGCAAGTGGCCGCCGGGAGCAAGAATGCCCATCGCATGACCGTTCGGATCCCATTCCCGCGGCAGCAGCAGATCTTCCTGATAATTCCGGTGCGGCGAATCGGTCGCGATGGGTTCTGTCAATTTGGTGTGATTACCGTTCATCACATACATCATTCCGTCCGGCCCTTCCACCACGGCGTGATAGCCGTGCTCGCCTTCGCCGCCAATGGCCTGGAGGAAGTGAACTTCGTTGGTGTCGAACTGGTCGTTGTGATTGGAGTCAATCAGCCGGTACAGTCCCGTGCCGTTCGGCCCGTGGCCGTTGACGTAAAGGCTCTCGTGCGCATAGCACATGCCCATGGCCTGCCGGACGGGTGCCGGAATCGGTGCGATCTCTTCCACCTGGCCCGCGTGATCGAGGGTCACGCGCAATAACGGCCGGTTGTCTTCTTGCGGCGAAATGATCAGGCGCCCTTTGGCATCAATCGCCATGCAGATCCACGAGCCTTCGTCCGCCCCGGCGGAACGCAAGAGTTCCACCTTGAAACCCGGACGGACGGTCAAACTTTCGGCGGAAGTGGCCTGCGCCGCACCTTTCGGCTGGTTGGCGTGGGGCACGGGAACGCGGCAGGAAACCCCGAGCGAAAGCACTCCGGCGAGAACGACTTGACGCAATAAAGTGGCGGCCAGGTTTGATTTGGTCACAAGATTTGAGTTGAGGGATTCATGGATGCGCGTTGATTCTAATTGGTATCATTTTTCTTTCAACCATTGTTTTTCAAAAACGAGTTTTTGAAACAGGTTCTGCCGGAGGCGCTGCCTTTGTTCTTATTCGTGTTCATTCGTGTCCATTCGTGGTTGCGTGGGATTTTTGCGGCTTAGCTTGTAGAAAAACGACAGGAGGAATGGAAAAAGGCTTTGCAAACTGGCCGCGCCGGAACAAACTCAGGAAATGAATACCACCCCAACCGCTTCCGACAGGCCCGCCCTGCCCACGCTCACCCGGAGAAACTTCTTGCGAATTTCCGGCGCAACCGCCGGCGCCCTGGCCTTGGGATTTCCGACACTGTTAAAAGCGCGCGGGGCCAACTCCAAACTGAACGTCGGCTTCATTGGTCTCGGTGGCCAAGGCCGCAGTCGGCTGGATGAAATTCTGGGCTGCGGCGTCAACGTTGTCGCGCTCTGTGACGTGGATGAACATCAGCTCGCGGAGGCCAAGAAAGCGCTGGAAAAAACCGCCTTCACGCCCACCACTTATGTGGATTACCGCGACTTGCTGGAAACGCAAAAGGATTTGGATGCGGTCGTCATTGCGACGCCCGACCATTGGCATGCGCTCATTGCGATCGCGGCGTTGAAAGCCAACAAGCACGTTTTCTGCGAGAAACCGCTGACGCACACTTTGGAAGAAGCCCGTGAATTGCGCACTTTGGTGAGCGTGAAAAACCAGTTGGTCACCCAGATGGGCAATCAGGGCAGCGCCAGCCCAAATATGCGGCGCGGCATTGAGTTGGTTCAAGCGGGCGCGTTGGGCCGTGTGAACGAGGTGCATTGTTGGGTCAAGAACGGGGCCGGCTGTCACGCGGGCCTGGCGCAGCCGACCGTTGGCGATCCTGTCCCCGCCGGTCTGCATTGGGATGCGTGGCTGGGGCCGGCGCCGTTCCGCGTGTACAAGCAGGATTATTATCACACTTGGAATTGGCGCGGCTGGTATGATTTTGGCAGTGGCGTGATGGGCGACTTCGGCTGTCACGCGCTCAACTTGCCGTTTCGCGCCTTGAAACTCGATTATCCGAAGCGTATCGAGGCCCAGGGCGTGCTGACCGGCCTGCCCACGTATTCGGCCCAGAACCGCATTCGTTTCCAATTTGCCCAGCGCGGAGAGCTCGCCCCGGTGGAGGTGCATTGGTACGACGAAGGCGTGATGCCGGGGAGCGACATCTTGCCCGCGACTTTGGTCGCAGGCTTGGGGGAAGCGCCGACGAATGGCGTGTTGCTGGTCGGTGAGAACGGCTTTACCTTCGGCAATGCTTGGACTGGCTCCGATTACATTCAACTCAAGGATGAGAAGAAGATTTCCGGCATTCTGAACCACGAGGCCACCAAACAGATCGCCGAATCCTTGCCGCGCAGCCCCGGCCATATGAAAGAATGGGTGGATGCTTGCACCGGCGGTCCGGCCACTTTTTCTGATTTCGAGCGGGGCGGTCACCTGACCGAAATCGCGTTGTCCGGCGTGGTCGCCCTCAAGCTGCAACAGCCGATGGATTGGAACGGCGAAAAGCAGCGCGCCGAAAATGCCCCCGAGGCGATCAAGTTCATTCAATCGCATTACCGCACCGGCTGGAAAATCTAGAATTCGATTGCCAACCAATCATGGGAGACGATACTACCGAAAAATCTATGACCACACATCGCATGCTTAAAAGGCTGTTCATCGCCATTGGTTTCAGTGCCGTTTGCGGCCAAGGATGGGCCCAAGACGCTTTCATGGGCGAGTATGAGGGCACCTACCACGCGGATCAGTCCCAGACCACCAAGGCCACCGCCAAGGTCATCGCCGAGGGGCCAAACTACTATCGCGTGGTGGTGATGGCCGAACCGCTCCAAGCCAGCGAGCCGACTGCGCAATTTGAGATTTATGGGGTTCGACAAGGAGACCAGGTCAACCTGTTCGGCCGGGCCAATGCCGAGATGTGGCATGGCACGATCGCTGGCGATCGCTTGGTGGCCGACCCCGGTTACTACGGCCTGTCTTTGGAATTGAAGAAGATAACCCGAACGTCACCCACCGAAGGCGCCCCGCCGCCGGCCGGTGCCGTGGTCTTGTTGCCGTTTGCACCCGGCAAGGCACCGGACCTTTCGGCGTGGAACGAAAACCAGTGGAAACCCCTGGACGACGGCAGCCTGCAGTGCAATCCAGGCAAGGGTTCCATCACCACCAAGCAACGCTTTGGCGACATGAAGCTGCACGTGGAATTCTGGCTGCCCCTGATGGCCGAGCACTTTGGCCAGGAGCGTGCCAACAGCGGAGTGTTCCTCAACAATCTCTATGAAATCCAGGTGCTCGACTCCTTTGGCTTGGTGCCGACCATGGGCGACTGCGCGGCGATTTACAGCCAAACCCGCCCGCGGGTCAACGCCAACCTGCCGCCCGAGCACTGGCAAACCTACGATATCACCTTTCGCGCCCCGCGCATGAACCCGGACGGCTCGGTCAAGGAGAAGGCGCGCGTCACAGTGGAGTTCAACGGCATCAAAGTGCAGGACAACACGATCATTGAAGGCTGCACCCTTGGCCACGAACCTGGCAAACCGCCGGCGAACGCCGCCACCGGCCCGTTGCAGCTGCAGGACCACGGCAACTTGGCCCGTTTCCGCAACATCTGGCTGGTCGAACTCAAGTAAGGCTAAAAGCACCGGAACGTCGGCGATTCTGTAGGCCCGGTGCCCTCACCGGGCATTTTTTTGACGGGCTGCTAGCGGCAAACGGAAGTCCTTGCCCTTTTTCGCCTTGTCTTCGCGCGGCTATTCGCATCTGCTTCGGCCTGCTTATGCGCCAGATTTTCCGCCGTAAGTCCATTGACCGATTGCTAGGCGATACCCTCGAGCCGCACCATCAGCTCAAGCGAGTGCTCGGGCCGGTGCATCTGACGTTATTCGGTGTGGGGGCGATTGTCGGCGCGGGCATTTTCTCCACGATCGGCACGGCGGCAGCGGGCGGCGCGGACCATCCCGGGGCTGGGCCGGCCATCATGGTGTCCTTCCTAATCATGGCGCCGATTTGCGCGCTGGCGGGGCTATGCTACGCCGAATTCGCGTCCCTGGTGCCGGTGTCCGGGTCGGCCTACACCTACGCCTACGCGACGCTGGGCGAGCTGGTGGCGTGGATCATCGGCTGGGATCTGATTTTGGAATACGCGGTGGGCAACGTGGCGGTGGCGATTTCGTGGTCGGGATATTTTCAAGCGCTGCTGCATAATCATTGGCCGGCCTGGCTGGGGGTGGACTTTCGGTCCGCGTTTCAAGCCGGAACTGCAGTGGCGGCGGCGGCCGCCAAACACATGGATCTTTCCACACTGGATGGCGGTGTCTTGCGAGCGGCTCAAGCCTGGCAGGAGGCGCCCCATTTTCTCGGTGTGCCGATCATTTTCAACCTGCCCGCGTTTGGCATCGTCATGCTCTTGACCGGCGTACTGGTCCTCGGCATCAAGGCGAGTGCCTGGTTCAATTCGGCGATGGTGGTCATTAAATTACTCATCCTGCTGTTCTTCCTGATCGTGGGCGCGTTTTGTGTGAAACCGGAACACTGGATGCCCTTTGCACCGCACGGGTGGAAAGGCATCGCCAGCGGCGCGGCGGTGATTTTTTTCGCTTATATCGGATTCGACGCCGTTTCCACCGCGGCGGAAGAAACCCGCCAACCGCAGCGCGCCCTGCCCGTCGGCATCCTCGGCAGCCTCGGTATTTGCACGGTCATCTATGTGGCGGTGGCCGTGGTGCTGACCGGGCTGCTGCCGGTGAGTCAGCTCGATACCGCCGAACCGCTGGCCACCGCGTTCGCCGGTCTGGGCATGAACTGGGTGGTGGCGATTATCTCGGTGGGCGCTCTGCTGGCCACCGCGTCGGTTTTGCTCGTCTTCCAATTGGGTCAGTCGCGGATTTTTTTCAGCATGGCCCGGGATGGTTTGCTGCCCGCGTGGGCTGCCTCCGTCCACCCCAAATATAGAACGCCATACCTCTCCACTCTGCTAACCGGCATCCTGGTGGCGGCCTTCGCCGGGGTCATGAATATTGATGAGGTGGTGGATCTCTGTAACATTGGCACCGCCTTCGCCTTCCTGATCGTCGCCGCCGGAATCCTGACCCTGCGCCAAACCGAGCCAGACCGCCCGCGCGGTTTCCGAACACCGTGGATGCCGTGGGTGCCGATCGGCTCGATGCTCACCTGCGGCTGGTTGATGGCGGCGCTGCCCCGCGTGACCTGGCTGCGCTTCGCCATCTGGTTGTTGGCTGGTTTGGCACTCTATCTCGCCTACGGTCATCGGCACAGCCGTCTGCGGGAAGAAGGGACAAACGAGGATGGCTAATATTTCAACAGCCGGTTGAGCAGGCTCCAGCCAACCGCCTCGCCTGCGGCTTCAGCCCCTTCAGCGCTACGCCGCTGCACCCCTGCTTGGCTGATTCCATCAGCAATTGTGCCAGCCTCACTCCCGCCTCCCTCGGCGGAAACCCTTCCGTCCGGATGTTCGACACGCAGTTCCGGTCCGCATCCGTTTTCTCCGGCCCCGGCCGGTAAGTCAGATAGGCCCCCAGACTGTCCGGCGATCCCAGCCCCGGCCGCTCCCCGAGCAGCACCAGCGTGTGTCGCACTCGCAGGAACGCCCCAACTCCATCCTGCAACTTCACCCGCGCGAACGGCACCACCAAAATCGGGCCAACCCGCCAACCCGCCCCCTCCAGCAAAGGCAGCAAAGCAGCCAGCGTCGGAACCACCTGCCGTTCAGCCGCCAACGCCGAAAGCCCGTCCGACACGATCACGGCCAAATCCCGCTCCGCCCACTCGCCCGCATGTTCCGTCAACCAATGCTGCGAGTCCTCCGCCAACCGCCGCCCCAAATCCGGTCGCTTCAAGAATACCGCGGAAGATGAAGCCGCCGTCGCCAGCCTCACCGTCTCCCAACCCGCCTCGCGCAACTGCGCCTCCAACGCCTCCACTGCAAATACCTTCCCCACCGCATCCCGGGCCCGCGCGTGCGCCAGCCGAAACGACAGTAACGTCTCCGTCCGCCAGCTTCCCCCTGCCCGCCCCAGCGCAATCCGCGCGCTCGTGAAACGCGACAGCCTGGCCCATGCGTCCGGCCGCGCCGTCGTGAGCGAGAGCGCCGGCACCGTTACCGGTCGGGCAGACGGGTTTTCAATCCGTTCGTCTCGCATAATCCAACAAAGTGTTTCCACCCCCAATTGGCAGCAGCCGACCGTCCGCTCCTGTCACCCCCATCTTCTCCAGCCACACTTCGAACTCCGGTGCCGGACGCAACCTCAGCACCTGCCGCAGATAATGACTATCATGGAACGAAGTGGACTGATACCCCAGCATGATATCATCCGCCCCAGGCACCCCCATGATATAATTGCACCCTGCCACCCCCAGCAACGTCAGCAAAGTGTCCATGTCGTCCTGATCGGCCGCCGCATGATTCGTATAGCACACGTCAACTCCCATCGGCAGCCCGAGCAGCTTCCCGCAAAAATGATCCTCCAACCCGGCCCGAATGATCTGCTTTCCGTCATAAAGATATTCCGGCCCGATGAAGCCCACCACGGTGTTCACCAGCAATGGCTCAAACCGCCGCGCCACCGCGTACGCCCGCGCCTCGCACGTCTGCTGGTCCAAACCATGATTCGCCCCCGCCGACAACGCCGACCCCTGGCCCGTTTCAAAATACATCACCTGCCGCCCCACCGTCCCGCGCCCCAGCGACAACGCCGCCGCCTGCGCCTCCGCCAATAAGGTTAAACTTACGCCGAAACTCCGATTCGCCAGCTCCGTCCCCGCCACCGACTGGAACATCAGATCCAGCGGCGCCCCACGCCGCAACGCCTCCAACTGCGTCGTCACATGTCCCAGCACACACGACTGCGTGGGAATCTCATATTGCCCGATCAACCCGTCCAGCATCCGCAACAGCTCCGTCACCGACTCCACACTGTCCGTTGCCGGATTGATGCCGATCACCGCGTCTCCGCATCCGTGCAGTAGCCCATCCACAATGGACGCCCCGATGCCCCGCGCATCATCGGTTGGATGATTCGGCTGTAACCGCACCGCCAGCCGCCCCGGCAGACCGATCGTGCTGCGAAACGCGGTCACCACACGGCACTTTTGGGCCGCCAGAATCAAATCCTGGTTGCTCATCAATTTCGCCACCGCAGCCGCCATCTCTGGCGTGATGCCGCGCGCCACCTCCGCCAACGCTTGCGCATCCGTCTCATACCCTAGCAACCAATCCCGAAATTCCCCCACCGACAGCCCCGCCACCGGGGCGAAAGCTCCCGCCACATGCGTATCCAAAATCAACCGCGTTACTTCATCCGACTCATACGGCACCAGCGGCTCCTCCAAGAACAACTTCAAGGGCACATCCGCCAGACAGAACTGAGCCGCCACCCGTTCCTCCGCCGACCCCGCCGCCACGCCCGCCAGCTCGTCTCCCGAACGCAACGGCGACGCCTTGGCCATGAGTTCTGCCAGGGACTCGAACTGAAACGACCGTCCCCCGACATTGAAATGCCATCTTGCCATAAGATCAAGAAGCGATCCGTTTCGCGTGGAACAACATCTGGCTCAAAAAGGGGGCCTGCTCCGGGCGCACCTTGCTTTACCGATGCCGGGCCAACAGCGCGATGATGCCAACGGCGGCCAAACCGGCCAAGACGGCAAACAAGATTTTCACCCAGCTCTTGGGATACCTGCCCGCGATCAGGCCAGTGTAGCCATTGATAACGACCTGGTAATTCTGCGTGCCGTAGTTGTAGATCAACAGCCAGATCGGCGCGAGGATGTGCTTGAAGGTCTGGCCGGAATAATCGTCCTCGACCTGCAAATCACGATGGGTGTCGCCAGGCACCTGGGCGGCGCACAGGGCATACATCTTCCGCTCCATCTGGTCGCGCGAGGTTTTGGCGGCGGCGACCAGATCAATTTGATATCGTTCCACCACCCACCCCGAAAGAAAACCCGCATTGTAGGGCACCAGTTCCTTCGTGGTGGGGAACGGCTCGATTCGGCGCAGCATTTCGGGCTGCACGCCGCGCGAGGCGGGAACAAGTACGTCGTCAAAGAAATGGTCGAGGGTGCCGGCGCTGGGCTGCCAGCGGACTTTCTGCACCTGCCGGCTTTGTTCTTTGCCGTTCGCGTCCGTGTAATATTCCGTCTCGTAGTAATAGTAACCGCTCTCGGCGGTCCATTCGGCATGCACCTGCGCGTCGAAGGTCCAGTAGGGAATGTAGAGTCCCTTGACGGTGTCGGTGAGCGCGGCGCGCTTGAGCTTGTTCGGCGCGAACCAGCGGCTGCCATACCATTGGCGGATGGATTCGCGGACCTGGGTCTCGCTGATCTTCATCGGCAGCAAACTTTCCGGGCGGAACGCTTCCTTGATTTCTTCGTAGGGCACCAGCGCGGTCGAGCCGCAAAAATCGCAGCGCTGGCCGACGCGGGTGGCGTCAAAGACGGAAATGGCCTGGCAGCTCTGGCATTTGACGGAAGTCTTGGCCGCCTGCCAGCCGCGCGCGGAGTCGGGAATATCGCGCAACGCCGCCACCAGGTCGTGCTCGACAATTTGCTCTTCGCCCGTGGCGGTGAGTTCCGCCTGCGCCGGCGACGTGGTGCCGCAGAACGGGCAGACCAGCAGTTTCTTGGCGGGATTCCATTGCGCTTCGCCGCCGCACGAGGGGCAGGAGAATTTCTTTTGCGCGGTGGCTTGCTTGGGGATCGGCGGTTGGTCGGGCATAAATGAAATCAAACAACGCCAACGAGGTTGTGGCCGGACAACCCTAACACGGCGCATCCCCGTTGGGGTTGTGGATGCTGCAAACAACAACCCAGGCTAGCTGAAGGATTCAATCCCTTTGGGATTGCAGAACCGCCGCGTCGCGCCCCTCCACCGCAGATTGGGCCAGAGAGTTCTTTCTGAGCGATGTCTTCAGGCATGGCGTCTTCTTATTCTTCATCCGGAACGGCTACGCTTTCAAGAATTCATCCAACGCGGCCTTGGGCACGCGCCAGGTCGAGCCGATTTTCTTGCCTTTCAGATCGCCTTTTTCGAGCGTGGCCAGCACATCCGCTTCGCTCACGCCCAGAATTCGCGCCACCTCAGCAGACCCGAGCAACTCGGGCACTGCGCCCGCGGTTGGTGCGGGTGGAATCGCCGGGGCTCCGCCGCCCACGACCGGGGGCGTGGCTTGCGGTTGGTTCATGGCGGCCATCATCTGTTGGCCCATTGCCAGACCCGCGCCGAGACCCGCGCCGGTTCCGACCATGCCACCCGCCGCCCCACCTTCCTTGGTCAGCGACTCGGCCATTTGGAATTTCACATAATCGTTCAGGTTGCCCACCGCGGCCATACTGCTGCGCTTGTCAATTGCCGCTTCCACCTCCGGCGGCACGGAAACGTTTTCCACCACAAAGCTGGAAATTTCGAGGCCGTATTTGGCCGTAACCTGCGGATTGATGAGCGGCAAAAGCGTGGCGCCGAGTTCGGTGTAGCGCGACGCGAGGTCGAGCACCGGCACCTTGGCCGCCGCCAGCGCCTCCGTGAACACGCTGACGATGCGCGAGCGCATGGTGTCGGAAAATTGCTCGAGCCGGAAATGCGCGTCTGTCCCCGCGACTTCCTTGAGAAACACTTTCACATCCGTGACCTTGAAATCAAAGATGCCGTAGGCCCGGGCGCGGACGATGCCGAAATCGGCGTCGCGCAGCATGATCGGGTTGGCGGTGCCCCACTTGTTGCCGGTGAACAGGCGCGTGTTGACGTAATACAGGTCCGCTTTGAAGGGCGAGTGCAGTCCGTATTTCCAGCCTTTGAGCGTGGAAAGGATCGGGATGTTGTCGGTGGTCAGCGTGTATTTGCCGGGGCTGAATGTGTCGCCGAACTGGCCGAGATACACGAACTGCGCCGTCTGGGATTCGCGGACGATTAACTGCGCGCCGTTCTTGATTTCCCGGTCCTGATCCGGGTACCGGAAGGAAATGGTGTCGCGGGAGTCATCCTCCCACTCGATGATTTCGAGGAACTGCGTCTTGAGATAATTGATGAGGCCCATAGCGTTAGTCTTTGGTAAAATTCAAATGTTGTTTATTTATTCGTCACATCATTGCCTCAAATCCGAAAACTGGGAAGTAGAATTTTTGGCAAAATTTATCATCGCCGGCGGAGGCCCCGCAGGCGGAGTATTCGTTGGACCATGAGTGCGGGGGACGATACTCGTCAAGCCATTGGATGACCTGTTCCTGGATGGTTTTGTGGAGCGTCCGATTTTGCCTTTGGGGGTGGTGTTCATGATCTGTATGGTCGGTTTTGGTCGGATATAGGCGGATAAACACAGCATCCGGTGATGGTGCGGTTCGACTCGTCACGTCGTCGCCTACAGTCTCGGGGGAAAATGGCGGGTTGAGGTTCAGCCGGTGATGGGGCGAGCCGACTCGTCACCTCGCCGCCTACACGCTTCATTTGAGTCCCATGATTTCGTCCACCTTGTCCACGATGGCTCGACGGTCCTCGTCGCTCAGGGGCAGTTTAGGGTCGCGCGATTTTTGGATTTCCGATTGGGCGGCGGCGAGATCGTCGCGGTGTTTTTTCTGCTGGAATTTGAATTTGTCGCGGTCGAGCTGGAGGCGGGCGGCGGAATGGCCGCCGCGCTGGAAGGCCACGAGGTCGCCGGTCGCCTGCCGCAACAGCTTGAGACGCTCGGCGCCTTCGGGGAGTTTGGCGAGTTGCTGACCCACGGCTTGGAGATATTGGGTGGTGATCCAGTCGGCGGCGACATCGGTGATGGAACCGCCGACGGCACACTTCAATTCTTCGATTTCCGCCGCCATTACGGTGAGCATCGTTTTGATTTCGGCAAAATTGGATTTGGGCGTGCTCATAATATCTTTCTGACTATGCGTGGTCATCGTGGCTGGGCCTTGTGGCCAGCCGGGAAGAGCATAGCACCGGTGACGGAGGCAAGTGTGTTTCTGAGAAACACGAAATGCGTCTTTTTAACGATTTTTTGTTTCTGAGAAACACGGGGCGGGACAAAAGGCAGAAAGCAGGAGAGGCCGAACCTCGGCTTGGCAAAAGCAGAAATCTAACGCGGGGTTGAATCCGCCGGCGGATTGTGTTAGCTCTTCCGTCATGGTTTATGGTGCCAACGCAAAACGGGCGGGAAACCCGCGCCCGGATTCAGCCTGGGATCCGGCGGACGCAAATCAAACGTTGCCGGCGCGGAACCGGGAGGTGGCGGTGCCGGCATTCGCTTGTGTTGGCTGCTGCTGGCCCGGAGCCGGTCGTGGAGCTTGTTGCAACGGCACCTGTGGCACTACGCGGGTGTGACGCAATCGGTGAGCCGGATAAAGCGACACTCTGCCAGGAAACTGGAGAGCTTGAAACCGCAACTATTGCAAATGAGGGAAACAGATGCATAGCAAGCAAGAATGTCATTTTTCTAGGACCCTTTAATTCTACTTTGTTAATCTTCCAATCGTTTTTTAAGCTGACTCCGTGCGTGATTTTTTGTCGCCGCTTGTCGTTGTTTATGCCGTCGCACGAGATCTGAAATGACTTCTTCCTCCTTTCGCCTCCTCCTGGGAAGGTAAAACGCCAGCAGTTCCACTATGTCCCGCGCGCTTAACAGTGGTG
>Ga0302320_10015771_pt1 | contig 15490 bp, 17 predicted proteins | sample Bog_T0_3_FD_202130 | JGI IMG/M metagenome (GOLD analysis project Ga0302320, IMG submission 202130) | Peat permafrost microbial communities from Stordalen Mire near Abisko, Sweden - Bog_T0_3 | ecosystem: Environmental > Terrestrial > Soil > Wetlands > Peat | place: Sweden: Abisko, Stordalen Mire... | reverse complement strand
TCACATTTCATCCATGACCGCAATCAGGCGTATACTTGCCTTGTTCGGGTCGCATCCTGAGGCTACGGAGCGACACTGGAGACAAACATGAGCGTTACCAACTTCCCCGGCGGGTCGAGCTCCGCTTCGACCGGCATCCCCATCACAAAAGTTACCGTTCCAGGGCTCGCCGAGATGAAGCGGCAGGGCAAACCCATTTCTGCGCTCACTGCGTATGACTACTCGTCTTCGCGGCTTGCGGACGAGGCCGGAATCGACCTCCTCCTGGTAGGCGACTCGCTGGCCATGGTGGTTCTTGGCCATGAAAACACCCTTGCCGTCACGGTAGACGAAATGCTCCATCACACGCGTGCCGTTCGTCGTGCCGTTCGTCGCGCGCTGATCGTTGCCGACATGCCGTTTGGCAGCTATCACGGAACGGTTGCCGAGGGCCTGGCGAACGCCGTCCGCTTTGTGAAAGAGGCGGGCGCCGAGGCGGTCAAGATAGAAGGGCCGCGCGTCGAGCTGGTGCGCGCCCTGACCGAGGCCGAGATTCCGGTCGTGGGACACCTGGGGCTGACCCCGCAGAGCATCCACCGCATGGGCGGCTACCGCGTCCAGGCGCGCACTGCCGAGACCGCGAGCAAGCTCAAGGCGGATGCGCTGGCGCTGTCCGATGCCGGAGCCGGGCTGGTCGTGCTCGAGGGAGTTCCGCGTGAAGTTGCTGCGGAGATCACCGCCGAGCTGCCGATTCCCACCATCGGCATTGGAGCGGGGCCGGATTGCGATGGCCAGATCCTCGTTTTCCACGACCTGTTGAACCTGACATTTGCGCCCGCCGCCAAGTTTGTGCGCCGCTACGCCGATGCCGGGTCCCTGATTCGATCGGCCATCGAGAACTATCGGGATGACGTTGAGCATCACGCATTTCCTTCCGACGAGGAGAGCTATCACTTGCCGGAGTCGGCGAAGGCGCACCTGCTGAGGAAGGCCTGATGGAGGTTCTTCGCACGGTCGCGGAATTGCGCGAATGGTCGCGCCAGGAGCGCAATGACGGAGGAAACACGATAGGCCTGGTGCCAACCATGGGCGCGCTCCACGCCGGACATGCCTCGCTGATTCGCGCGGCAGTCAACTCAGTCGGATATGTAGCCGTGAGCATCTTCGTCAACCCCACGCAGTTCGGGCCGAACGAGGATTTTTCCCGCTACCCCCGCACCTTTGATGCCGATTGCGCCCTGGCCAAGGCGGAAGGTGCCGATGCGGTCTTTGCGCCGGCTGTTGAGGAACTCTATCCGGCCGGCGCTGCGACTTTCGTTGACGTTGAAGGCCTGAGTTCCCAACTCGACGGTAAATCCAGGCCAGGACATTTTCGCGGCGTGGCAACCGTAGTGTCCAAGCTCATGATCGCTGCTGAGCCGGACCGTGCCTTCTTTGGCCAGAAGGATGCCGCGCAAGTAGCTGTGCTGCGTCGAATGGTCGCCGATCTGCGGCTCGCCACCGAGATCGTTGTGTGTCCTATCGTGCGCGAGGCGGATGGGCTTGCGCTCAGCTCCCGCAATGTCTACCTCAGTGCGGACGAGCGTGCCCAGGCCTTGACCCTGAGCAGTGCCATTCGCTCAGCAGAGGCGTTCTTCGCATCCGGCGAGCGAAACGCCGCCAGGTTTATCGAAGCCGCACACACCGCCTTCGCCGCCCAGCCGGAGATTCGCGTCGACTACATTGCGCTGGTGGATTGGGCCACTCTTGAGCCGGTGGAGTTAGCAGCTCCCGGCTCGCTTTTCGCAGTTGCCGGCTGGGTGGGCGCAACCCGCCTCATCGACAACACAATCCTGGAATAAACAGGCTGCGGGAAAACTCGACAGCTGCGGGAAAACTCGACGGAAGAGGCAAGAAGTGTCAGGGCACGACTTCAGTCGTGCCGCAAGTGTCACAGAATCAATGTGGGCTTCAGCCCCTGCGGGATGGGTTCTTCGATTTTGGCTCGAACTTGCGCACCTCCCGAGCCATCCTATAAGGGCTCGAAGCATCGGAGATTCTTAGAGGTGATGGAATGAATGAGCTCGAAATCCGCGAAGAGCGTCCGGCAGCAGCGTATGTAAGCAATGGTCAGGAACCGGAACTGGCCGAAGAGGAACTGGACCTAACCGAAGGGTCCTATGAGAGCAACCGGCAATCAACAAGCCAGGTAACAGCGGCCACCGACTTAGAGACCACGCTGCTTTTCACGCCGTCGGATCTGAAAGTTTTTCAGTCGCAATGGAGCGAACTACAGATCGGCTTCGTGGACGACCCAAGGCGAGCAGTCGCGGAGGCCGACAAACTTGTGGCAGCGGTCACCCAGCGAATTGCCGATGGATTTGCCGCCGAACGAGCGCGCCTGGAAAAGCAATGGGATCGCGGCCAGGAATGTGACTACGGAAGAGATGCGTATCGCGATGCAGCGCTACCGCTCATTCTTTGGCCGGCTGCTCAGGGTTTGATGTAAGTCGGCCGCGGCTCTCTTACGCCGGTTGCCGGCCGTAACTGCCCCGTGCCCCATCCTTGCGACTTTTTCCCGTCGCAAGGATGGGAAACCTCAACCCCAGGACTAGCCCGGTTCTGACTCACCAACCCAGGCTAAAGGTCAGATCTGATTCACCGCGGGCAGCTCGGCAGGAGCTGGCGATGCAGTTTCTTTGCTGGGATCGAGGGTGTGAAAGCCCTCGGCCTTGGCTGTCTCGATCAGCTGCGGCGAAGCGGACACAAAGATAATCTCGGTGTTCTGAAACATGTCGCGGGCTACAAGGGCGGCGGCCAGTTGCAGTGTGTCTGGCCAGCGCAGTGTGGTGCGGTCAAGCAGCTGGCGGGCGGCCTCAAGGACCGCCGGGTTCAGAGGCTCCTGCACCATGCGCGCCGCTTCAAGGCGGAGAATATCGAGCGCGGCATTCGCATCTTCCGCTGAAATAGCCCCATCGCGTTCCCGCCGCCGGATTGCCGCGTAGACTTCCAGGGGTGTTGAAGCGGAGATGAGCTTGCGATTATCCTCGACAGCTTCCATGAGCCGGATGAGCGCATCCGTTCCCTGCTCCTGGACGAAGAGCTTGGCGAATGCGGTGGACTCAAGGAAATAGCAGCTCACAAGTTCCCCCGTTCCTCTTCAATGGCCTCGGCAATCGAATCCCCGTGGACGGCGACGGGATGGAAGCGCTGCGCCTCCTCAGGCATGCCGGCTTCGGCGCGATTGAGGCGAATGGTGGTGGTGGGGTACGCGGGCGTCTTGGGGTTGGCAATTTTGCTGGTCAACACCACCCCTCGCTGAATGGCTTCCGCGAGTACCGCCTGCCGCGATTCGGGGTGCTGATTCCAGCGAAACGCCTTGCGCGGAAGAAACGAATCGCGGAACCACTTCAGAGCAATGAAAGCATGTCCCCCACGCTCGGCTTCGGCCAGCGCAGCGCATAACTCCTTTACCCGCGCGTCCAGATCGGCAGGGATTTGAGCTTCCTGGCTATCGTCCTCTTCGCCTTCATAACCATGGTCCAACTCCGCCCGCGGCGCGCGCACCACGCGCGGCGTCGCTTCCGAATCGTCGCTGCGCTCAAAATAAATGCGCACCTCGTCTTCTTCCGGCGACCAGGTATCGGCCGAAGCATTGCGCCGCTTGCTGCGGCCATTTTCACTACATAACTCGACGATTGCCTGATATCCCGGAGGAGCCAGGAAGTGCAGTGCGCGCGCCAGGCCAGGATCGGTTGAAAACGCCAAATCGTTCAGTACTTCTTCAATAATCTCCTCGGCATCGGGAATGCTGAGGTTGCTCACATCTACGCCGCTTTGTGCAGCTCTTATCGATTTCATATGGCCTTCTCCGTATGCCACGCCTCCCAGCCGGTCTCGAAAAACCTCGCTCCGGTAACCGCATGGTCATATTCCGAAATCTGGTTGTTTCGTTTCGCAAACTGCGGGAGAAACAGAGCATCGTGGTTTCTAAAACTTAGCTGCTATACCGGATTTGGAATCGCAGTAAGGGAGTTGATGCACTCAGTTGCCGTTTTTCATCAAGAAAAACGGCACTCTACTGCACGCCCCCCAATTCCCCTGCATGAATTCCTAATCCGGTCTTAAAGAAAGGACGAACAGGTTCAAATCGATGAAACGGTTTTCCAACGGGAAATAGAGTGGATAGTTCCAGTAAGTGATTCTCCGAATTTCTGTAAGGTTATCTGGGTCAATTCATTGGCTCGTTTACGAATATGAGCCATCTTTCACTTGTCTTTCTTGCCTTACATGGATTCGAGAAACACTTTAGGCTAATCCGTCGGCTCAAAGTTATTCATGCACAGTGTACTCGATTTTCAGAGATTTCGCGTGCCATCAACAAAGAATCCATGCAACCAATGACTCTGAGGCAACCCCGATGCCGGAAAAGAGTTGCGGAGTTATGAGGATTATCTAAGGACCAGAAGTTCGTACAATAGAATGTATGCGTCGTTGTCTGCAGCTGCTTATCCTCTATTTTCTAGTATCAACCGGATTGCACGCCGATACTCCAGCCTTCGATCTTACCGGGCCAAAGGTGGACGTGCATGTGAAGCGCGGGGAGATCACACTACCCATAAGCCAGGTCCCGAGCCTGTTGCCCGGAGACAGGCTATGGGTGCATCCCGATCTGCCGGAAAGCCAATCCGCCCACTATGTTCTCATCGTCGCATTTCTGCGCGGCTCAACCAATCCGCCACCCGCTGACTGGTTTACCCGCGTTGAGACGTGGAGCAGGGAGGCGCGCGAAGAGGGCGTGTTTGTTACCGTTCCGTCGGAAGCGCAGCAGGCGCTGATCTTTCTGGCGCCGGAGACGGGCGGGGATTTCAGCACCCTGCGCGCCGCGGTTCGTGGCCGGCCGGGCGCATTCGTCCGCGCCACACAGGATCTGCAGGCTGCCAGCCTGGACCGCATGCGGCTCGAAGCGTACCTGGCCGAGGTGAAAGCCACTTCTCAGACCGATCCGGCTAAGCTCAAGGACCGTGCCGAGAAATTGGCGCGCAGCCTGGGCATAAAGGTAGATAAGGAGTGCTTTGACAAACCCAGCGACCAGCAGGCGCCCTGCCTGGTTGAGCACACTGACGGCCTGGTGTTGGACGATGCCAACACCCAATCGCTGGTGACGCAGTTGGCCAACGGGGCAACCGGCGACCTGATGAACCAGCTCAGCTATTCCACGCTGGCCGGCGGCGGCTCATTCAGCCCATACGTCGGCGCAATTCTGGACACGGCTAGAATCCTTTCGTCTCTGCATACGGCGCACTTCCAATACATTCCAGCGTTAGCGCTGCCGACCAAGGACACGCTGAATCTGCGGCTGAATGTGCCGCCGTCCTTCCGCGATCCCAAGTCGGTGGTCGTGGTCGCGCTGCCGCCGATTGGACCAGCCAAGCCTCCGCCGCTGCATCCGATCAACCCCGCGGAGAGATTCTGCGCTCTCAAGCCTGGCCTGGTGTTACCAGCCGAGGGAGCGCCAGTCGTTTTCTCCACCCAGTTGGCCTACAACCTTTCGCTGCACGTCGAGGCCCAGAAGGATGCGAACGGCGCCGCCATCAGCCTGCCGGTAAAGGCCGACCCGTCAGAAGGTGGACTGGTGCCGGTTGATTCTGTGTCCACGCTTGCTCAGGGGGATTGGACCGCAACATTGCGCGGCAAATGGGGCTTTGACGACTGGGAGGGCCCAAGCTTCCACCTCCATGTCCCTCAAACGGGCAGGTGGACGGTGGCGCCGGGCGATCAGTCTGCCCTGGTGGTGGGACGCGAAGATACTCTCCACCTTGAAGACGACAACACCGTTTGCGTTGACCGCGTTGAGCAACTGGTCGACGGCAGCCCGCACAAGCTCGACTGGAAATCGTCCAAGCCGGACGAATTGGAACTCACCGTTCCCTTGAAAGACGCGGCTCCGGGCCCCGTGACCCTGCAAATCTATCAGTTTGGGCTCGAGAAACCGGATATGGAGAAGCCGGAAACGCTCTCATTGACCGCATATGCTGAGGCCGCGTCTCTTGACCGGCTGACCTTGAATGCTGGAGACCAGACGGCGGTTCTGCACGGCAATCGGCTGGACGAAGTGGCGCAAGCCGACTTGGAAAAGATTTCGCTGAAACCATCGAAGCTGAGCCGTGTCCAGGACTTCGACCAGTTGGTGATGAGCGCCAATGCCTCCACGGCCAGCCTTGAACCTGGAAAATCTTATGAGGCCAAAGTGCAATTGCAGGACGGCCGCAAGTTGAAGGTCCCGGTGACTGTCGGGCCGGCGCGGCCGCAGGTGGTCCTGTTGAATAAAGGCGTGCAGGAAGACGCTTCAGCGCCGCCCTCGCCGGTGCACCTGGGCAGTCCGAACGACTTGCCCGTGGATGGACGCTTGGTGTTCTTTCTCAAGTCTCGCGTGCCGACGAACTTCTCCCGCGATGAGAAGGTGGAACTGGCCGCGGTAGACGGCAGCTTCCATACAGTTTTGTCGCTGACCGACGGCAGCCTGATGCTTGAAGACACAAGCACCGCGATGGCCTCACTTGCGCCCTTGGCACGGTTCGGCCTCTCAGCCTTTGGACCCGTCGCCGTGCGTGTAATTTCTGCCGAGGGGATTCCTGGGGATTGGATAACGCTGGGGACGCTGGTGCGGCTGCCCACATTCAAGGACCTGCGCTGCCCGCGTGCGGCAAACAAGCCCTGCATGCTCACAGGGGCGAATCTTTTCCTGGTCTCATTAATTGCGGCAACGCCGGATTTGAGCAACGCCACCGATGTGCCGCAGGACTTTACAGGGACTCAACTGAACGTGCCCCATCCTGTAAATGGCACCCTGTCTCTACGCCTGCGCGACGATCCGACCACCGTACAGACACTGACTCTGCCCGTGACCCCGACAAGCCCGCCGACGGGTCCACAAACGCCAACGCCGCCTCAGCCCGCTGCCACAACGCCCGCGCCGCCGGTAGCCACGCCGGATACAACGCCGCCCCAGCCCGCTCCAAAGCCGGATTCACCACCAAACTAGGGTTCAGATTCCAAAGCTCATACCCAAATAAGTTACATCTGCAATGAACTCGGCGCCGGATCAACCACCAGAGCTGGGTGGGAGACCACGAACTTCAATCGGCCTTGTCAATAGGAAGCCAAGCGCACTTCAGCGGAATCGAAGAACCCGCATTTCGGGAAGCTCCCCAACCTAATTGAAATAAGCCCTGTTCTTCTCCGCGAATTCCGCCTTTTCCGCCGGCAGTTCGTCGATCGAGAAAATGGCGTTCTGCGCGCAAATGCTAGCGCAGTTACCGCAATCGATGCACTCGTCCGGGTTGATGAAAACCTGGGAGACAGTACCGGCCGCCGCGTCCCCCACGGTGGGCGCAATGGCGGCGGTTGCACACTCCGCCACGCAAACAAAGTCCTTCGTACAGGCATCGGTCACTACATAAGCCATAAAGACCTCCTCGCAATTCCTTTGGGACCACTGTCCGCAGCGCCCCTCACTTCGAGGCTACCGAGGTTACAGCAGGCCTGCTGTGTCCCGAATCACGGGCAGGGGAGGAATCTCCCTGATTACGGTACGCGGCGAATCTCAACCCGTTTGTAACGCTGCCGTGACGCGGTATTCGCAACGCGTGTGCAGCATCGGAGTATGAACCCTCGCGGTTTCTCCTCTTTCCTGGCGCGGACGGTCGCCTGCTGGAACTGGAAGTGTGCGCTGTTGAGCGCAACGGCGCGGTCCATTGTCTACCTGGCAGCGCTGGCGCGCACGCGGGCCGGCGGTGGTTTGCCGATCGTGCTGGTTGAGATTGTGTATGTGACCCTGACCGCGGGGCTTTATGCCGGACTGCAGCAACGAGCCCTTGGATTTCGCTCCCGCATCCTTGGCAATCTGACTATCGCCCTGGGCGTTCCGTTGTTGGCGCAGACTCTCGACTGGTTTGCCCACCGCGCCGCGGGAGCTGCCGCGCCCGGAAAAGCCACCTTGACGGTCTGCGTATTTGCAGTCGTCTCCGCGCTTTTCCATCTGTATGTCATGCGACGCGGCGCCTTCCTGACAGGCAACGCCGGCCGCTCCCTCCGGGACGATTTCCGCAGAATGCCAAGGCTGATCCTCGCCTTTATCGCCACCCCCGTAGCTTTCCTGATAAATTCCGGCACCCGTCTAACCCGCAGCGCCGCATCGGAAGCCGCCCTCTAAGCATCATGGCTTGAATTGGCAAATTGCTGCTGGATTGAAGGCCGTGCCGGGCGCGCCAAAAATGCCCCGTGCCCCATCCTTGCGATTTCTTCCTATCGCAAGGGTGGGAAACCTCAATTCTAAATAAGCCCCGTTGATCGGCAGCAGCCACGCTATTCTGAATGCATGTTCAGGCCCCTTGCTTCCCTTTTCCTGCTCACCCTCGCTGCTCTCGTTCCCGCATTCACCCTCGCCCAAACCGCATCCACATGGACCTTCGCCGTCAGCGGAGACAGCCGCAACTGTGGCGACTTTGTCATGCCGGCCATCGCGGCCAAAGTCAAAGCGGAAAACGACGCTTTCTATTGGCACATGGGCGATTTCCGCTGGATCTCACAGCCCGATCAGGACATGCTGGCCATGCAGCCGGCAGGAACCCCGCTCACCAAGCCCGAGTATCTCGAGCGCGCCTGGGACGACTTTCTCGAGCACCAGATAGCCTCGTTCGGCTCCGTTCCAGTCTTTCTCGGCCGCGGCAATCACGAGAACGTCAAGCCGATGACGCGCGAAGGCTACATCGCCAAGTTCCACAGCCTGCTCACGCGTCCTGAAATCGAGGCCCAACGCAAAGCCGATGGCGACACCGGGGATGTGCAACCCTGGTTCCATTGGACCCGCAACGGCGTCGACTTCATCACCCTGGACAATGCCAGCCACGAAGAGTTTTCCGACGCCCAGTTGCGCTGGCTGCGCTCTGTCATCGACCGCGATCTGGCCGCCAACTCAGGCATCCACACCATCGTCACCGGCATGCACGAAGCGCTGCCCCACTCCACCAGTTCCGATCACGGCATGGACGACTGGGATCTGGGCATCCGCACCGGCGAGCTGGTCTACACCTGGTTGTTCGACGCCCAGGCCGCGGGCAAGCATGTTTATATTCTCGGCAGCCACTCCCACTATTACTCGCCCAACATATTCAACACTCCTTATTGGAAACAGCACAGCGGCAATGTGGTGCCGGGCATCATCATCGGCAGCGCCGGGGCGCATCGCTACCAGCTTCCCAAGGATGCCGACAAGGCTTCCAAGACCAATATCTACGGCTACCTGCAAGCAACCGTGAAGGCCGACGGCTCCATCGACTTCACTTTGCATGAGCTCTCCGAGAACGACCTCATCCAGTCCAAATGGCCTGATGCTCCCCTGGACGCGATCCACGAGTGTTACATCCATAACTCGGACGAAGCGGGAAAGTGAGCCGAACCGCTCAGCTAGTTGATTCTCAACCTGAGATGCTTCGATTATGTGCGAGGAATGGGCATTTTCCCAATGGATGCCTTCCCAAAGCACATGGCTCACAGCGATCACAGAGGTCCGTGGCTCTGGAAGCATATTCAGGAAGAGGCCGTCCAAATGAATGAAACAAGAACCGTGGCTTTCAGCACTGACAGCTATCTCGGGAGCGAGGGAGATGGGCGCAAGGTCGTACATTTGAAGGCAAAACAGCGCTTCTTCGTGCAGGGAGGGCATGCCGACTCAATCTTCTATATCCAATCTGGGCGGGCGAAGCTTACCGTCGTCTCCAAAAAGGGCAAAGAAGCCACCGTTACCTTGTTGGCCGCCAAAGACTTCTTTGGCGAGGAGTGCCTGGCTGTGCCCGCTGGGCTTCGTACGTCCACAGCCTCCGCGATTGTGGCCTGCGTAGTACTCAAAATCTCGCGTGACCAAATGCTGAGCGTCCTTCATGAGGAGCACGCATTCTCCACCTACTTTTTGAACTTCATGCTCCTGCGCGGCATCCGGACCCAGGCGGACCTGATCGATCAACTCTTCAACTCCAGCGAACGGCGCCTCGCCCGCATTTTGTTATTGATGGCCGATTTCGGCCAGCCGGGCAATCGAGAATCGCAGATTCCGCCGGTCACGCAGGAGACGCTTGCTGAGATGATCGGTACCACCCGCTCGCGCGTCAGCTTCTTCATGAACCGCTTCAGGAAGCTTGGCTACATCGAATACAACGGGCACATCCGCGTGAACAAATTGCTGCTCAACGTGGTCTTGCACGACCAACTGCCAGAGCAGAACGCATCCCGGCCGCTTCTCCTCGATCCTCCGCCGAGCAAGGCCAGAACCGCCCGGCGAGCCCAGCTCGAATAAACAGCGATGAATTGGCTGCGTTTCTGGTCCGGAAATTCTTGCGCCCCGGCACCGCTCTTTGTTTCACCAGGAGTTCCAATGTCCTTCGGAATCTACGCAGCCGGTTACGCAATCGTCATCTGCGGGCTAGTCTACGCCGCCCACCTGATGCATGTACCTTCCCAGTGGATTGCCGCAGGCGCGGTCGTGCTGCTAGGCATCGGAATTCTGTCGGCCGTGAAAGCCACGCGCCAGAAAGACCCTTCCTAGATGCGTTGCCCGCGAGGGCATGAAACCCGCGCTCTCCAATGCTCCCGCTGACTTGCTAACTCGCTATCCCCGCGAAGCGGGGGCTAACTTGCTGAATCTGTTCCATAAAATCCGATTCCGATTCCATTTGAACTGTCCAGCCGCAGCCGAAGGAACCGGAAATCTCAGGCCGCAAAAACAAATCTCAAATCGTTGCAGATTATTCCTTCCTTCCGGCGCACAATCAAAAAGTAGGCACAAAAAGCTCCCGCCGGACGCAAAAAAAGCAGGCATCTCCGCAATGATGTACCCCACCCCTCCCCCCTTTTCCTCGCATCTCCTTAGAAACAAAGATATTACGTCGGAAAAGGCCCATTTAGGTAATAACATACTTGACGAATCAAACCCAACCCGGAGAGAATGAAATGGCCGTGACAGGGCAGTGCAAGACGATCAAGATATTTCGAGATTCGGGAGAGGGTCGGGCAAACCGAGATTTAAGGCGAATTCTTTGTACTGCTCCGCGACAGCTTGGAACATCTCATTCGCAGTCGTCTCATAAGCTAGCTTCTCGAACATCTCAAAATCGTCCCCGCTGATGAGTTCGCGCGATCTCAAGATGTCGATGATTGCTTTAAATCGCATCATCTGACCGGCGAACATCATAACGATTAGCTCGTGTTCCTTTGTTGTCATAGTGCCGAGAATTATACAGTCTTCGAGAGTGCGGGGAGGCTGGAGCATTAAGGCGGATGATTCCCTGGCTCATCGTCGTCGGGGTGCCAAATCCGCAGCAATAGCCAGACGACTCCAACGGCAAGCAGGATGCCGCCCGCAATTTCAACGATGAGCGCCATGGTACCGAAATTATACGGCAGGGCGATATGATGGGGGATGGCTTTCAGCGCAGATCCTAAGCATCCCCTAGACGCCCGTTCGCGTTTAGCTCTTATACGGGCGAAAGTTGAACGGGCCAAGCAGAACCTCGAAGACATGGAGACCCATCTCGAAGAGTTCTACGAGAACATGGCTGTCTCCCATGAAGACCCTGATGTTACGCACGCTTTCGTCAATCGAAACGAACCCGTTAGAACCACTTTCGATGCCCTCTGTGCCGCCTCCGATGTCGTCAACAATTTGCGTGCGGCATTGGATCACCTGGTTTACCAGCTTATAGATGTCCACTCGCCCAATTCCACCGCTGATGTTCTCGAAAGATGCTGCTTTCCGATTTGCGATAACGTGGCCAGCTATGAATCGGCCAAGCGAAGAAAAGTAAAGGGAATCAGCCCGGACGCGATGAAAATCCTCGATTCGTGCAAGCCCTACAAGAACAGCGGAAATCCTCTCTGGGAAATCGACGAACTCAACAATATTGGGAAGCACCGGCTGATTCTGACGGTCGGCAAGGATGTTTTTTGCTGGGCCGATTGGATCGGGAGAAGGATGAGCATGGTCCCATTTTTTAGATACAAATTCAGCAGCCCACACTTCGCTGGCATCTACGGCTCCACGAAAGTGAACGATCACGGAGAGTTCGCCAGCCCGAAACCTGTCGGCGAACCGCAGGTTGTCGATTGTAATGCGCTTCTCCCAAAGCTCCATCAGTTTGTTGATTTCGTGGATGCTCTGATTGACAAGTTCTTGCCGGTTTTGGAATAGAATTGACACGTCCGCCTTTCCGGCGGATTGTGATATACTCCGCCTAAGCGGAGGATCAAAGCGGCATGAGCGCCAACTCAACCAGCAGTGACCCGAGCGCGAAGGCTAAATTACCGAACGCTGGTGCGTTCTCTGACTTTGTTACCCGCCTATTAGCGGTACCCCATTCCGAAATCAAAGCGCAACTAGATGCGGAGAAAGAAGCAAAGCGGATCGCTAAATCCGCTTCCCGCGCTTTTGGCGACCGAGCCAAGCATACTTAGAACGCCGCCCCTCCCACCTTGCCGGTCAGTTCTGCATAAGTCAGTCTCTTTCCTGAAATCTGCGATACAGCCAGCATAAACCTATCCGCATCGTTCAGCGGATTGTCTTTGGTTGCGCGATTGTTGAAGCGAAACATCTGCTCATCCAAGTATGCATCCATGTGGAACGGCTCAACCGCAACATAGGTTCCACCGAGTGTCCGCTTCAACATGCTCCAGAAGTTCTCGATTCCGTTCGTGTGGACTTCGCCGCGTACATACTCTTCCATGTGATTCACGGTCTCATGAATGAATCCCTTGATCGCCATGCGGTTGTAACCCTGTGCGGCATCGGTATAGACCGGAGCAGCCTTGGAGACCTTTTTCAGAATCTCGCCCTGTAAGGTGAGACGGCTCACGTCGGGGATGGCTTTGGCGCGCACTTGGCGAGTCTCACGATCCAGCATCCCCATGACGATGGTTTTGTTGTCTTTCTCCCATCCGCCCTTGATGCGCTCACGCTTCTTGGCGTGCATGTTCTTAGCTTTGCCGCCCACCCAGGTCTCGTCAACCTCGACAGGCTCCCCGCCAGTTCCAAGTTTGAGCTTTGAATCGTTCTTCATGGCCAACCGAATCCGATGCAGCATAAACCATGCCGTTTTCTGAGTCACCCCAAGAGCGCGGTGCAATTCATAACTGGAGATGCCGTTCTTGGCGCTAGAGAGCAGCCACATGGCAGGGAGCCACTTCTCAAGGCCGATAGGAGAATCTTCCATCACGGTGCCGGTCTTGAGGCTGAATTGCCGCTTGGCGTGTACACTCTTGCATTGCCACTTGCTCTGCTTCGCCAAAAAGCGCGCATCCTTGCGTCCGCAAGTGGGGCAGACAACTCCATCAGGCCAGCGCCGAACTACCATGTAATCAATGCAGTTCTGCATACTGGAGAAGTACAGGATGGCTTCTTGAAGTGTCTTTGGCTCTCTCATGTATTAAGAATATCGAAGATTGCTTGATTCGTCAAGTATATTATTACCCCCATTTAACCCTCCAAAATAAAGGGCTTACACATTTCATGTTTGCGGCGGTTTACGGAAAGAAAGGGTTTACGTGGTCAGCCCTTAGTACTCAACCTTGTTGTTCGAACCGATCCATGCACCAAACGCGGCCCAAGCCTCATCGCCAAGCAGTTGTGTAGCCGGCAGCGCGCGCGCCGCCGGGTCTTTGCGAAATTCCTCGTAGAGAAAAGCATCGTCAAACCCGGCACGAGCCGCATCCGCGGCGCTGGCACCGTAATAAATGGCGTCAAGCCGCGCCCAATAAGACGCTGCCAGGCACATGGGACAAGGCTCGCAACTGGTATAGAGTTCGCAGCCCGCCAGCGAGAACGTACCCAGCGCCGTGCACGCCGCGCGAATAGCATTGACCTCGCCGTGGGCCGTTGGATCGTTGCCGGCCGTAACCGTGTTCACGCCCTCACCGACGATTTTGCCGTCACGCACGATGACCGCCGCAAACGGGCCACCGCCGGTGCTCACGTTCTCAGTAGCAAGCACAATGGCGCGGCGCAGAAACTCCGGATTGGGCGGAATAGTTAAATGCAACTTGCTCACTGCCTCCCTGAGCGGTCAAAGTAAAGACAGTATGTCACAGGTTTTCCGATCGACCCGTGTGTTGACCGTCGAAGGGCTCAGGCCCGCCGCGTTGCTGGTAGAGGGCGAGCGGATCGTTCGCGTCCAGAGTTGGGACGAGGCGCCCGCCGACGCAACCGTGCATGACTTCGGCGATGCGGTCCTGCTGCCCGGCCTGGTCGATTCGCACGTCCACATCAACGAGCCGGGCCGCACGGAGTGGGAGGGTTTCTGGACTGCCACGCAGGCGGCCGCTTCGGGCGGCGTAACAACACTCGTCGATATGCCGCTGAACTGCGTGCCGGAGACCACGGATGTTGCCGCTCTTGAAGCCAAACGCGCCGCCGCCCAAGGCAAATGCTGGGTTGATTGGGCAGCATGGGGAGGCGTGGTATGCGGAAACTCTGAAGCGCTGCCAGCCCTCGCCGCAGCTGGCGTTCCTGGATTCAAGTGCTTCATGATTGATTCGGGCATTGACGGCTTCGCTTGGGTAGACGAGCCCGAACTGCGTCTTGCGCTCGCAAAGCTGAAAGGCACCGGTTTGCCTTTGCTGGTTCATGCCGAGGTTGCCGGCCCGGTGAACACCGCGACTGAATCTCTCAATGCGTCGGGTGCGGACTGGCGCAAATATTCCACCTACCTCGCCTCCCGCCCAGACGACGCCGAAATCGATGCAATTGCACTCCTCATCCGACTGGCTGAAGAGTTCTCAACGCCAATCCACATCGTTCACCTGGCCAGTGCAAACGCTTTGCCTCTGCTTGCCGAGGCGCGCAACCGGGAAGTCCAAGTCACGGTCGAGACCTGCGTACAATACCTCTGGTTCGCCGAGGAAGAGATTCCCGACGGCGCAACTGAGTTCAAATGCGCCCCGCCGATTCGCAGCAAAGCCGACCGCGAAGCTTTGTGGACCGCTCTCGAAGAAGGCTTGATTGACATGGTGACCACCGACCACTCCCCGTGTCCGCCAGCGATGAAACGCCGTGAGCCAAATTCAGGGATGGCCCGCTGGGATCAAGCCTGGGGCGGCATCTCCAGCCTCGGCCTAGCGCTCCCAGTCATGTGGACTGTGCTCGAACGTCGCGGGCTCAATCTGTCCGCAGGAATGGAGCGCATTGGCTCCTGGATGGGTGCCAAGACCGCGCAACTGGCTGGCCTCTCAGGTAGAAAGGGCGCACTCGTCCCAGGCGCCGACGCGGACTTCGCAGTCTTCGATCCCGATGCCGTATGGACCGTCGCGCCCGAGCATCTGCGCTTTCGCCACAAGCTCTCGCCCTATCTCGGTTCGAAATTGCATGGCCGTGTCTTCCAGACCTGGCTGCGCGGAGAACAAATCTTTTCCGGGGACAGCTTCGTAGGCGAGCCACGCGGCAAAGAGCAGGTGCGGCGATGAAAGACCGCGCACGCAGAGCCATTGC
>Ga0302320_10015770_pt1 | contig 15491 bp, 10 predicted proteins | sample Bog_T0_3_FD_202130 | JGI IMG/M metagenome (GOLD analysis project Ga0302320, IMG submission 202130) | Peat permafrost microbial communities from Stordalen Mire near Abisko, Sweden - Bog_T0_3 | ecosystem: Environmental > Terrestrial > Soil > Wetlands > Peat | place: Sweden: Abisko, Stordalen Mire... | reverse complement strand
CATTCCTGGAGCATAATTCAGCAATTGAAGTATACGCGCTTGCTTGGCACATTCGTTCTACGACCATCAGTATGGTCTGAATGGGCGTAATGTAGCCATGCGCATCATCAGGATCCAATTCTCGAGCTTTTGTGAATGCATCAAGGGCAGACGCCGTCAAATCGCCAACCTCAGTTAGCACCCCGCCAGCAGTGAGTGAATCCGGGGGCAATTGGGAATTCTTGAACATCCTGTCCAAAAGATCTTTAATCCAGAATCTCCTAACCATGCCAAGTGCATGGAAATGTAAGGCGTCTTTCTCTTTTGAAAGCTCGACGGCTTTCATTAGTAATTGCTCCGCTTTAGCAAAATTCTCGTTTGTCTTGTAAATTAAATGCCTCCCGAGGTGATTCCAGTAGTGCGGTTCGAGACCGCATACATCCGTCAACAAAGTCAGAACTTGCTGTTGACCTTCGACGGTGGAAATAGTTTCGATCAAAGGGGAGAATTGCCGTTTGCCAATCCCAGCAATATCGGTCCATGGATCGCGGAAGATGAATAGCTGCGCGAACAACTCTTTGGCTTCGTCGCTGTAAGGCCCGACGATTGTAATAACATCTCGTATCAATTGAACACAAAGTTCCTTCAAACTGACTTTCCAGTCGTCCTTTCCAGTTCCACCTAAAAGCTCGCGAAGCGCCTCTTCTGCCAATAGTGGATGAATAAACTTAATGCGTGAATTTCCATGCACTACGAGCCGTGCGGGCCCGACCCCGAGCACTTGCTCCAAAACTAACGCACCGGAAATAGCAGGTTGAAATAATCGTCTAAAAAATGCCTCTGAAAGTCCTTTCTGTGAAAAACGGGTAGTCAGAGCTAAATACAGCATGGTCTGACGAACAAGAGGCGAAATTCCTGTTAGGTGGGTTCCCACATATCGATCAAGGCTTAAAAAATCTTCCTCGAATGTTGTGAGGCCAAAGAAGAAGGGGGAACGATACGCATCCAGTTTGGAATTTTTGAGATCGCTGATTTGTTGAAGTCGACGGCGACGGTAGTCTTTTTTGCATCGAGGCAAGTACGTCTCTAGAAAATGCGCCACCTCTTTCGGGCTTTTCATTGGATCGAAAATCTGAATTGCAGCGTCAGCATCCCTTTTCTGCAACCGGACTAGATACAGGAGTCCTATGCGCGCGTTTCTCTGACCCAACTCACGGAAGAGATCCTCTCTGCCGGTGCCCGTTAAATCTGATGCATCTGCTACCAAAAGGATTTGCTTTTGGGTTTTCTGATAAATAGCGTCAATTCGATCTGCGGTTAAGCGTGAATACCGTCGCAAAATTATTGTTGGGTGCTTGGTGCGGAGATCCCATGCTGCACGAAAAGCTGCTGTTGTCCCTCCGGCACCCGGCGAGTGCCGAAGCTCAACAGTGAAATTGCGCCCCACCCGGAACTGATCGTCCAATGCCTTCAGGAGACCGGGAGCCATATCGCGAGCCACATCCAAATTCGCCGCAAGGTCATGCCATGTGGGTGGCATTCCTCTAAAAAAATTACGTGCATCAATATCCTCGGAACTGCTCGTCTCTAATATCAAAGAATGCAATATGTCCAAATCCTCTTCCCAGTTGCGAAGAGTGTCAGGAAGAACGTCCACAGGGCCGGACAATCCAGGCAACTGGGCACAAGATGCACTTTCTTCGGAACCGAAAATACTATGTAGCTTTTCCAGAAAGGACTGCACCGACATTGCCAACCGATGTTTAACAAGCGGATGTCCTGAAATCTCCCTCTCGGCACCGTCAACCAGGATAAACTCAGCCGCCTCACCAAACTCCTCGTCGACCGCTTCTATGAGTCTGCCAAACATCGCATCCGAAATGCTGTCGCTCGGCAAGATTACTATTTTAACGCTTTTAGGTGCTGTTCCGGCACGAACTTCTGAACTCAGTTCGCGTATTTTCCGGAGGTAATCTCGCCGCCATATCTCAAATGACGTTGGAATATCCTCTCTTCTGCTTGGCCAGCCGTTAGCCATCATCCAAGCTGTTCCGCGTTGGAAGTTGACGGGAAGTCGTTCCTTTCCAAACCAACTTAGCGAGCGGCGTTTGCTTAGCACTTGAAACGCAGTGGCGTAAAGACCGTCCACTTCACTTTGAGCATCCAAATCTAATACCGCAGACCACGGAAGGAAGCCAAGGGACGAACTGTCGGTCAGTCCCTTCAAACTTCCAGTAATGAGTAGAAAGGCACACTCTGAATCGTTAAAACTCGCGAGCTTTTGCCAATAGCCGGGCCATTCGTCATTCGAAACAATTTCGGCGCTTACAATCTCTGCATCTCTCGCAGTATGTTCTGCTGTATCTGCGGCACGAACAGCGACTCCGTAGTCTGAGGGGTGAAAGAGCCTCATAAAGTCGCTGGCTGCCTTTGCGGCATAGGCAAAAGCCATACGACGATCCTGATCGGCCAAAGGCTTGTTAGACCAATTCAAGCCAGCCGCAATACGGGCTAAAAGCCACTGGTGAGTAAATGGGTCTGGACGGTTGGGCTCTCTGGTCTTTTGCCAAGCCTTGAGACTGCTCCGAAGTTCCTTCATCGAAGCAGACAACGCCATATGTTCCTGTGGTATCGTTATTCGATCGTGTTCAGGGTCCTCGCTGTCCACACTTTCAAGCAGAGACGTCAAACGCTCGTGAGACTTGCCCGATAGTTCAAGAAGGAGCAGCGATACTTCAAAGTAGGCCTGATCGAAAAAAAGCGGACATCTACGACTCAATGCCCAATCAATAATCCAAAATGGACCTTCCAAGGGATTCACTCGGTCAAAGAAAAGATTCCCCGTGTGCAGATCCCCATGTTGCAAACCGAGGAACCGCGTGCGGGTATTATCCGTGATGACAGCACTCGAGTTGCAAACCCAAAGGGGATTGAGATAAATTCGACCTGAGTCCGCAAATGCGGGCTTACCCAGTGTTTGTGCAGCTGCAAAATCGTAGAGCCGTTTGCCTTGAATAGCATCAAGCCGATAGCCCAACCAATCTTCCAATGACTGCCTTGCTGAAATGGGTGACTCGGTTTTGTATTCCGCATTTAATTCTGTGAGAAGGCTCGTCGAAAGTAAGCCGCAACAAGCTGCGTGGACACCAATCCCTAGGTGTTGGTAACCGGATAAACGCAATTGGCTTAACCCCGCGATCTCATAGAGCATCAAAAACTTATTATCGGCTTCAAAAGAATGGCGAAGTCGGGGAATGTGATTCCTTGAAAATTGTCCCGATTTGTCCCATTCTGTCGCTGTGATATGGCGCTCGATTTCAACTGGCTCGTCTGCCCAATCTTTGGCTCTTTGATCTATTTTGAGAATAAATTGGCCGGAAAGAACTTTGGGATCGTTCTCTTTCTCTGCCACCTGCTTGTTTGCGGTGATGTCTACCAGCAGGACTGAAGCTTTTGTTTTTCCACCTGCTATTTCTCGCAAGATCGCAAAGGTCTCAATGCTCGGAAAAGATGAAAACGCAGCATCGAGAAAATTCTCGTCGTAGTCGCTGACGATGGCGGAAGCTTTATTGATTTTCATGCCTTCGGCGTACTCTAAAGTAAGAGACCACTCTACCCTTAACACTCGTGAAAGATAAGTGGAGCATTTATGCAGAATTAAAGGTTTGTTGTCACGGTCAAAGGAGATCTCGTAATTCGTGAAGGGACGAAATCAGTGGATGAGACCAAAGGGAATCGGCGCGGGCAGTTGGCCTAACGAGGCGCGTCAGGTAATATCTTCGCGGTTTTTGTGCATGTCGAAGGTCATCACGTCATCGACAACCTGATCGACGGAGTAGCCCTCTGCCTCAATCGCTGATTTTATGGCGGGAGTGATTTTTTTGCGGAGGACCTCGTATAACATCTGGAGTGTTTCCTCTTCATTGAAGGGCAGATAGCGAACCTCCTGGGCTGCTTGCCAAAGGCTGAGACGGGTCGTTCGGTTCAGGAGATTCTCGGGGGTCTTCCTGACTAGTGAATAAGCTGAAAGATCGCCGGGTTTCCACGGCCCTTGAGCCAGGACTTCTCTCGCCAGTTTATCAACCGTGGCGGGCTCCTTAACAATCAAAGCGCCGATCTCGGCAAGAATCGGATTCATTCCCTCTTCCAAAATCGAGAATTCGGCTTCGGGGTGATGCCCTTCGGAATGCCAGTCGCCTTGAAAACGCTTCTCGCGGGCGCGCATCTTTTTCGCCACCTCGTCGAGACGAGGATTGTCTTGGTGTTTTAAGCGAATTTGATTCAACCGTTCTTTGAGAGGGGACTTTTTGGTAAACGCACCGAGGCATAAATCCAGCAACGTCATTGGCTGAACCGCCCAAAACTGGAGAAGGGCCTCCTTGTCAAAAAGAGGTATTGGCCGGGTTTGGTAGGTCGAAGGCAATGTTATCGGGCTGACAAAAGCATCCTTGGAAAGTGCGAATGCCATCCCCATCAAACAGCTATTGCGGTGCATCCGCTTACGTCGCCATTTGACGTGCAGCAAGCGGGAACACCACTCCCATATATCAAGAAGGCTTGCAATTTCGTGTTTGCGAAGAGACTCATCCATAATAAGCCTGCTGACTGGCCAGATAACCTTCCGGTTACACTTGTCTACTGTTAAGACGCTTGCAACAAAAATAAACTTAACTTGGAAGGCGTGTGTTACATCATTTTTAACACGTACACGGTCGCTACACAAGGATTCGGAAATCGTGCTTCTGGGCCTCTCGCTTCTTGCCCCGGCTAAAATAGCTGCGAAAAAAAGATGATCTTTCCTCCGCGCCAAGGTAGGGTCACCAGCAGGCGGCATTTTCGGTTCCGTCTTTCCACTTGCTTTGAGACACCATACATATGTATGTATATAGCCGTAATGGAGCCACCCACCGAAAAGCAACAACGGGTTTTTGAGTTTTTCCAGACATGTGCGTTGGATGGTCGGCCAATGCCGACTATGCGAGAAATATGCCAGGAATTTGGCTTTCGGAGTCCTCGCTCAGCATCAGATCACGTGAACGCTCTAGTCCGTAAAGGTCTGCTTGAGCGTCGCCGGGGACGTATGGCACGTAGTGTACGGCTGAAGAATCCATCAACTGCAGGCATTCCGCTGATTGGCAGTATTCCGGCTGGATTGCCGGAGGATACAGTTGAACTTCACTCGACGACTTTACCGCTACCAGCGAAGATGTTCGGTATTTCAGATACATCAAAAGCTTTCGCGCTCACGGTTCGGGGCGATTCGATGGAAGGATGCCATTTGCTGGATGGAGATACGGTGATCTTGGAAAATCGGGCGGATGCAGTTTCGGGTAACATCGTTGCGGCAGTCATCGATGGGCAATGCACCCTAAAGACTTTTTTGCGGAGTGGATCGAGGGTTTGGCTGCGCGCGGAAAATCCTCGGTACCCCGATTTAATTCCTGCTGATCGATTGAAGATACGGGGAGTGGTTCGTGCCGTCCTGCGCATGACAGTCCCGAGGTTACGGCCTTGAACCTTCTAGATAAATATCTCCGTGTCTTATAAAAGTGTTCATCATTGGTTGGGATGGCCTGCTCCGGAAGAGGCTTTCGGCCCCTCGGGTGCGGGTACGAAAGTGTTTGCCGATTTTGCCAAAAAGAAAATTCAGAGCGCGCTCAACGTTTATTATCCCGGGGTAACGGTAGAGACAGGTGTCATCGCTCCAGATCCATATTCCGACAGCTCGGATGCCCCACTTGCGCTCGTGTGTGAATTCCCGCGTGCGGCAAGCGACGATGTTCTTGATTTGGCACATAAGCTCGCATGGAATCTCTCGCGAACGGCGCTGCTCATTACGCTGGAGCCGCACCGACTTATCGCGTGGAGTTGCTTTCAGGACCCGACGCAGGGGGCCGAACGCCGAGTGTGCGAATTACCGACGCCCGATGGATTCAAAGCTTCGGGAACGCCCGCGCAGCAACAGGTGCGCGACCTTCTGCATTGGGTAAACCTCATCACCCATCGCGCACAAAATGACTATCCTAAGAAATTTCCTGCCGATGGTCGAGCAGATACGCTGTTACTGAAGAACCTCCGCTATGTTCGCAGGGAACTGCTTAGCCGCGGTCTCACGCAAGACCATTGCCACGATCTACTCGCGCGCGTCATTTTTACGCAGTTCCTTTTTCATCGCAGAGACAGCGATGGAAACGCTTTCTTCAGCCCGGCAAAAATGCGTCGCCTCAAAGATGAAGGCATTCTAACCAAAATCCACGACCATCTCGCTTCGCTGCTTTCGCATAAGGGTGATACTTATGCGCTCTTTCGCTGGATGGATGAACGGTTTAATGGCGATCTGTTTCCCGGCAAGGACGACCGAGATGAGGACTTACGGAATGCGGCCTGGAAGACTGAAAAAGACGCCGTCTCTGCAGAGCACCTCAAACTCCTCGCCAGCCTAATTCGCGGAGACCTCGATGTCACAGACAAGCAGCAAATGCTCTGGCCACACTATTCCTTTGATACGATTCCGCTGGAATTCATCAGCAGCGTTTACGAGGAGTTCTTGACCGCTGACGAACGCGGCGACGACAAAGCCTACTATACACCTTCGCACCTCGTCGATTATGTGCTGGATGCCGTGCTCCCGTGGAACAGCGACGACTGGAATCTTCGCATCCTTGACCCATGCTGCGGTTCGGGAATTTTCTTGGTAAAAGCCTTCCAGCGCCTCATCTATCGCTGGCGCCGCGCTCATCCGGGCGAAGAACCGCTCGTGCGCGACCTTCGCCCGATTCTTGAAGCCAACCTTGTTGGCGTGGATAAAAACCCAGAAGCGGTCCGTGTCGCCTGCTTCAGCCTCTATCTTGCTCTGGCCGATGCGATCGAACCAAAGCACTACGTCACCCGCGACAACTTCAAGGTTTTTCCTCACCTTCGCGGCACTCGGTTGCTTCATCGGGATTTTTTTGATGAGGAGACGGATGAAATCCACACTGTTGCGAACAAGGAGAACTTCGACCTCGTGTTAGGAAATGCTCCTTGGGGAGATGGCTCAATCGAGGCAGACCCACTTCCTAGAGATGAGCGGAAGGCTTACGCGAAGCGAATCTTCAACATCAACGCAACGAAGGAAACTACGACCCGCGCAGAGATTTGGGCGAAAGCAAATGGCTGGCCCATTGCCAATAACGATATCGGCCCGCTATTCCTAGCCAAGGCTTCAGCCCTCGTGAAGCCGAAAGGTTTTGTGGCAATGGTGAATACCGCCTCGCTGCTTTATTGGCGTGACGGACAAGCAACGGAACTTCGGAAGAAGCTCTTCAACACTTTCACATTCGAAGAAATCACCAATCTTTCAGCTCTGCGTCGCGTTTTGTTCACCCAAGCTATCGGCCCCGCCTGCATCGTTGTTTTTCGAACTGAAAAGCCGGACGGACCGAAGGCGCTGCACTACTACGCCCCGAAACCTTCGCGCTTACTGGTATCCGAACGCGGTAAACCGTCAATAGAGCAAAGAGTCAGCATTGAGCCGAGCGACGTAAGCACACTTACCCACACAGAGGCAGCAACTGAGCCTTTCGTCTGGCCTTTGCTTGCATTTGGGAGGGCACGCGACCTTGCGCTTGTTCGCAAGCTTATGCGCCTTCCTACCATCGCAAAACTTGAAGGCACAGGCCGGGTGATTACGCGTCTTGGCGTGATTCCTGGGGATCGACAAAAGACACTCCCAGACTCTTTCAAGAAAAGACGATACTTCGACCTGACTCAGTTTCCACAGGATGTATTCCTAGAAATGGATACTTCCGCCATTCCCAAGTGGAGCAAGCCTGAAATTGATGGAAGAGGCTCCACTGATTTTGAGGCATTCAAGAATCCGCAAATACTTATTAAACAGAGCTTCTCCACTAAAGCGTCGCGGTTTCGCGCTGCTCTTGTTAAATCAGATGACCCGGAGTGGGGGGTCGTATGCAAAAAAACTTACCTTTCAGTACGAGACCTTGACCCAAATGCCGCCAATATTCGGACAGCTTGCGTTGTCTATAATAGCCGGTTTGCAACTTATTTTCTCGCCCTTACCAGCAGTCGAATCGGACATTATATCACCGAAACGCTATCGAAGGAGCTCGTAACAGTCCCGTTACCGACCGAGGCTCCTGACATTTCAGCCTTCGATTCCTTTGAGGCGATAGACGAGGCCACCCGCAAGATGTTCGGATTCACTGCCGCAGACTGGATGCTCATCGAAGACTTCCTCGAATATACCTTGCCAGATGTCTTGCGAAAGACCCCGGGCCCGGCACGATTTCCGACACAGCGCAAGGATAAGGACGGCATCAAGGAGCCGGAACTCACGCAATTCGCCAAGACCTTCGCTCGCGTCGTTAAGGGCACCTTCGGAAATAGCAAGAATGTGGCCTCCACCATCTTCACCGACCCGGACGGCCGCAAGCTGCCCGTGCGAATGGTCACCATTCACCTCGCCAGTTCAGAACGAACCTCCGTATCGTACGAAACGATAGAAGCCGACGGTCTACTCGATAAGCTCGTGGAATTCCATTCGGATCAACTGAAGCAAAAGCCCCGCAACGCCACCGGTAGCGGCCTTGGTTTCCAACGTGTCGCCTATCTTTTCCATTCCAGCCGCGAAGGCGGAAAGCCTATGATGAACCTCACCATCGTCAAGCCGGACGAGTGCCGTTACTGGACTCGCTCGACGGCGATGCGCGATGCGGACCAACTCGCCAGCGCCATAGCCAAGGCCGCTACCCGCTAAATTGTACGCATGAGCCGTCCATCTCTCAGCGAAATCCGATGGCCAATGGACGCAGAATCTCGTCGGCAAGCGGAAGAATGGGCGGCTAGCGTCACGCCGCGAGTGCTTGGTTGGACATGGCAGGCGTTCGACGCGTTGCACGCAAATGTTCTCGCGTATGTGAACATGACACAACCCCTCGACCAACTGGAGCGCGACTTAGCCTCGAAGCACTTCATCGAAATCCAACGCATCTTTGCCGCTGAGACGGAGGGCTTTTCCTCTATAATCCCGCACCATGAGTTTCCTGAAAACGAGTCTGCCCCTGGCGGCAGCGGCAAGCCGCCTGCGTCCGATATCAGTTTCATCTGGTATGAAAACCAACGTGTCTCTTGGCCTATCGAAGCCAAGGTTCTCAAGACGCCCGGCACGCTTGCAGAATATCTCAAAGACACCGAAAAATTTAAGAAAGGCACGGCTGCTCCGTTCGTTGGTGAAGGTGCGCAGATCGCCTACTTGCTCGCTGGAACCACGGATGACTTTTTCTGTAATTTGCAGGCGAAGCTCAAATCATCCCTGGCACAGGCTGCGGCGTTTTCGAACCGTCCACACCGCACTAGTGAACACTCGCGCGTGAAAGTTCTTAATTTAACACTACACCACATGGCAATGTATTGCGGCTGAAAGCGGACCAGAATCCCAAGGGCATGCTGGGCGGTGGCTCCGTGAGTCGCCGCTCAGCTCTTTTTTAAGGGCAACTTTTTCCGCAAAGCTATTTCGCTTCGCGTTCTCCTCGCAGCTTGGCCAGCCGTTTCTCCCTCATGGCACGTACCTGGGCAAGCTTCTTGGGTGTGAGCGACTTGCCTCCCTTGGATGAAATCTTGCTCAAATGGGCACGTTTCTTCGGCGTCACCGTTTTGCCGCCCTTGGCTCCAATGGCGGCAAGGTAGCTCCGCACTTCGTCACTCGGTTTCGGGGTTGCCATGATACGACGTTTTCGTTTGCGCTGATATTGGCGCATGAAAGAATAACCGCAAGTGTGTTGTAAACGACACTCCTTTCTCTCTGCACCGAGGCTGGGCTATTTCATGCATGGCTGCCTCAGCTATCTAACCTGCGGCTGCTCCTTTTCGGGCGCAATTTGTAGACGCGGTGAGTCAAAAATTTTTTAAAGGCCAAGGTTAGATTTGATCTTCAAACGCACTTACTCTTACGCCATAGACGCACTCGGCAAGCTCCCAACCGCGGATACTCGAAGGCGCGTTTAAAGGGGCATCGGCAGACAGGCTCTTGAGGTGATGATAAAGTGCGTTAACGACGACATCTGCTGCAAAGACAAGGGGATTATCTTTCCCAAGCACTACGACGTCGCCAACGTGTTTAGTGTCCAGCCATTGGATGGGCTGCCCCCGCTTGTCTTTGATTTCAATCCGTATTGTCCCAAAAACTTTTTTTCTCTCTACGGGATTCCACCCTGGTACAGAAGCGTCCTTCGTCTTAGAAATCGTTGCGGTTTCCTCGATCATTTCCTCAAACAATTCAGCGATGGAGCGATCCATTTGATCCGTAATCAGATCAATCACCCCCAATCCTTGATCTTCGGCCAGAGCATCCAGTTTCAAGGCAAGCCCCGTCATGCAGGCTCCGTCGATCCGTTCAGCGCTCGGACGGTGATTTATGCTTATGATAGAGGTGCGTAGCGCCCGGGCTTTCTCCATAAGATCGGTTGCTACTTGGTAGCTCCGCCGGGCTACACGCTGCCTTCGAGCGTCGTAAATGATCGGTATTTTCAATTCTCTTATCTTGGTGAAAAGCTCGGTGCGAACCTCACGGGCGACGCTGGCCCACTCCTCATTGCCGGGAATGAATGCGTCAGTGATGTGAAGGGTGCCCACCCCGTTCGGGCGGGCTGATTTAAATTTCTCGAAAGGCAAAAGCAAGACGTTATGAAAGTGCTCCTCACTGCCTTGGGGCGTCACCAAGGCGGCTAGGACAGCGATTTCATCATCCGTAGATGCATTGAGGTTGCGCAAGAGGCCCTTGGCTCCAGCTTCATCGACGTAGGCTTTGGAATGCTGCTTTTCAACTGAAATGCTATCGCCTGACATAATACCCTCCCATTGGTTCGCCAGAACAGGTTATCTGGATATCAAACGCATAAGGATGATAGCGTTGCCATGCCAGGCTACGGCAAACAAATTCCCGTCCTTAACGACGATGTTACTCCGTCGTGATTTTTTTGAGTGCGGCCTCTTCGGATTTTTCCGCCTTCGCGGGCTTTTCCTTGGCGGCGGCTTCGATCTTCTTGGGATCGAGGCCGAAGATTTTGCAGGCGGCGGCGATGGCTTCGGGCAGGCCGTTATTTGCAAACAGCGAGCTTTTCCAGAGAAGCGTTTCGACGATGAACGGCACTGGCGCGGCGTCGGCTTTCTTGGCGAGGTCATGGTAAAATGCCGTCGCGTCGCCGTCTGTTTTCATCGTGGTATAGCCGTGCCGTTTCGCCACCCGCCGCTTGGTGTCGAAATTGGCTTCGTTCATCACCAGAAGGCGCAAGAGACGAAACAGGGCTTTCGTGTCCTTCGCTTTGGCCTGCTTCTCGATCACGCCGGAAATGGCTAGATCGACGGCGCGAATGATCCGCTCGTGTTTTTCGCGGGCATCCCGCACGGCCTTCCGTTGCTGAATGGCGGCTGGCGTCAACTCGCCCCTCGTTTCGACTGGCTCAGCCAAATCGAGAGCACGAGCGGCTTCTCCCGCTTCCTTGCGGCCAATGACTTCGTGGAGGTCACCGTTGCGGTCAACTGCGACAATCACCGTGGGCCGCTCATCTTCGGGCAACTTGGCGACTACCTCCTGCCACGTTTTTCCCGAAGCGAACGGGCAAGGATTCGCCAACTCCACAACCGGAGCTTCATGGCTCAGATAATGGCCATGAGGGTAAAGCGTCTGTGAATCCTCCGGCGATAGCACGACCTTTCCCTCACTCTCGGCCTTCGCCATCAATCGGGAGCGTGCCGCATCGCACTTCAACCGGAAACAAGTCGTGTCCGTGCAAACGTCTGCACGTCCTATATCGGGAAAAAGTTCTTTCTGATTGCCGCTTCGTTTCGGACAGGTGGCGCAAGGGCCTGCGGTGGGAACAAGCGCGGCATCCTTCTGGTCAAACGGTGCGCCCTTAAGCTGCGTCATGTACTCCGTTCCAATCATGTTTTGCACCTGACGAACCGTGAGCGGTTCGCCGTTATGATTCCCTTTCAGAATCCGCTCGGTTGCTTCCTCGGCCAACTTGGGATTGGGAATGCGGGAAATAAGGAGAAGCACCTGCGGAGAGAGCTTTCCCGCCCGATACGCTGCCTTGGCTTTCTCCGGTGCGTTCAGAAGCTTGATGCGGCCGTAAATCGTCGCGCGACTTTTGCCAACTTCACCGACTAGCTCGTCAATCGTTGTCTTTCCCGACTTGAGCAAGGCGTCGTACTGTTCGGCTTCTTCCAGCAAATCGGGGTCTTCGCGCTGCGCGTTCTCGATGACTTGGAGCATCAATGCTTCGTGGTCGTTGAGCTTCCGAATCACGCTCGGGATTTCGGTCTTGGCTGCGATCTTCGATCCGCGCCAGCGGCGTTCCCCGACGACCAGTTCATACTTGGCGTTGCCAGCGGCCTTGCGGCGGGCTTCGTCCTCGATACAAGAAACCGGACGGACGATAATGGCTTGGATGACTCCTTTCTCGCGGATGGACGACGCCATTTCTTCCAACGTCTCGGGCTTGAAGTGTTTTCGGTTCGTCGCGGAACGGATCATTTCCGCAATAAGCAACTGGTGGATTTGTTCGTTAATGGTGGTGGTGGTTTTGCTCATGGTGGGTTTGGCCTTTTAACGTCGGCCTCGACGGTTGGGGCTGTGAGGGATTGAATATCATAGCCGCTATGGTTCAGTATAAGTAAAAAATCAGAGCTAGTTTCGATTGGCGTTACGCTGGTTTATCAGCATGGAAACATATTATCATAGCCGCTATGGTTCACAAGAATGAAAGCGAAGATTTTTTGTTTTTATGGCGTGGTCAAACATCTGCGCGTAACGAAGACAATGGGCGCATTCCCAAGATACTAAGCGCGGCGATAAATCCGAGGTGTTGGCTTGCGCGCCAGTCGGATTTCGGAAAGTTCCGGCGCAAATAACTTATGGATGGTCAACCCATAGGCCCACGCAATTCTGTCGAGGGTTTTGAGTTGAAGATTGCTTCGCCTACCCGCCTCGATGTGCTGATAAACTTTCAGAGTAAAGCCGGCAACCTCGGCAAATTCGGCTTGGGTTAATCCTGATCGCAGGCGCAAGTCTTTCAGCCTCTTGGTAAGAAATCGGGAGGACGAAGGAAGGGGCGGCATGACTAAGACACTTCACGGAAGAGGCTCTGCAATAAACCTCCATTCCGTTAGTCTTCTCTTGCCACGCCAAAATTGAGGTGATAGGAACTTGTCTAACGACGAAAGAAACCTGTGAAATGAACAAGGACGATCCCATTTTCCGCATCCTGTGCGTGGACGACAATGCCGCTTTGTTGCGAACTTTGGTGCTGGGCTTCCGGGCGTATGGCTTTGAAGTGGTGACGGCTTCGCATGGCATCGACGCCCTCATGCAATTTCAGGCACATAGCGGAAACTTCGCCGCCGTCCTGAGTGATAACGATATGCCTACCATGAATGGTTTGGAATTTATCAAACAGGTGCGTGCGCGCGGCTACAAAGGACGGGTGCTGATTATGTCAGGACGCTTATCTGCGTCCGGCTGCCAAGCCTATCAGGATTTGGAAGTGAGCGGCGTTTTATCCAAGCCTTTCGACATAAGCATGGTAGCCACCCTGCTTTTGCAGGCTAATTGATGTGACGCTGATAAACGGAGCCACCTGCGGCGGCAATCGCCGCCACAGATGGATTTCCGCTCATGATTAGGACGGCGACACCCCGAACCATTCTTTGGCCACCTCCGGCGTAACCACTTCCCGGTAGCTGGTGAAAATCACTCCTTCTGAATTACCCGCCTCCAAGGCCACTTTCGCCGTATCGTTCAGGATGCCCAAACGGTACGAGATGAACGAATGCCGCAGGCCGTTCTCCTGCCATTTAAATCCCTTGCAGAGCCGCGCCGCTGCCATCTGCGGGCGTTGGTAGAGACAGACCGGCCCCGAAGCCTGCTTGTAAGGCGTCAGCCAGAGCTTGAGATTATCCGACATGGGTACGAGCCGCCGCCGCTGGGTCTTGGCTTTGCTGGCCTCGACCAAGACGAAACCCCGTTCCAAATCAACCTCCTTCCAGTCCAACCGGCTTAATTCAGCCATCCGCAGGCCAGCAAAGGCTCCAAGCGCGATGAAGGGACGCAAGGTGGCATCGGCCTTCGCAAGCAAATTGGCGATGTTCTCGGGCGTGAAGATCGAGACAGGAGCCTTGGTTTCCTTGTATCGCATCATCGCCGGAAAGGGACTGCCACTCTTTACGAGATACCCTCGGCCCTCCGCCCAATTACCGCAGGCCACGAGGATAATTCGCATTCCGTTCTTGGTTTTCGCCGCGAAAGGCAGGCCTCCGAGCCACGCATCCAGTTCCGCCGTTCTCAAGTCGGGCAGAGTTTGGCCGGGAAAAGTCTTCGCCAAGTCCCCAACGATCTTGCGGCACTGGCCGATATAGTGATCCGAGCAACCCGACTGACGGCGGGAGGCCGCGAATTGTTCCGCGATTTCGTCCAGCCTCAATCGGGGCACATCCGCCCGGTTGTGCCGCAGGAAGAACTCAACCGCTTCCCGTAACGTCGTTTTGCCAAGCCTGCCTATGGCTTGCGCGTGCTCCTCAACGGCGATATGCAGAGCGTAGCCCGAAGCGAGAACCTGACGCGCCGCAACGAGGCTTTCCAGTTCGGGCGTTCTGAACATACGCACCGCTTCGGTGCCATTTGTCAACTGGCCGAGAACGTGAAGCGCTGCCGTTTCCGCCTCCGACTTCACACTAAAATTCCTCAGCTTGCGCCTTCCCGCTTCATAATACGCTAGCTGGTGCATCCTCCTGCCGCGATCCTTGTAGTTATATAGTTTGACTATGTGGGTTCCATCTGAGATTTCTTTTGCCATACACTGTACGGCGGGATGAGAACTAACCATCTACTGCTACGAAATCCGCTACGCAAGAACCAACCACTCACTTAAGTGACTGTCATTTCAGCATTCTTGCTACGGTCATAGACCGCCGCTACATTAGATAATCTACAATCCGTCCGCCCAGAACCGGGCGAAGGCGCTGTCCCATCTGCGCTCACTGCCCGCTTGTTGCGCCAGGACGTGGTGTTCTTCGGCGGAAAGGGGGTTGGCCAGCATCTGCGCCAGTCCCTCCACCCAGGCGGAAACATCGCGCGCCGGCAAAACGCGCCCCATCTGCGAAGTTTTGATCAGCTCCCGCGGTCCGCCGATGTCGGAAACAGCCACAGGCAAGCCGGCCGCCATCGCTTCCACCACGACATTGCCGTAGGTGTCGGTGGTGCTCGGGAAGACGAACAAATCGGCCGAGGCGTAGGCCACGCCGAGTTCGCGTCCGCTGAGAATGCCGGTGAAAATCGCATCGGGAAGCAACGATTCCAGTTCGGCGCGGTAGGGGCCTTCGCCGACGATGGCGAGGGTGAACCGGCCGGCCTTCTCACGCAGGGCGGGCATGATTTCGGCGAGGAGGTTGAGGTCTTTTTCCTTGGAAATGCGGCCCACATAAAGCAACACCGGCCCCTTCGCGCCGCGTTTCAC
>Ga0302320_10015769_pt1 | contig 15491 bp, 16 predicted proteins | sample Bog_T0_3_FD_202130 | JGI IMG/M metagenome (GOLD analysis project Ga0302320, IMG submission 202130) | Peat permafrost microbial communities from Stordalen Mire near Abisko, Sweden - Bog_T0_3 | ecosystem: Environmental > Terrestrial > Soil > Wetlands > Peat | place: Sweden: Abisko, Stordalen Mire... | reverse complement strand
TCTGCTCGACTGTCTTCATGACTTCCATCGCCTCGAGGTCCTCGGAGGCGATCGCCTCGATGTTGACGACCTTCTTGTCCCGCTGCTCGACATAGATCACCGCCCGCGACGAGTAAATGCGAGGGGCGCCGACGAGATAGATCCCGGCGATAACCACGCAGATCACAGTGCTCAGAACGATAAGGCGCACCTTCTCCTGCATAAGCCGGCAGAGATGGCGAAAGTCCCAGATAGTGCCGGCCATCTGATCGCGCGAAGGGTAAATGAGAGCTACGTTTTTCATGTTAGAAGAACCTTTCTGTAACCGTGATGGTATCGCCCGGGAACACGACGAATGGGCCGGAGTGATTGTCGCTGGCCATGGTTTTGGCATTGAGGTGGAGAATCCGTTCCGCACCGCCCTCGGCCCGTTTGACAATGATATCGCCGGAGTTGGCCAACCGCGTGAAGCCGCCGGCGATGCCGATGGCCTCCAGCAGGCTCACGGAGCCTTGCTCGCGCAGGTTGTAATCGCCCGGCCGCTGCACCTGCCCAAGCACGGTAATGTGCCGGTTCGCGTAAGCGAGCACGGTCAAGGTAACCTGCGGATTGACCAGGAACCGCGCGTCGAGCAGGTCGCGAATAACTCCTGTCGCCGACGCCACGCTCCGGCCGCCCACCTTAACGCTGCCGATCAGAGGAAAAATAATGCTGCCGTCCTCGGCCACGCGCAGGGTCGAGTCGAGATCGTCCTCCTGGAATACCTTCACGAAGATCAGGTCATTGGGAGAGAGCCGATAATCCGGCGCGGTGCCGGCCGCGGCGGACTGCGGGCCGGCGGGTGGGACGGCATCCTGGGCGCGGACCCCGGCGGCAAGGGTCAAGAATGCCGCGATTGCGATCCATTTGTGCATTAGTTTCATGGTTCCTGTTTTTGTTAGTGGGATGGTTAGTAAGTAAAATTCAACGCCACGCCGGCCTGGGTGTTATCGAAGGACGACCCATTCACCGTGGAGGAGTTATTGCGATGGAAATAATAAATTTCGACATTGCAGTTGCTCGATACGGTGTAGCGCACTGCGGGGCGCGCGAAGTAATACTCATCCGTGCGCAAAAGATCGGCGCCGGAGGCCGCGTCGCGGTAATCGCTGCTCTGCCAGCCGGCATCGAGCAGGAGGCTGAACCGGGGGGAAAGCTGGTACTCGAGGCCGGCCGTGACCCCAGTGGCGATGAAATCGTAACCGGTGTAATAGGCAGAATTGAGGATTCGACGGAAAGCGGTAAGGTTGAGGTCGAAGCCCTCAAAGGGTTGGTAGCCGCCGGTAAGTTCGAATACGGGGCTAACAAGACTGCCGCCGTTCCCGAGCTGGCGGTCCTCGACGCCGGCGGCGCCCTTGAGGGTAAGTTTGCCGGTGGCGGCAATTTCGAACGACGAGAGGAGTTGTTCGTAAGTCTGGGAGCCGGAGTTCTCGACATTGAGAATGCCTCCCATCCCGCCGAGACCGATAGTCACGTCGGGATTCAAAAGGTAATTGAACGAGAGCCCGCCGCGCTCGTCGTCGGAGCCGAGGTAAAGGTCGTAGTTTGCGATGGTAACCTGCGAGGTGACCTCGGCGTAAGTCTTGTCGCTGATATCGTACCGGGCGCCGAAGTTATCCGTATAAATCTGGCGCCGGGCACGCGCGCCGAGTTCTACATCCTCGTCGGCGAGGTCCTGAAAGACGAAGTCGTTGTGAAGGGTAAGATGGGCAAAACGGACCTGACCCTCGAACGAGGCGTTTTGCTCATAAGCATCCTGGTTCGTGTGGCGTCCCAGGAATTCGCCAATGCCGGTATAGTCCGCGATGAGGTAATTATCCTGGCGGGTGGTGTAATCGCCCAGGGTAATGCCGCCGCCGGCGGTCAGGCGCGTGACGAGGTCCGATTGCTTGTGCGCCGAGGAGATGAAGATATTGTCGTCGTAATGGGAGTCAGCCGAAGCATGGAGGTTGAGCTTCCAAGGACGGCTCTGCGCGACCGGCCCGGGCAGGTTGTCGTCGGACGCCGGGTCGTCGCCGTAAACCGACTTCTCGAAGGCCGCGGCTTCATCCGGCGTGGTGGGCGGCGCGATTTGCGCGTCCGAGCCGGAGTTCAGATCCGCCGACGGAACAGCGGGATCGTCCTCCTGGGCGCGCAAGGTAGTCAGCGCGCTCACGGCGATAAGGCTGGCTGAGGCGGCAATCATGAGAAATCTCATTGGGCAACGTCCGGCAGAGTGAAGGTTCCGGCGGGCTCGGCGACAGCGGCGCGGCGGGCAGCCTTTCGCGAAGGATTCGACCGCGTATAAAGCTGAAGAGTGGCGTCCGCCATGGCCTGGACGGAGAACTCCTCCTCGGCCCTGCGGCGGGCTGCCAGGGCCATCTGCTTCCGGAGAAGAGGATCGTCAGCAAGCTGGACCAACCGCTCGGCCGCGACGCCCGGCGCTGCGGCATCGTAAAGAAAACCGGTTTCACACTCGGCCACCGCATCCCGATTGCCGGTGACATCCGTGGCGATCACGGGAACGCCGCGGGCCATCCCCTCGAGCAGCGCGAGCGGAAGCCCCTCCCAGCGCGAGGTCGAGACCAGGCAGAACGCGCTCTCGAAGTAAGCGCCGGGATTGCTCACCGCGCCCTCGATCTTTACGCAATGGCCCAGCCCGCGGCTCGCCAGCGCCGCCTCGAACTCCGAGCGCCCCGGCCCGTCGCCGAGAATAACGAATTCAAACGAGCCGATCTTGCCCATATCGCGGAGCGCCGCAATGACATCGAGCAGCAGGAGGCTGTTCTTTTGGTGGACGAACCGGGTCACGTGCACGACGCGCAGCGGCCCGTCAAGCCGGTGGTCCGGGGCGTCGAAACTGGGTGGAATTTCCACGCCGTTCCGGATCACCTCGAGACGCCCGCCGCGGGCGCAAAGTGGCCGGAGCGCGTCCGCCTCGGTCCCGGAGACGGCGACGACTCCGTGCGTGATGATCGACAGCAGGTACTCGACCGCCGCATACAGCAACGTGCGGGCGCATGAGACAGGCGTGCTGCCATTGGGCGTATAAAAACAGCGGACGCCGGCCAGCAGCGCGGCGGGCCGGACCAATACGCCGGCGGTGCGGCCATGTGCATGGACAACGTCGATTTTCCTCTCGCGAATGAACCGGACCAAACGGATAAACGCGCCGAGCGATAACCGCCGGTGCGGTATCTCGATCATGCGATCCCGTCCGGCAATCGATTCGTACCTGCTCCAGTAAGGCTCCTCCCGGGGGCAGGCGATATGAACAGCCGTCGAGCCGGCAATGGCCCCGGCAAGCTGGTAAACATGCTCTGGGCCGCCGCCGAAATCGGCGCGTCCGGTGACCATCAACACCCTCCCGACCTGCGGGCGTTGCTCGGAATCGTATTCGGAATATGTGCTGCGCGTTGCAATCATTGCCACCGCAAAGGAGCAGCATGAAAGCCTGTCCCGCCGGCGCGGACTGTGGAGATCGCCTGCGTAGTTATCCGTAGAACCTTTTACGGCCTATCTGGACCTGCCGGTAAAGAGCTGACGATGTCCGCAATCAACCCTGCTCTAATCCCCGTCTCTGCCGTCCCTTTTCGTCCTTTCATACTGCTCCATCGGGCCACTGGTAATCCGCAAACACCCCCGGCAGCCTTTCCTCCAGCAACCGTTTCAATTGCCTGCGAAAATTCCCCGGCGCAAAGCGCGCCGCATTTTCCCGGCACGCCTCCGCGGAAAATTGCCCGGCCTCCTTTTCAAAACGGTCCACCGCCTCCGCGAGGGCCTCGGGTGTTTGTTGATCGAAAAAAATCCCCGTCCGGCCATCGATCACCGTCTCCAGCACGCCTCCCTCGCGGTACGCGATCACCGGCCGGCCGGCCGCCTGCGCCTCGAGCGGCGTGATCCCGAAGTCCTCGATGCCGGGGAAAATAAACGCGCGGCAAGCCTCGTAGTGCTGTTTGAGCACGGGAAACGGCTGGCGGCCTAGAAACGTGATATTCGATTTCGCGCGCGCCTGAAGGCCCGCCAGCTCCGAGCCGGCCCCGATCACAACCAGCTTCCTCCCGAGGCTGTTGAATGCGTCCACGGCAATATCCACACGTTTGTATGGCGTCAGCTCGGATACGATGAGGTGAAAATCCCCGGGCTTCCCGCCGCATTCAAACGCCTCGAGGTCCACTGGCGGATGGATCACCTCCGCTTCGCGCCCGTAACATTCGCGAATCCGTTCCCGCACGAATTGCGAATTCGCGATAAAGCAAGTCACGCGCTGCGCCGCCTCGTAATCGAAACGGCGCAGATACGGGGAGATCGATTTGAAGACCGCGCGTTGCGCCGCGCCCAACCCCGCGGTGTGTTGCAGGTAAGTCTCCTGCATCGCCCAGAGATAGCGCGGCGGCGAGTGGCAATAGCAAAAGTGCGGCACCCCGGCCTCATAACTCAGCCCTTTCGCCACGCTCGCATCGCTGCTGATCAGCAGCCCGGGCGAACCGCCGACCCGCAAGCCGCGGAACGCAACCGGGAAGAGCGGCAGCATTTTTTTATAATGCCGCGCCGCGCCCGGCAGATGGCGCAATGGCGATTCGCAAATCCGATGGCCGCGCAGTTCCGCGCTCAGCTTCTCCCGATCCGCAATCAGCGTATAAATCGGCGCCGCCGGAAAGAGGCCGGCGATCTGCTCGAGCACCTTTTCCCCGCCGCGCATCCCGACCAGCCAGTGATGAGCCAATGCAACTTCCATCGAGAAACCACTAATTAAACAAAGGCGGCCTTTGCCGCAAGCCCTTGGGCCGCATTTCAAGGCGCGCTCGCCGGCAAGAGCGATCCGCCAGGAGCCGTCGCATATCTTCCTTCTCGCGCGCGCTACACCTCAAGATGCTGAATTGCCCCTCCTGCGATCTCGATCTTGTCAGTTTTCAGGCTTCGACCCCGTCCGCCGTCTCGCAACGGGCCGACCAGCAACGGTTGGCGGGACCAAAAAAGACCTCACCTTCGGTTTGCTCGATGCGATGAAAGAAAGTGTGCCTGGACGCTGGCCGGTCGAGTCCTGCAATCCGCGGACCGATCGCCGCTGGCAATATTCAAGAGCTGCCCCCATCGCCTCCCCCTTTGCTGAGAGCTTGCATTATTAAATCAGCAGAATGAATCCATGTATCAACATTGACTTATTTTGTTAAAAAATCATAGCGTTGGCAGTATCGGCAATTGGCTTTCATGGATATTCTGGGGATTCGGTGTTCGGCCCTGGCGAATAGTTGGCTGGATTATCGTATCTAATCTGCTCTTTTTCATTTATTTACTGGACCCAAACCATTCCTGTCTCCTCAAAGTTAGATAAATGGAAAGGCCGGATTGCACGGATTGAATTTGCATTGGAGTTTAGCGCTCGAACATCATGGACAGTAGGCTATGGATTTTCACAATCGAGGGCGCGAACTTTTAAATTGCTTACGTCAATACAATCGCTGGTCTCAAAATGTCTGGCTGTTTCCGAGAAAACTTTAGTGCGGCGCCAAAATCGCGAGATTTCGAGTGCCTGCCGGCGCTCGTTTTGGATACCCTCGACGGCTTTCCAGCATGCCGCGTTCGATCAAAGAAATCCTTTTGCCGCTTTTCGTCCAGGTCGGCGCTTCGGATACCCTCCGGGCGGATTCCCTGGGCTTCTGGCGCGTCGGCGAGGATCGGTTCTGGCTTCCCCGCTTCATCTTCCAGCGCACGCGGCTGGTCAAGTCCCGCATCAAGGTCGGCCTCTTCGCCGGCATCCATGGCGATGAGCCCGCCGGCATTCTCGGCCTCGTCGATCTCGTGCGCGAACTCGATGCGGAGCCCGAGGCGGGCAAGGAATTCCAGCTCTTCCTTTACCCGCTCTGCAACCCCTCCGGTTTTATCGACAATACCCGGCACTCGCGCTCCGGGCTCGATCTGAACCGGCACTTCTGGTGCGAGTCGCGCGAGCCGGAGATCCAGCTCCTCGAGGCCGAGATTCGCCGCCAGGCCTTCGACGGCATCATCTCGCTGCACTCCGACGACACGAGCGACGGGATGTACGGCTTCGTGCGCGGCCACACCCTCACCAGGCACCTCATGGAGCCGGCGCTGGCCGCCGCGGAGGCGGCCCTCCCGCGCAACAAGCGCGTCCTCATCGACGGCTTCCACGCCGTCGAAGGCATCATCCACTCCGGCTACGGCGGCATCCTCTCGGCCCCGCCCGACGTCGTGCCCGAGCCGTTCGAGATGGTCATCGAGACCCCGCAGCACGCCCCCGTGGACCTCCAGCGCCAGGCGTTCGTTCTCGCCCTCAAGTCCATTCTGACGGCGTACCGCGAGTTCATCTCCTACGCGGCGGATATATAGGAGAAATTCGAAATTCGAAATTCGAAGGAAGTGAATCGCGGAGGATGCGGGCGAGGCTGGAAAGGCGGAAGATCCGGACGAAGTGGGTCGCGCGAGTAACGTACCAGATACTTCGAATTTCGAGTTTCGAGTTTCGAATTTCGAATTTCCCGCGAAGCGGGCATCCAACTTTGTCTTGCCGCCTGCCGCGCTTACTCTACCTTACCAATCTCATAGGGTTTAAACATGAAGATATCCAAACGCGGCGAATACGCCTTGCGCGCTCTCATCGACATCGGCATCGCCAAAGAACTCGGCCGCGGCCTCGTCCGGATCAGCGAACTGGCCAGCCAGGAGCGCCTTCCGGTCAAATTCCTCGAGCAAATCCTCACCCAGCTCAAGCGGGCCGGCTACATCGAGAGCAAGCGCGGCAAATACGGCGGCTACTACCTTAAAATGCCCCCGGAGCGCGTCCGGTTCGGTAGCGTGATCCGTTTGATCGACGGCCCGCTGGCTCCCATCGCCTGTGTCAGCCAGACGGCTTACGAGCCCTGCACCTGCCCCGATGAAGAGCATTGCGGGCTCCACATGCTCATGCTCGACGTCCGCAACTCCATCGCCAACATCCTCGACCGCTACACTCTCGCCGATACCGTCGAGCTGACCCTGCGCAAGATGCGCCGCGACCGCGTCCCCCTCCCTTTCCTGGGCGTAATCCACGTCCCGGTTCCCATGCCCACCATGCCGAAGCCCACCCGGGCGCGCAAGACCCCGCGCCGTGCCGGGACCGCCGCCCGGCCGGCAAAAAAGCGATGAAGAATATCCTTCCGATCCTGCTGGCCGCGATGGCCCTGGCCGTATTGCCCGCCCGCGCCGCGGACAAGCTGGTGCTGAGCGTCGGCCATTTCCCGAATATCACCCACGTCCAGGCCCTCGTTGCGAACGCCCTCAGCCGCCAGGGCAAGGGCTGGTTCGAGCAGCGTCTCGGCCCCGATGTCACCATCGAGTGGTATTCCTATAACGCCGGCCCCAGCGCGACCGAGGGCATTCTCGCCGGCACCATCGACATGACCTATGTCGGCCCCAGCCCGGCGATCAACGCCTATGCCCGCTCCGGCGGCCGGGAGATTCGAATCATCTCCGGCGCGGCCACCGGCGGCAGCGCCCTCGTCGTTCAGCCCGATGAGAACCTCGTGGTTCCGGCCGATTTCAGGGGCAAAAAGATCGCCACCCCGCAGCTTGGCAATACCCAGGATATCTCCTGCCGCGCCTGGCTCTCCGCCGGCGGCCTCAGGATCACCCAGCTCGGCGGCGACGCCCAGGTGCTTCCCACGGAAAACGCCGACCAACTCGCCCTCTTCAAGCTCAAGAAAATCGACGCCGCATGGACTGTCGAGCCGTGGGTTTCCCGGCTTGAGCTCGAGGCCGGCGGCAAGGCGGTCGTCGAGGAAAAAGACAGCACCATCACCGTCCTGGTCTCGAGCGTAAAATTCCTCACCGAACACAAGGACATCGCCGCCAAATTCGTCGCCGCCCACCACGAACTAACCGCGTGGATCCGGCAACATCCCGATGAGGCCCAAAAGCTGGTCCAATACGAGTTGACTCAGGAGACCAAAGGCAAGATCGCCCCGGCCCTGATCGCACACGCCTGGAACCGCATCATCCTCACCGATGACGTCTCCCGCGACTCGCTGGAAAAATTCGTCGCCAACGCAAAGGCGGCCGGCTTCCTGCGGCAAGTGCCCGATCTCGGGCAACTCATCGTTCAACCTTAAGAGACATTTTAGCTTAAACCGCAGATTAACGCAGATGAACACAGATTTGGAAAAAGCTCTGTCGATCCCCTCTCTGAAAACCTGCGGTAATCCGCGGTAAGAACCTCCCCATGGCCCTGGTCGAAGAGTTGCAGGTCATCGCGCCCTCGAAGCTTGCCGTCGAGCACGTCTCGAAGGAGTTCGTCACCGGCCGCGGCGCGGTGAAGGCCCTCGATGATGTCTCACTGAACATCGGCGAAGGCGAGTTCGTCTGCCTCGTCGGCCCGAGCGGTTGCGGCAAGTCCACCCTCCTCAACATCATTGCCGGCCTCGAACACCCCGATTCAGGCCAGGTTCTTACCGATGGCAAGCTCGTCACCCAGCCGGGCCGCGACCGCATGGTCATGTTCCAGGAGCCCGCGCTCTTCCCGTGGCTCGATGTCACGGGCAACGTCCTCTTCGGCCTCAAGCTCAAGCCGAACCTCACGAGGGCCGAACGCCGGGATGTCGCCCGCTTTTACGTCAACCTGGTCGGCCTCGAGCGCTTCGCCTCCTCGAATATCCACGAGCTTTCCGGCGGCATGAAACAGCGCGTCGCACTCGCGCGCGCGCTCGCCCCAAATCCGCGCGTGCTCCTCATGGACGAGCCCTTCGCCGCCCTCGACGCCCTCACCCGCGAGCAGCTCTACGGCGACATCCAGGAAATCTGGGCCGCCCGCAAGAAGACTATCATCTTCGTCACCCACAACGTCCGCGAGGCCGCGTGCCTGGGAAACCGCGTGGTCCTCTTCTCCCCCCATCCCGGGCGCATCCGCGAGGAGTTCAAGATCGATCTCCCCCGCCCGCGCGACATCAATTCCGTGGAACTCGCCGGCTACTCGACCCAGATCACGCGCGCCCTGAAGGGCTACTTTACGGCGGAGGTCGGCGAATGAACCGCCGCCTGCTCATCGGCCTGCGCCGCGCCGTCTCGTGCGTCGCGTTCTTCGGCGCCCTCGTTTACCTCTGGCACATCCTTGTCCAGCGCGGCATCTGGAGTTCCATCCTGCTCCCCGATCCCTCGGCAGTCTGGGATTACCTCGTAAGCGCCCTCAAGGACGGCACGCTGATCGAGGCCGCCGGGGTTACCATGCGCCGCCTGCTCATCGGCTACGGCATCGGCATCGCCCTCGGCATTCCCCTTGGGCTGCTCACCGCCCGCTTCACCCTCTTCTCCGATACCATCGGCGTCCTGGCCCTTGGCCTCCAGACCCTGCCCAGTGTCTGCTGGGTTCCGCTCACCCTGCTCTGGTTCGGGCAAACCGAATCGGCGATGCTCTTTGTCGTCGTCATGGGCTCCCTCTGGTCCATGGTCATCGCCACGGACAACGGCGTCCGCAACGTCCCCCCGATCTTCTCCCGCGCCGCCCGCACCATGGGGGCGAACCCCATTTACACTCTCGTCTTCGTGATGCTCCCCGCCTCGCTGCCCTTCATCGTCAGCGGCATGAAACAAGGCTGGGCCTTCGCCTGGCGCTCGCTGATGGCCGCAGAGATTTACGTCACCATCCTCACAGGCTTCGGTCTCGGCCAGCTCCTGGACAATGGCCGCGCCCTCTCCGCCATGGACCAGGTCATCGGCGTCATGATCGTCATCATCGTCATCGGCCTCCTTGCCGATAAAATCCTGTTCTCCCCCTGGGAGCGCTTCCTTCACCGGCGCTGGGGTACCGGCCGGGCTTAAAGGGATTGATGATTGCGGTTGTTAGATCGATGATTTGAAAAAATCCCGGTCTGGAGCGCTGGCCATCCGGCACTTCGGCAATCTCGGATCAGCAATCATCAATCCATGGACTTCTTTGGCAAAGTCGCGGTCGCTTCGACGTTCTCGCCCCGCTTTCTTCCCGTGCTCGCGGAGGCCAACGCCATCGCCACGCTCCTGGACCGGCCCATCGAGATCATCCATGCCGGCATCGGCAGCGCCGAAAACCTCGAGCGCTTCACCCACGCCTTTGCCGAGATCGGTTTCTCCGGTCCCATCCACTGGCGGGAGGCCGCGCAGCCTTCGATCGCCATCATCCAGGCCGTTCGCGACGCCGGCATCGGCCTGCTGATCGCAGGCGCCATGGAGCGCGACAGCGAGGGCCGCTTCTTTCTTGGAAAAGTCTCCCGCGTCCTCGTCCGCGAGGCCCCCTGCTCGCTGCTCCTCTTCACCACTCCCTCCCGCGACCCCGCCCCGATGCGCAAGCTGGCCGTCATCGTCGATTTCACGGCCGGCTCCCGCCACGCCCTTCTCGCCACCCTCGACCTCGCCGCCCGCTGCAAAGCCGAGGAAGTTCACGTCCTGCGCGTCTTCACCGTCTTCGCCCAGTTCCTCGCCGAGCCGCATGAATTCATCAAAGGCCAGGACACCAATGCCCTCGCCGCAGAGGAAACACGCCTCGACGAATTCGTCCGCGAATTCGACATCGAAGCCATCCCCATCCACACCCGCTGCATCGAAGGCACCACCGGCTTCGCAGCCGCCGATTTCGTCCAATCCATCGGCGCCGACCTCCTGGTCATCGCCGGCGACGCCACCACCGGCCGCCCGCATTTTCCCGCCCGAATGGAATGGCTGGAAAACGTCATCCCGGCCAATCTGTTGGTCATCCGGCCTCCCTCCGATACCTAAGAAATAGTGTAGCCGCGTTTGTGGACTGGGTGGACGACGTGGACGGAGTGGACCTAAAAAATAGCGGCTACAGAAAAGGTTGAACTGCGCCAGGCAGTCTAATCCGAAGCTGCCATTCCGCGAGTCCACTGCGTCCACAAAAGCGGCTGCGGTTTCTTTGAAAAAACGCCCTATATCTCAAACGCCAGCGCCTGTCCTGCATCCATTTTTGCCAGGTCCTCGATGGTTCTCCCATCCAGCAGCGCATTCATCTCCCCGTGCAGTTCCGTCATGAACTGGCGGATCGGGCACGTCCGCGGGTCGGGGCACGAACACGGCACGTCATCGCCCGACGTCGCCGCGCATGGCAACGGCGCCACCGGACCATCCAGCGCCCGCACCACTTCCCCTACCGCGATCTTCCCGGCGGGTTGCTTGAGCGCATAGCCGCCGCCCACCCCGCGCTTGCTCGTCAGGAACCCATGATTGCGCAGCGCCAGCAATATCTGCTCGAGAAATTTCACCGGAATATTCTCCTCCCGCGACAATTCCCCGATCTGCAATGGCCGCCGATTGCGTGCCAGCGCCACCAGCGCCCTCAACGCATACTCCGCCTTGCGCGAGATTCGCACGGCTCAGCGCCTCCGTCCCATGCCTGTTTTCCGCATGCGTCGCTCCCTCATCGCCCGGTGTTCAAATCGGTTCCCACCCGCTCCTCATCCGGGTGGTACGTCGGGTCTCTCGAATCATCCGTGATCGCCCGGTCGTAGGAGTTCGGCTTGCGGTTATGATGCCAGCCGCAGCCTCCCAGCAGCCAGATCGCCGCCCCCCACGTAATGCCCGGCAGCAAATATCGGTAAAAAAAACGTCTCACTCCCTCTCTTCTATCACGTCCCCGCCTCTCCCGCCAGCGTCTCTCAGTTTAACACTTAATCGTCAATAACACTTGAAGGCTCGCTTCCCTACCGGGCCACCGACCCAACTCCCCCGGCGCCAATCGTTCCGGCGCCATTCTCGTGTATCGGGGTTCCATAAAAATCCACGTCTCCCGGATCGATGCGAAACTGCTTCTTCAAATCGATGCCGGCCCGCAGGCACGGCGAATTGGCCATCGGACGCCAAATCGCCGATTGCGCCATCGTCGCCGGATCGACGATATGGCGGGATTCTCCCACCTGCGCGCACCGCGGGTCCGCGGATATCCCGCAGTCCACTACTGCCCGCCCCGCGATCAGCGTCTCCTGGCCGCAGTTTCTTCGCCAATCCGCCAGGCTCGTGCACAGCGCCTGGTCGGCAATGATGCGAGGCGGCCGGCCCCTCGACGACGCATAGTCGTTACCCAGATAGGATATCTCCGCCGGGGCGCTGGCGCCCTGCTGGCAATACAGATGCGCCAGGTCGCCGCCGCCGCCGGCCAGGTAGATAATGTTGTTCCAGAAGCCGCATCCGCTGATGCTCCCGCTCTGCCAGCCGTACGCCGCCTGTTGGCCGATGCCCATGAATCCGGCGCAAATCGACCTTCCCCCGTGGCTCGTCACGGAGGCCACGCAGTTATATATGCAACAATTGCGGATCGGCGTATTGGCCCACGAATTCATTTCAAAACTCGCGCCTTCCCGCCCGCTCCGCACATCGTTCTCGCTGATGCAATAGCGGATCGTATTGCCGGCCGTCTCGGCCGAGTTTGGATAATCGAAAATCCCGTAACCCGCCGTGTCGTTTTGATAAGATAGACAATACTGAATGGTGCAACCCATCGAGCCGCCGTCCAGGTCGAAACCAAACCCGTCGTTCCCACTCCCGCGCCGGTTTCTATAGGAGATGCAATGCTCGATCACCACGCCCCGTGCGGCCCATGTCCAGCAACCGCCAACGCGCTGGTTGTCGTGGAAGGAGCAATACTCGACAAGGCCGCTGGCAACCCCGCAGATCGACAGCCCCGTGCCGCGGTTGCCGGCAAATTCGCAATGCCTCACATCGAGGGAACCGATTGCATACCCCTGCGGCGCCGGCGAGTCATAGCCATAAACCGCCATCCCTTCGCCACTGCCGCCGCATCGGCAATTCTCGACGCGAACTTTCGTCCAGCCCGGATTCGACGCATCCGACGAGCCGATCTTAATCCCCGCTCCCCCGAACCCGCGCAGATCGCAGTTTCTTACCGTAACCCCGGCGTAACGCGTCCCGACCGGAGAATCCGAGTAAAAGAGGATACCCGCCGCCGCTTCCCCTTGTTGGGACGACTTCAGATTCAAATCCTGGAATTGAAACCCGCCCTGGTTATACCCAAAAAACAGCACATCCCCCGCCGAATCGATCGTCGCCCGCCCGCCGCCGTACGACCCGACGATGACCGGCTTCGAATCGCTCCCGTCGCCGGGAAGCTTGAGCAGCCCCGTGAACGTCTCGCCTCCGCGAAAATAGACCGCGTCGCCCGGCGCCCAAATCCGGTGCCTCAGCGCCTCCAGCGTCCGAACCGGCCGCCCGGCTGTGCCCGGGTTGCCATCATCGCCATTGCGGTCCACATACAAAGTCGCTGCGCCGCACAAGCGCCCAAGCAACGCGAGCAGGAGGCAAAAATAAGAAATTCGGCGCACCATCATCCATTTCGATAGCAGAGCCGACGCGCCGCGCAAAGCACGGCTCGGGTTCGCGTCGCCAGGCCCGGAGCAAGTGGTTCGGCGGGATCAGGTGTCCAGGCAACGACGGACGGTTTCGAGGAGTTGTGCCGGCAGGAACGGCTTTTGCAGGAAGTTTTCGCCATCCCGCAATTTAAAGGCTTGCCCGGCAATCTCCGCGCTATAACCAGTCGAGAAGAGGACCTTGAGGTTCTCCAATGGTTATTTGTGCGGGGTTGGATGCGCGAGTGATAACTCGGGTATTGCCGCAAGGCCGATGACGTATTACCTTTTTTGGTATGAGCGTACTGACCTGCAAACTTCCAATCGGGCTTGACGGTCGCCTCGCCGAGTTGGCCAGGCGTCGTGGCGTACCCAAATCCGTTCTCGTACGGGAGGCCATTGAAGCAAAGATTGCCAGCGAAACTGCCTCTCCCAGCCGCCGTCCGGCCATCCTCATTGAAGCGTTGGGCGGCAGCGTAGGCTCCATCGCATCGGGAAAGCGCGACCTCGCCCGCAATAATCGGCATCTCGAAGGTTACGGTCGATGAAATGCGTCCTCGCCGACACGGGGCCGCTCGTCGCCATCCTCGACCGCAACGATCAGGATCACGCTTGGGCGGTGCGCGAAGGCCGGCGAGTGCCTCCCAAGATGCTCACATGCGAGGCCGTCTTGTCTGAGGTCCATTTCATCACGCGAGATATTCCAGACGTAAAAAGCCGCATTGAAGCCTAGCTGGCCGATGGCTGGCTGGAGTTGCCCTTCACCGTGCGTGAACATCATGCTGCCGTGCACGCACTCATGCTCCGCTACGCCAGCGTTCCGATGTCATTCGCCGATGCCTGCCTCGTCCGCATGTCCGAGCTTTGGCCCGATGCGCCGGTTTTCACACTCGACTCCGATTTTCGCGTCTATCGACGCAACAAGCGCCAACATGTCCCGTTGATCTGTCCGTAATCAGATCGCGGCCGCAATTTGATCACCAAATCCGGTTGGCACTGCCGGGAATATTAAGACAAACATTGGCTATGGAATACGACAAAGACAAAGTTGATGAAGCGGTGCTCGCGCTCCTGTTTTTGACGCTGCATGACGAGGGCCGTGCGTGGAAGGGGCACGACTGGGACGCCTTGGGCCGGCTTCACGAGAAGGGAATGATTTGTGATCCCGTCGGGAAGGCGAAATCAGTCGTCCTGACCGAGGAGGGCCTGCGGCAAAGCGAGAGGCTCTTTGCCAAATACTTCAGTAAAGGCGCTACGTGAAACCGTTGATGATGCAGGTTTCTTTTGCGCGCCCTACCTCCGAGCGTATGCCGCCCGCAGTCGCGGCATTTCGCGCGAAAGGGGACCATGCTTTTGGTGAGACTGGTTCGCTCGGTTCAGATCAAAAACGGCGTTTGGCGAAGGCTCGCCCGGAGTAGCTCTTGAGGTACAATTCGAATTCGGAAGCTTTCGCCCAGTCGTCGGGGTTGCGCGTTGCCTTTCCTTGGCTGGCTTGCCCAGGCGTAGGCCGCCGCGTAGCGGCGGACGAAGCCTGGAGGCGAGGGGAGTCGAACCCGTTTGGACCCCTGCAAACCGCCCCATCTGATGCTGTGCATCAGAGTAAATTAAAATGTGCGCATCATCCAGCGAGGTTGGGCCGGGCGGATTCTGTCACAAGTTGTCACACGGGCTTTCGGTTCTGACTTGCGCCTTTTAGCACAAAAACTTGTGCAACACTGCAATCCACTCACCATCACGCCGTCGCGCCAGGTTCGTCACGGCCTAACGCTCCAGTTTTTCTCCATCATTTTGTACTCGCGACGATCCTCGAACTCGCCGCCCATAACGAAGCGCGTCTCGCTCTCGATGAGGTTGGCGAGGCGATCGCACTGTTCGGCGAGGGTGTTCGTCTCGGCGGTCATAGAGGTCAGCTTCATGCGACACGCGTTGTGCACGTCCACGGCATAAGGAATCACTGCATTGGCCCTCCGCCTCCCTGCGGCGTGCCGCAGGATCTTCCGCCCCCCTCCATCCTCTTCCTCGACGATCGGGGCTCGCAGCCCTTCGTTGCAACAGAAACTATGCCCGACGTGGGTCACAAGAAATTCGCAAAATTCTTGATTTTACTTTAGCGACGTATCGAACGCAGATGACCGGCCGGCGATGTGCGCTAAA
>Ga0302320_10015768_pt1 | contig 15491 bp, 15 predicted proteins | sample Bog_T0_3_FD_202130 | JGI IMG/M metagenome (GOLD analysis project Ga0302320, IMG submission 202130) | Peat permafrost microbial communities from Stordalen Mire near Abisko, Sweden - Bog_T0_3 | ecosystem: Environmental > Terrestrial > Soil > Wetlands > Peat | place: Sweden: Abisko, Stordalen Mire... | reverse complement strand
GCCGCCTTCGCCGATCAACACTTGGCCGTAGAAAAGCGCGAACAGGACGGCCGCACCACCACCCGCATCCGCGTCCTCGACGACCGCGCCCGCACCCACGAAGTCGCCCGCATGTTAAGCGGCGCAAAGGTGACAGACACCAGCCTCCAGCATGCCGCCCAGATGATCGCCGGGAGCCGTTAAAATCCAGCACCGGCGATCGAAGGGCCGAAAGCTGAAGGCCGCATCCCTACTTCTTGCTCACATGTCCGCGCCCGTCCCGCACCTCATTCCCTTTGAAGTGCGCTATGTGATCGACGGGGTGTGCCTGGTCGGCCCTGTCGCCAGGGTTCGGCGCCGGGCCACGATAGCCGCGCGACACATCGAAGCGGTTATTCACATGACCACGGAAGTTAGCATCCCCATGAAACCATGGCCCCGCGCCGATGAACTCGCCGCCTGAAAACCATTCCGGGCCGTAGTAGCCGTAGGGAGCGCACGCGTACGGCGCGTAATCGTAGTAGCCGTAAGGGCACGCCGGCTCCGGCCCGATATTCACGCCGATGCTGATCTGCGCCTCTATTTTCGCTGGCGCTGCCATTAGACAAACGCCGGCAACTGCTGCAAGTGCAAGAACTCTGAAATTCCTCATAATCCCTCCTCGTTTTTGACTCAGGGCCAAAGCCCTCATGTGCCGCGAAGGCCGCCAATGCGCAACAGCGCCGGCGGCCGATTTTCAAAACCGAGGCCAGCACTGCAAGCCTTGCATCGAGTAGGTTGAAGGCAGAGATTTGTCGCGCAGGTTCTCAAGTGCATTGAGGCATCAGGATGGTTTCCCTACGCCTTTCCGCCTGCTCCAGGTTCTGATGATGTTGCCGCCGGAATGGATGTCAGAGGGATATCGGCAAATGCGCGAGGCATGCACTTAATGCTTCGGATTCTTCAACTTCCGCATTTGGGTGAGATTCGTCAAATCCCGCTCGCGCCGCCAGAGGGAGATCCTCGAACGAACATCGTTCTGGCGATGGAATTCCTGACGCGGCTTTGTCCCGGTGGACATCTCACTCCTGGACATCTCACTCCTGGACATCTCACTCCTGGATGATGTCGCTCATGGGACAAGGAGGATCGGAGGTTTTTGCGCGTTGTAGCCGGGTAATTGGTCGAGCAGGACCACATTGAGCAGCGCCTTATGCACCTGGATGCGGCCGTTATAGCTGATAAACCCGAGATCGCGGAAACGGTTCATAAAGAAGCTCACGCGCGAACGGGTGGTGCCGATCATTTCCGCCAGGGTTTCCTGCGTGACGGGAGGAATGAAGGTTTCCCGTTCGCCGGGTTTGCCGAACTCCGCCATGATCAGCAGAATCCTTGCCAAACGCTTCTCGCTGGAGTTGAACAGTTGATCCACAAGATCGGCCTGCGTGCGCATACTCCGAGACAGCAGGAACTTGAGATACAGATCGGCAAATGCAGGCTCGTCATGCATCACGCGGATCATTTCATCTCTGCTGATTCTGAGCGCCGTGCATGTGTTCACGGCAGACGCCGTTGATATCCGCAACCCGGCGATCGTCGCCAGAGACTCCTCACCAACAAAGTCCGTGGCGGATAGAAGCGTGATGATGGCTTCTTTGCCCTTCTCCGAAACCACAGTGATTCTTGCCCGGCCTTCTCGCAGATAGAAGACGGAGTCCGCGGCATCTCCCTGGCCGAAGAACTTCTCCTTCGGCTTTAGCTCGACAATGGTTCGGCCTGTTCCCGCAGTTGCAAGAAAGGTTGCGGTATCGAACTTTGTCGCTCTTTTACTCGCCAAAGCACCACCCCATTTCGGCCCGTTCGTTCGCCGCCTCTTCGTTCCAAAATTGGCTTAACCAGCGCTGCTAATTAGGCCCGCTGTCAGCCGTTTCCTTTGCTGCCGGAGTCTTCTTATGCAGGTTCCCGTGCCCATCGCGCACTTCATTTCCGTTGAATTGCCCTGCGGTTCTGCGCTCCACCGCGGGCTTTTCGCCAGCCTTGGGCAATGGGCCCTGATAGCCGTACTGTGGATCGAGTGTGTTATCTACCAGGCCTTGAAAGGCCGCTGGCCCGTGAAACCAGTCGCCCGCACCGATAAAGACGCCGCCAACAAACCATTCCGGGCCGTAATAGCCGTCGGGAGCGCAGTTGTAGGGCGCGTAGTCATAGTAGCCATAAGGGCAAATTGGCGCGACTCCAAAAACGAAATTCACCTGCGCCGCGGCTCTGGTTGCCCCGGTCGCTACGGCAAATACGGCAAGCGCGGCGAATCCAAAAAACTTGGTCGCGTACATTGGCTCTCCTCACACTCGTTGGGCCGGCATCTGCCTGCACCCATTCCTTGTGAGCCTAACGGCCAATTTCATGTCAGTCTGAGCAGTTCGGATCAGGCGTTGCGTTCACGCTGAAGTTTACCTTTGACTTCGACCCTCACTTGACCGGCAAAGGCCGGAACGCTCTCAACTCGTCAAGATCGGTCAAGACGCCTTGCCAGCGAGCCGGGTCTTTCCTGGTCTCGATGGGCAGCGAGAGATCGGAATAGAACTCGAGAATGTTATGGCGCAGTTGGGGCGAGGTGCCGTCGAACTTCTGCGCCTCCAATTTGGCCAGCAGGTTCGCGTAGGTTTCGTCGGCCAGCGTGTATTCCGCTGCTGTAGTTATTTTGCCGTCATCGAGATCGCAGTTGGGCAGCACCAACTTGCCCGTGTGAACTTCTTCAAGATACACGTGGTACTGATCGACGGTCGCATCGATGCTCTTGATATATAAGTCTTCAGTCTGTGGTGTTGGGTTGTTGAATCCCAGGCCTTTGAAGGGCCCGAGCTTCGGAATGTATCGCAAAAGAGCGGCCAGGAACCGCGTGCCGAATCCTGGCTTTGTATAGGTCTTTCCCCACTCCCGCTCGTAATCGGCACGCGATAGGCGATACACAAACGTCTTCTTCGCAAAGTCGGGCGTCTCGCGAATCAATTCCTTCTTGTGCGTCTCGAGCGCAACCTTGGTCATTTGCGGAATGAGCCGGCTGACTGAGAAGCGATACGAGCCGACCGCCAGGTCCTCGTGCGCCAGCACGTCCTTCAACTCCAGCCCGTAGACGATTGGAAAGGTCCGTTCCAGCAACGGCTGCGCTACCTTGAATCCGATAAAGTCGTGGTACTGGTCCGACGCATAGCGATTCTTTGCCACCTGCAATGTGTCGAATCCAAATTCCGTCTTCAGGTGAGCCGTGGTGTCTTGCGCGTAGCGGACAGAGCTGCCATATTTGGCGCGCAGCTTTGGATAGCGGAGCGCCACTGCCTCATTGACTGCGGGATGACCGTCAATGTCCGCGGTATAGTGCGACAGCGCGCCCAATGCGAAGGCGTACTCGTTGGCATCCTGGCTTTGACGAATCAGCTCCAGAACAAAATCACCGCTGCGCACGTAGTGCACCAGGTCGCTGAATTCCTTGCTGCCAAATGGATAGTAGCCAAGGTCCTGGATGACCGAACCTCCATACGCGTAGGCGTGGGCCTCTTTGATCTGGTCTTCGGTCAGATGGGGAAAGCGCTGCAGCAGCAGGGGGCGAATCTCCGTTGTCCATGCCAGGTCGACGATTTCTTCGTGCGTCAGAACCGAGTAGGCAAACAAGCCTCCACCAGTCGCCAGCGCGAACAATAGCAGCGCCGCTACGCGGACAAAATGCGGTCTTAACTTAACGGTCATACGCAAGATTCACGCCGCTGTTCGGGGCTGCGGCGGAAAGCAACTCGCCCTCGGCCAATTGGATGTCGTGCGACGCAAACACGTTGGCTGGTTTCGCTCAATCGTCCACTCGGTTGCCAACATCGGCCGAGTATTCGCCATCGTCAACTGGTTCTCTCGGAGCCCGCAAGGCCCAAAGAAGAACACCCAGGATCAACGCCATTTGCACGATCGTCATTGCGTCCTCCTGTATTCACTTCTGCACCCAATCGCTGCTCTCGCATCTATCCTGCAATGGAGTACTGCTGGGGCAAGAATGAGTATGCCTTTCTATCGGCCAAAATGATGAGCAGTCTTGAACACAGTTGAGAGGTTCAGCAATGAAGGACGATTCGCCGCAGACCCATCGACGCCCTGACACGCGGTCCGGCCCTTCAAATATCCGAATACAAAATTGAAATTGAGAAGGAATGCGATGCGGCCGCGCTCAATCGTGCAGCACCACGTTGAGCAGCGTCTTATGCACGCGGATGCGCCCGTCGTAATCGATAAACCCCAGCTTGCGAAAGCGGTTCATAAAGAAACTGACCCGCGAACGCGTGGTGCCGATCATCTCCGCCAGTGTCTCCTGCGAGATTTTAGGCAGCACCGCTTCCGGATCGCCGTCCTGGCCGGTTTCCGCCATCAGCAGCAGAACCCGCGCCAGGCGCTTCTCGCTGGAATTGAAAAGTTGATCGACAAGATCGGCCTGGATGCGGATGCTGCGCCAGCAAAAACTTCAGGAACATGTCGGAGAGGTTATGCTCCTCGTGCATCACGCGGATCATCTCATCCCGCGCAATCTTCAAAGCGACGCACGCCGTAACCGCGGTGGCCGTCGCCAGGCGAAGTCCCGTCGGCGCCACAAGCGACTCTTCTCCAATAAAATCCCCGGCTTCAAGAAGCGTGATCGTGGCTTCCTTGCCCATCGTCGAAACCACCGTCACTCTTGCCCGGCCAGTTTGCAGATAGAAAACCGAGTCCGCCGGTTCTCCCTGTGTAAAGAAGGTCTCTTTCGGTTCCAGTCGCACAATTCTTCGTCCCAGCCCTGCATTCGCCAGGAAGGCGGCTACATCAAACTCTGGCTCTACTCGCGCCATCATGGTTCGGCCCTCCTTCCGAGGGGAGATACGGCTCAAAATCCTGCGGGAAGAACGAACGTCCATTCTGCTCCAGTCTGCAACCCAGTCGAACAGTCAGCAAAGCCAAGCGAACAGGCAGCTGATGACCATGCAAATTGCTCATTCCAATGAATATCCACGATGGTCCCCAAACTTAACACTCCCAGCGGGAGCATAGCACGAGTTTCAACCACGGAAGCCGGAGAAATCTGTTCAATTTTGCTCACTTTTCTCACTATTTTTTCCGCCTGGCCAACCGTTTACCCGTTTGATGCACCACAGCCAGATCTCTGTACAGGATTACAGCGTTACAGCGAATTTACGGCGTTTCCTGTACCGGCTCCAAGTCTTTATTCATGTTTGCTTTACCGCGACTGTACAGTTTCACAGTGGCTGTACCCGGGCCGACGACTGGCTGCAAGCTACTGAATCGTTGGCGGTTAAGTGAGGGTGTAAAGTCTCACAGTGGAAAACTGAGAGCGGCCGTAGCCGGTAGCCAGTGGCCGGCAGCCAGAAGCTCCCGACATGTACGGGCGGGCAAGGCAGGGAACGAGGAAGCGAGGGCGCGCGGGACGAGAGCGAGGTGGCCCGCGCGAGGTTCCATCGCGGCTTCGCCGCGGTTTTTTATGGATGGATGGGCGAGTTCGTGGGGCTGAAGCCCCACGCTCCGTCCGTGTGGCGGGACCGGCTGCGGTTTGGCTAAACTGCATCTCTCACGTAAATCAAAAACTCATTGGCGCGTTAGGCCTTTCTGCCTGCTGTGGAATCGCGGAGCGTGGGTCGGGAGACCCACGCTACAGCCGGCCAGGAAGCCGGCGCTACAAGGCGATCGCGCGCCACCGGCCTGGGCGTTGTGAGAATTGCATGCTAAAGCCAAGCCCTGATACAAGACGAGGAACGAGGCGCACGGCTGGCCGCCGAGGGTAGGGCACCCGCGGCCTCGGCACGCGCCTCTCCCTATATTGAAGTGAGCAGACAACGGCTCGCGCAGGTGGTAGAGTTTCTGGCATGTCCTCCCCTGTGGACTTTGCCGAGGTGCGCAAGGCTCTCGAGAACGATGAGCTGGAGCCCTGCTTCCAACCGATGGTTGAACTCTCGACCGGCCGACTGGCCGGTTTTGAAGTTTTGGCGCGCTGGCGGCATCCAGAGCTTGGCCTGATGTTGCCGGGGAACTTTATTGACCTTGCAGTGGAACACGGGCTGATTGGCCTGCTGACGCAGCAGATCATGCGCAAGGCATTTCTATCGGCATCGCTGGTGCCGGAGCCGCTGGGGCTGACGGTGAACGTATCGCCGTCCCAACTGCGCGACTTGAGCCTGCCCGGCCAGATTCGCAAAGCCACGGAGAACTCCGGATTCCGGTGCGACAGGCTGACGGTTGAAATCACGGAGAGCGGGCTGGTGGACAACTTTGAGCGGGCACTGAGTATTACCAGCGAACTGAAGGCGATGGGCTGCATGCTCGCGCTGGACGACTTCGGGACGGGATACTCCAGCATGTGCCACCTTCAGACGCTGCCGTTCGATGAGTTGAAGGTCGATCGCAGCTTCGTCGCACCCATGACCAACACGCGCGCAAGCCGCAAGATCGTGGCGGCGATCATTGGCCTGGCACATAGCCTGGGCATGGTCACCGTGGCTGAAGGAGTGGAAACCGAGGAGCAGGCAGAGATGCTTTTGTGGCTGGGTTGCGGGCTGGGCCAGGGGTGGTTTTACGGGCGCCCGGTGACGGCCGACCAGATTCCCCGCATGGTGGAGGCCGCGCCACGGAAACTTTCCACGGCATTGTCTCTGCATGGGGATGGCTGGGTGGTTTCCAGTCTCGAAGCTTTGCCCGCGCAGCGCCTGGCGCAGTTGCAGGCTATCTACGACGGCGCTCCGGTGGGCTTGTGTTTTCTGGACCGTGAGTTTCGCTATGTGAGTCTGAACCGGCGGCTTGCAGACATGAATGGATCCCCATTGTCAGCGTACATGGGAAAAACGGTCGGCGAGATGATTCCCGAGGTTTATAAGAAAGTCGAGCCGTATTTGCGGCGCGCGTTGCAGGGCGAAGCAATCCGGGATGTGGAGTTTACGAGGCCGGCAAGCCGCCCCGGCGAGCCGGACGCGACGAACCTGGTGTCGTATCAGCCGGCCTTCGATGAGGCGGGTGAAGTGATTGGCATCGCGGTTGCGGTGGTGGACATCACCGAGCGGAAGAGGTCTGAAGAAGCGCTGCGCGAGAGCGAGGAACACCTGAAGTGTCTGGTTGAGCTGAACCCCGAGATTCCCTGGGTGATGGATTCTGAGGGGAACAACCTGGACGTGAGCTCGCGATGGACGGAAGTCACAGGGCTGAGCAAGGAGCAGACGCGCAACCTTGGATGGCTGGAGGCAGTGCATCCGGACGATATGGAGCCCACGATCATGAAGCTGCGCGACGGGCTGAGATCTGGAAAGCCCATCGATGTGGAGTACCGGGTGAAGCGAGTGGATCGCGAATGGAGATGGATGCGATCCCGGGGATCGCCCAGGCTTGGGCCGTCGGGTGAGATTCTTCGCTGGTACGGCAGCGTGGAGGATATTGACGATCGCAAACGGCTGGAGGAGGCACTGCGCAACAACAGGTCCAAACGGGCTGAGCGCTGAAGGCTGAGTGCTGAAGGCTGAGTGCTGAGAATCGACAGCTGACAACTGCTTTTACGGCCGGACAACCATCTTTCCCACGCCGTCGCGATAGTGGCTTGTGAGGTCAAAGGCATCGCTGATGCGATCGAGCGTTCGCGTGTGCGTGACGAGCGGCGCAAACCATTCGGGATGCGCGATCAGCATCTCCAGCGCTACATCCGTCTCGTGGTTGGAACGGCGCACGTTGAAGAGCGTGAGCTCTTTGCGCCGCATGCCTGATGCATCGACCGTGAAAGTCGGAGTGGAGTGAATTCCGGTGAGCGTGACGCGACCCGCGTTCCGCGTGAGTTGGATTGCTTGCGGCAATGTCTCTGCTCCAGCAGCGCAGTCGATCGCGCAATCGACTCCGCGCCGCGCTGTAGCGAACAGAATCTCCTCCACCGCTTCTCCCGGCTCGAGCGTCACGTCAGCTCCCATCGTTTCCGCCAGCTCGCGGCGATGCGCCAGCGGCTCTATGGCCCAAATACGCCCTGCCTTCACGGAGCGCAGCGCGGCAATGGTGAGAAGGCCGATGGGTCCTGCGCCGATGACGGCAACGGTTTCTCCCGCGCCTATTGAAGCGAGCCGCAGTGAGTGGAGCGCGATGGCGAGCGGCTCGGCGAGAGCTGCCACGTCGAACGAAAGCTCCCGCGGAATGGGCACAAAGTTTTTGGCAGGCAGGTTCACAAACTCGCGGAAGAAGCCCGGATGACCTGGGTTCGACAGAAAGCGGATGTTCGCGCAAACGTTGTGATGACCGCTGAGGCAGAACTCGCAGTGATAGCAGTAGAGCGCAGGCTCAAGCGCGCCGCGATCGCCGGCGGCGAGTCCCGTCACTCCCGCGCCCGTCTTGACGATCGTGCCGGAAGGCTCGTGCCCGAGCACCATCGGATACACATTGGGCATTCCGCCAACCTGGCCTTCGCTGTAGGCATGCAGGTCGGATCCGCAGACGCCAACGGCTTCTACGTGAACCTGGACTTCGCCGGGTGCGGGGTCTTCGACAGGCATTTCGCCAAGTTGGAATGTGAGAGGGGCAGTGAGTTCGGCAACGCGCATGGGGAAAAGATAGCAGAAAGACAGGGAGCGAGGGAGCAAGGGAGCGAGGGAGCGAAAGACTAAAGCAGATCCCTCGGCTCCGCTGAAGAACGCTTCGCTCGGGATGACGCGCGATATTTATTGCTCAGAATGAGCGAGGGAGCAAGTAAGCAAGGGCGCATGACCGCGCTCAGTGGAGGAACATCATGGCGAGGTGATTGACCGCGAACGCTGCGCCGTAAGCGAGGACGAACATATAGAGGAACTGCACAGCGGGCCATTTCCAGCTATTGGTTTCGCGCTTGACCACAGCCATGGTCGACGTGCACTGCATGGCGAAGGCGAAGAAGATCATGAGGGCGAGCGCTCCGCCGATGGTCATGTCGTGGTGCAGTGCGTTCTGGAGGCTGAAGGCTTGCGTGCCGGGATCGGCGCCGTAGAGCGTTCCCATGGTGCTGACCATGACCTCGCGCGCAAAGATGCTGCAGATGAGGCCGATGCCGATCTTCCAGTTGAAGCCGAGGGGCGCGATGGCCGGCTCTATGAAGTGGCCGATGTGGCCGATGACGCTGTTGGCAAGTTGCGGAGGCGCGTAGGAACCGCCGTTGAGGTGGATGGGCGGAATCTGCGCGAGCACCCAAAGCGCCAGCGATACGGTGACGATGATGGTGCCCGCGTTCTTCATGAAGATGCGCGCGCGATCGAGAAGGCGCAGCGCCAGCGAGTAGACCGTGGGCATGCGGTACTGCGGCAGCTCCAGAATGAACGGCGTGTCGCTGGACTTGAGGATGGAACTCTTGAGCAGGCGCGCGGTGGTGAAGGCGGCCACGAATCCCGCGAGATAGAGGCCGAGCATGACGAGAGTGCGCAGGCCGACAACGCCGTGGAGGAAATACATGTTGGGAATGAAAGCGGCGATGAGCAGCAGATACACGGGCAGGCGCGCCGAGCAGGTCATGAAGGGCGCCACAAGAATGGTAGCGAGGCGGTCGCGCTTGTTCTCAATGGTGCGCGTGGCCATGATGGCGGGAATGGCGCAGGCGTACGCTGAAAGCAACGGGATGAAGGCCTTGCCGTTCAAGCCAATCGTCCGCATCACGCGGTCGGCGATGAGCGCGGCGCGGGCCAGATAGCCGGTGTCCTCGAGAATGCCGATGAAGAGAAAGAGCAGAAGGATCTGCGGCAGGAAAACGAGCACCGACGAGATGCCCTTCCATATGCCGTCGAGGAGAAGCGATTGCAGCCAGCCGGCGGGAAGAAGCGGGCGCACGAAGTCAGCGGCACGCGCCAGCAGGTCGCCGAAGCCGTCGGAGAGCGGCTGGCCGACGGAGAAGACCACTTCGAAGACGCCGAAGACAACAAGAAGAAAAAGCAGCGGTCCCCAGATGCGATGCAACAGAACATTGTCGATCCTGTGCGTGTTGGCAGTCGAGAGCGGGGCCTGGTAGCCGGTGCGGCGGCTGACCTGCGCGGCCCAGTTATGCGTGCTGGCTGCGTTGCCAATGACAGGCAACTCGACGCGCCTGGTCTGCTGGCCGTTCTGCTGGTTGAGGAAGAGCGAGACGGCGTCGAGGCCCGCGCTGTGCACGGCGCTGATCTGCGCAACCGGCGCATCCAGCTCGCGCGCCAGTTTGAGCACGTCGAGATGGCCGCCGCGCGACTCCATCAGGTCTGACATGTTGAGCAGCACCAGCGTGGGCAGTCCCACGGCAAGCACGGGCTGGGCGAGCATCAGTTGGCGTGTGAGATGCAGCGAGTCGAGAACAAGAAGAACGGCGTCGGGCTTGGGTGTGCCCGGCATGCGGCCGCGCAGCACGTCCACGGCGACGCGCGCATCTTCGGAATAAGGGGTGAGCGAATAGATTCCGGGCAGGTCGATGAGCGTGAGATCTTCGCGGCCAACGCCGGCCATCACTCCCATGCGCTGTTCAACGGTGACTCCGGGATAGTTGGCGACCTTTTGCCGCAGGCCCGTGAGCTTGTTAAAGAGCGTGGACTTGCCGGAGTTGGGAGGTCCGATCAGAACTACCGTCTTGAGGGCGCTATCCGGCGAAGCGGCAGCGGGCGGCTTGAAAGCCGGCGTCTCACAGCAGGCATTCATCGCGCAGCCTCGGCCAGTTCGGGAGAATCTTCTGTGGGGGTCTGAGCGGCTGCGGCGCCGGTGCAGGCGCGTACATGGATGGATTCGGCGGTCTCGTGGCGGAGCGCGATTTCCATGCCGTCGATGCAGTAAACGGTGGGGTCGCCGGCGGGGGCGCGGCGCAGCGCGTGGACGCACGCTCCGGGCACAAAGCCCATATGCATCAGATGGTTCTGGACAGATTCTGCGAGGTCCAACGACTCCAGGATCCCGCGTTCGCCCACTTTCAACTCGCTTAGCGCGCTCACCTGCCGAACCCCCACATGTTGCCGCCGAAAGGGCAGCAATTTGAAAATGCGACCAGAATGGTCGGATTTCAGTATACGGCGAGAACGCCTTGGGCTGCAATCGGGGTTACAGGGGATCTTTGTATCGAGCAGTTTCATGACTTGACCTCCAGGAAGGGGATTTCTGGCCGGGATTCCCCCAGCCCCTCCCTAGCCCCCTGGCGGACCCTCTGCTCAATTCATCGGAACGATGATGTAGTTGTAACAGTGGTTTTCTTGCGTGAAAGTGATCTAAATCACAGGAGAACAGGGAGCGAGGGAGCGAGGGAACAAGGGAACAAGGGAGCGAGGGAACACGGGAGCGAGGGAACACGGGAGCCGGTTGAGTTGCCGTTTGCCTTTCTGCGCGCCGGTCGGCTACAAAAGCTGCATGACGATGGAGGAATTTCGCGCATCGTTGGCGTTGGCCGAGCCGCCGGGCGAGCTTCAGGCTCTGCTGGCCGCGCTCTGGTGGGACGGCAAAGGCGATTGGGCGCGCGCCCACGGGATGGTCGACGATCTGTCGACGCCTGACGCCATGGCTGTGCATGCTTATCTCCACCGCAAAGAGGGCGTGGAGTGGAACGCCGATTATTGGTACAGCCGCGCTGGGCGGAAGTTCCACCGGCCCACGCTGGAGGCGGAGTGGCAGGCGCTGGTGGAGGGGCTGCTGTAAAGGGAAGGGCCGCGTGCTATTTGTTCTGCTCCAGCCAGTGCAGGTACTCGGGCAGCGAGTGCAACTGGTCCACGTGGTCGGGCGCGGAGTTTCCGGCAAAGCCGATTACGGTGAGGCCGCCAGAGCTTACACGGCTCAGCATTTGCGTGCCCATGGGGCCGAAGCGCACCACCGCGTGCGGCGTCAGTTGCCATCCGTGCAGCAGCCAGCCGGCGGTTTCCGTAGTGCTGGCAAACGTGCCGGGAAAAATTTCTGAGTGCGTGATGATGAGCCGTTTCTTCCCGGCCATGGCATCCTGGCCAAAACGCAGCCACGTTTGCAGATTGCTCGCGTCGATGTCGGACTCGGACGGTCCCGGCGTATCGTGCGTGTAGCCGGTGTGCACGCCGTCGATGCAGAGAACGCGATTGACGCGATCGTACGACGCGGGATCGAGCAGGATCTGGCGCAGTGCACCGCAGCCCGCGCTCCAGCCGCCGAGCGCGATCTGATTGAAGTGCATGTGGCTCGCCGACTCTGCCGCGGCAATCAGCGAAAGAAATCGCGCCGGATCCCTGAAGAGCGCGACATATGATCCGGAGCCGGCACCGGCCTGCACGTGCACAACCGCCATCTGGCGCTGCCTGCTCACGGCAAGCTCCGGCAGCCAGTCTCCTCCGTGAAAGAAGAAGAGCAAAGTGGCTGGGCGATTGCGATGCAGTCCCTGCGGCACAAAGAGCGTGCCCAGGGGTAATGGAAAGCGGTCACCCGGCGGTGAGACCTTTGTGAGGCGCCGATGGTCACGTGTATGCTCAACCATCGGTGACGGATTCTGTGATGCGGCCGCGGGCGCTGGCAATGGAGGAGCTTTGGTCGCCCCGGGAGCCTGCGCGAACAGTGCCGCGGGTGCGAGTGCGAAAACAGCCGTTAACGTTATGGATAGAACTCGATTCGTGCGTCGCATCGTCGCAATCAGTATAGTTTCAGTACTTCGCGATTTGGCTATCAATGACTCGAGAAAAAGCTGCAACAGCTTGGGCCAACCGTGCTAATCTGGCCGCGTGCCAGCGGCTTCCCAGGCTGAAAGGACGCGGACTCTCCGTCACCCGGGAGTGGTGCGCGCCACGCATTGGCTCACGCTGATCGCCTTCCTCGCACTTTTCATCACCGGCAGCTTAATCGTGATCTCGCATCCGCGCTTCTACTGGGGCGAGGTGGGGAACGTGAACACGAAGCCGCTGTTCGTGATCCCGATTCCGGCCAGCCGCGACACGGTGCCCACCGGTTACAAATACGAGATGCCCGACGAGAATGGCTGGAGCCGCGCCCTGCATTTTGAAGCCGCGTGGGTCGCGGTGCTTGTGGGCATGGTGTACGGCATCTATGGACTGTGGAGCGGGCATTTCCGGAAAGACCTGATTCCGGCGCGGTGCGATTGGAACTTGCGGGCATTTCGAGACCGCATGGCAAAGTATCTGCGTCGCGCGCCGCCCGATCCCGCAGAAGAACGCTCCTACAACGTGCTGCAGCGGACCGCTTACGTGGTTGTGATCTTCGTATTGTTTCCGCTCATGATCTGGACCGGCCTCGCCATGTCGCCGACGTTTACCGCGGCATTTCCATTGACGGCGGCGCTCCTGGGCGGGCGTCAATCGGCGCGCACGATTCATTTCCTGGTTACCTGGCTTCTGGTTTTGTTTCTTTTTGTCCATGTCGCGATGGTGGCGATGTCCGGATTCAGAAACCGTATGCGCGCCATGATCACGGGATACAACCGAGATCGAGAGGAGAGCCGATGAATCCGATGACACGACGCAAGTTGATCCTTGGAAGTGCGGCTACCGTTGCCGGCGTGGGAGGCTTGGCCGCGGCCGACCGCCTCGCAAAGCGCTACGGGCTCATCCCGCCGGATGGCAGCGGAATCTACGGACCCGGCGAGACGCTCTCCTACGCGTGCCAGCGAATTCTCACCACGCGCACGCCGGCACGCGAGTTTTCGCGTGACATGATCTCGAAGAATCCTTTCGCCAATGCGGTTGCCCCGCCCAACGATGCTTTCAAGCAACTACAGGCAGGCGGATTCAAAGACTGGCGGCTGGTCGTCGATGGAACCGTGGCACGGCCGATGTCGTTTTCGCTGGCCGATCTCAAAGCTCTCGGGCTGCACAGCCAGATCACCGAGGTCGCCTGCGAAGAGGGGTGGTCCTACATCGCGGAGTGGATCGGAACACCGCTTTCCAATGTGTTACGGGAAGCCGGCGTGCTGCCGCAAACGCAGTATGTCGTGTACACCTCGAACGAGGAAGACGCGTGGGAGAGTATCGACCTTCAAGACGCATCGGACCCGCATACGCTTTTGACCATGGGCATGAACGACGGCGACCTGCCGGTGCCCTTTGGCGGGCCGCTGCGCCTGCGCCTTCCGCGCCAACTGGGCTACAAGAGTCTGAAGTACATCAACCGCATCACGGCGACGGACAATATTAAGAAATTCGGCAAAGGCCTCGGCGGCGTCGATCCCGAATACGGCTACGCGTGGTACGCGGGCATCTGAAAAGCAGAGATCAGGGATCAGAAAAGCCATTAGCATGTAGCCGGTAGCTGGACTCCTGCATAAACGAAGATCGCAAACTGGCGCCCCCTCGCGATCCTCATGTGATACACCTTTCTCAAGGAAAATCTCACATGGAAAGCAAAACGCAATCACCGGCGCTCGTCATGCGCGTCATCCGATACTGTTTTCTGGCCGCTTCGTTCGCATACATATACGTCGCAATCAAGATTCCCGCGCTGCCGGGGCCCCCGCCGAATCTCCAGTTTCAACTGGCAATCGCCATTGTGGGGATTGCGTGTGTTATCGCGGGCGTTTTTGTACCTCAGTTGATCTCCCGAGCCGCGGAACGGGCGCCCCAGAACAACTCCGCTGAAGTACAACGCGCGCGATGGATGACGAAGGGTATCTTGAGGGTTGCCTTTTTTGAGGCGTGTGTCTTATTCGGGCTGGTCTTGCACTATCTTCACGGACGCGATTGGCCGGTTGAGTTCCTGTTCGGCGCCGGGATTGCGGCGATGCTGTTCTGGGGACCGGGAGAGCCGCCGGGCGCATCGCAGGAGAACCTTTTTCAAGACTGAGGCCTGTCTCGCCAGTTGGGCGTTGCCCGTCGTTCTTGGGGCCTGGAGTTGACCGGTCGCTACCCTACGCACACCCCGTTGCACCCTGTGAACATTGTTTCATAATGTGGGACTCTTCGCCTTCCTTGTGCCTCCCATCACTGCGGCTAACCTCCTCAATGCAGAGACTCAACCTAGCGGCCGGACTCGATCCAAATCGACCAGCAGCCGCACTGTGGAGCGAAACGAATGAGTGAACCAAAGACTGTGATTCCCACCGTGATTATGGACGGGAACGAGGCCGCGGCATCCGTAGCCTATCGACTTTCTGAAGTTGTCGCCATCTACCCCATTACCCCCTCGTCGCCCATGGCCGAGTGGGCCGATCAATGGCTTTCGGAGGGGAAGAAAAACATCTGGGGCGGGCTGCCCATCGTGGAAGAGATGCAGAGCGAAGGCGGCGCGGCAGGCGCGCTGCACGGCGCGTTGCAGGCCGGGGCCTTTGGCACCACGTTTACTGCCTCGCAGGGACTGTTGTTGATGATTCCCAACATGTTCAAAATCGCCGGTGAGCTGACCCCGGCCACAATGCACGTTACGGCGCGCACCCTGGCGACGCACGCATTGTCCATTTTCGGTGACCATTCCGACGTGATGACGTGCCGGGCGACCGGCTGGGCCATGCTGGCCTCGAATTCCGTGCAGGAAGTGGCGGATATGGCCACCGTAGCGCAGATCGCTACCCTCGAATCGCGTATTCCGTTCATTCATTTCTTCGATGGCTTCCGCACCTC
>Ga0302320_10015765_pt1 | contig 15494 bp, 12 predicted proteins | sample Bog_T0_3_FD_202130 | JGI IMG/M metagenome (GOLD analysis project Ga0302320, IMG submission 202130) | Peat permafrost microbial communities from Stordalen Mire near Abisko, Sweden - Bog_T0_3 | ecosystem: Environmental > Terrestrial > Soil > Wetlands > Peat | place: Sweden: Abisko, Stordalen Mire... | reverse complement strand
TGAATGACGGCATCGATCCGATGGTGGAACGCAAAGCCGATGCGCAGGTGCGCCAGCATGAGGCGGAAGCGCGGGACGGAGAGCAATCGCTCTCAAATGATGGGAATGGTGGTCTGTAGGCAAATCTTTGCGACATGCAGATTGCGTGTTACGGCGCATGAAAACCGACATTTTTCCCGCGCTCGGGCATATCTTCATTGACTCCGTGACCGCTGCCGGCATTCGGAAACTCATGCTCGCGCGTCTGCGCATCAAGTTGTTGTTGTAGCTGCGCGAGCATCGCGATGACAGCGGGGTCGGAATGCGGCTGCGGAAGAGATTGTGACGCCCGCCGGAGACTATGTGTTTACTGTGACGGCGCAGATCATGAGCGGAGACACATCATTGGTCACAATTCCGCTGCGAGTTCGCTAATGCGCGAAAGCGAGGATGTCTGTTCGCTGATCCGCTTCCCGGAATACTTCCACCACCGGCACGCCCACCTCGGCCTGCTTCCGCAAACTGGCAAGAGACTACGAACGACTCTCCCAAACCCTCGAAGGATTTTACTACCAGGCCTCTGCACTCCTCATGCTCGCCAATTTGGTTAGATTGCCGGCGATCTGTACGACAATGAAGGCATGGAAGCTTTGCGCATTGATAAATGGTTGTGGGCGGCGCGCTTTTTCAAGACGCGTGCGCTGGCGTCGAAGGCTTGCGATCTGGGGCGGATTCGCTCGAACGGCGTTGAAGCCAAGCCGGCGCGCGAAGTTCACGTCGGCGACAAACTCGAAGTAAAGAACGAGGGCGGGGAATTTCACATTGAAGTTCTCGCACTGAGCCAGATGCGCGGGCCCGCAGCGACGGCGCAGGGGCTTTTTCGCGAATCGGAGGAGAGCAAAGCGGCGCGCGCCAAGGTAACTGCCGAGCGCAAGGCGATGCAGGAGTTTATGCCGATTCCCGAGCACCGGCCGTCGAAGCGCGACCGGCGGCGCATCATTCAGTTTCGCGGGGGCTCATAACCGAATTTCGAGCGCGCCGCTTGGTTCCCGACGCGAGTTGTTTGTCGGCATGGAACTTATTGCCCTGCGGCCCATTCAGTCATCGTCAAGGCAAGCAGCAGCACGCGCCGCAAACCCATTTCGCGATTGTGGGCCGAGTACCATTCGGCGACCGTGTGTGCGCCGCCACCGTCGCCGCCCGCGCCCATCGAGAGCGCCTGAACGCCGAGCGAAAGCGGAATATTGGCATCGGTCGAGCCGAGGCGCAGATCGGTGCGCAGGCCGAGATGGCGGTCGACGGCGTTGAGCGCTTCGAGCAGCGGCGAATCGGCCGCAAGTTCGGCGGCGGGCCGGCCGCCAATGCCGTCGATCGCATAAGACAGCAAGCCGCGATCGGCCGCATCGGCAGCTTTTGCGCGGCTGTTTGCGTGATCGACGGCGTCTTCGACGGCACGATGAAGCGCGACCTCCAGACGAAGCAATTCCTCGGGACTTGTGGATCGAAAATCAACAGCAGCCTGCGCGTTTTCGGGAATGGAATTGACGCTGGTGCCGCCGTGAATTGTTCCAATATTAAGCGTCGTTCGCGGCTCGGCGGGCAGCGAAGTTTCTGCGAGAGTGGCCAATGCTGCGGCCAGGGCGGCGATGGGGTTGGGAGTGCCGGCATCGGTGAAACTGTGGCCACCCGGTCCGCTGACAGCGACGCGAAAACGGCGACTACCGAGAGCCTGAGTAACAGCGGTGTCGGAGCCGGCTCCATCTAAAACAATGTGGGCGGCGATGCGGCCAGCCAGCGCGCTTTGGCGATAGAGATGGCGGACGCCGCGCAGATCGCCTTCGCCCTCTTCGCCGACATTGCCGATAAAAATGAGCGGCGCGGGCAACTCGGCTTTGGACTGAATCAGCGCGTGAGCAATGGCCAGCATTCCGACGACTCCGGCCCCGTTGTCGCAGGCTCCGGGCGCTTCGAGGCGGTCGTGGTCGAGGACCGGTGTCAGCGGAGTTTCGGCGGGAAAAACCGTGTCGAGATGCGCGGAGAGCAGCACGACCGGGCCGGTACTTTCAGGCGGCAGATTGGCGGCGGCTAGCCAGCCGAAGACGTTGCCAACGGCGTCGGTTTCGATCTGACTGAGGCCGGCTTCGGCAAAGCGGGCGGCTATCCAGGCCGAGCGAGCCTCTTCGCCGAACGGCGGCGCGGGAATCTGCACCAATTCGGTCTGCCAATCCATGATCGTCTTCGGGTTGCCGTGCAGCCACGCGAAGGCCGTGTGAACTTGCCGCCGGGCGGCGAGCGAGGTGACGACGGAAAACGCCGGATTGGGAGAGAAAACAGCCATCGGGTTGTTTCAGGGTAGCAGGGAATGAGGGGCGAGTCCGAATGGGCCATGGATTCTTCCGGCCGGTCTGCCGCGCCGACTTATGATCCGAGAAGCCGCCGGATCAAAACCGAAGCCATATCGCGCCGGCCATCTGCGATCACTCCAATGAATACTGTATTGCCCCGTACCCGATACAAGATCCGATACGGCTTGAAAAACAATTGGCGATAGGAACGGTTGCCAAGAGCCAACAGTTCCGGCGGATGCGCGCCGCGATTGGGAAAATCCTGCAAAGCAAGCGCCGCCTGAACGATTCCTCGGACAACATAGCCTGCACTCTCATCTGAATCATTCTCTGAAATATATGAATGGAGATTCCGCAAATCTTCGAATGCGCCGTTGGTAAATCGAACCGTGAATTTCATCAGGCTTGCGCGGCTTCGATACCAAACTCCGCCATGACTTCTTCGATGGCGACTGTTTCTCCGGCTTCGATTTCCTTGTCGGCCATCGCAAGGAGTTTGAGCAATGCCTGGGTTTCGTTCACCGTCTGCTCATAACTGTGGACATCGATGAGCACGGCACGGGCTTCGCCGTTTTGAGTGATGATGATTGGCTCGCGTTCCTCGTTGATGCGGTCGAGCAGTTCGGCGGCGTGGGCCTTGACGTAGCTGATTGGCTTGATCTGGGTGGAATAGCGCATGGCAACCCTCTGGAACGATTTTAGTATGTTATTCGGACTGAACAAAATCTTTATTTGGTCTCTTGAGGCTCGTCATACTCGACCGAATGCAGAAAAAGGCCGCGAGCGGGTGCCGTCGGTCCGGCGGCCGAGCGGTCGCGGGCGGCGAGAATTTGCGGAATGGCATCGACCGGAAGCTGACCACGGCCCACATCGAGCATCGTTCCCACAAGATTTCTGACCATGTGGTGCAAAAAACCGCCTCCTCGGACGCGGTAAACGAGCTGCGGGCCGGCCTCGCTAGTCCGCGCCTCCCAGGTTGAAGAAAAGATGCGGCGGATCGAAGGCTCGGTCGGCGGTTCGATCTGAAAGCCGAGCTGGGGAGCCGGCTTGGGAGCGATTTCGGCGCTGCGGCTGGCCAGGTCGGGATCGGTCGCCGCAAAACTCAGAAAATCATGCTCGCCTTCAAAAAAACGGGCTGAGTCTTGCAGCCTATAGAGATTCATCGACCAACGGCAAGCGTAGACGAAGGGGGCGAGAAACGGCGGGCAAATTTCGCCGCAAAAGACGTGGTATTCATAGGTCTTGGCCCGGGCCGAATGGCGCGCATGAAAGGTGCTTGGCACGGTTCTCGCTTCCAGGATGCGGATCGCCGGGGGCAGAGTTCGGTTGAGCGCACGTTGCAGATTCCCGATTGGAATCGGAGCGGCCAGCGTAAAACTCGCAACCTGAGCAAGAGCGTGAACCCCTGCGTCGGTGCGCCCCGAGCCTTGAGGCAAGGGCGATTCGCCGGTAATGCGGACGAGAGCCGATTGCAGTTCGCCCTGCACGGTGCGTTCGCCGGGCTGGACCTGCCAACCGCGAAAACCGGTGCCGTCGTAGGCCAGGGTCAGCTTCCAGGTTTGGAGCGCGGTTTGAGTCTTTTCGGGCATGGGTCTTGAAATAGGGTAGACGACGGCGGCGGGGTGGGAAGAGTTGCTGATGGGAAGCAGTCTAATTCTATGCGGGTGCTGCCGAAAATCGCAGCCTCGCTGGTTTCGGTTGAAGGGGTAAATATTTAGACGGACGGAAGGCCGCGCAGGCGGCGATCGGCCCCACCGCAGGTGGCGGCAGTGGGATATACTCAGCTTTTCGCGGGAGTGCTGCCGACGCTTGCTCCAGAGAGGCGTCCGGTCGGTCCAGTTCTCTCCGAAAGCGGCGACAGGGAACGAAGTTGTGCCTGCCTGCGTATGGATGATCAGCGGAAGCACATGCGCTCGGGAATTGCCCGGAATATCACAATTTTGCGTCTGGAAAGGCTCTCGGGGCGTCTTAGAAAGTGGACCCATTTGCATCGAGAACTTCCAAAAAGACATGTAGTGGAGAGGAACCATGCAATTATTTGGTACGAGTGTGATTGAGCACGAGGAGAAGACTGCGCCCGGAGTTCGCGCGCAGGCCGGCAGCGGGCTTCGTGCCGCGGCGGTTTTGATGCTGGGCCTGGCGACGGGATTGCCTTCGGGATTTGCACAGCAGGCGGCTCCCGCGACCCCCGATAAATCCGCCTCTTCGTTGCCGGCTGAACCGTCACCGACGCCGACCGAACCATTGGACCTGCGCTCATCTGCGAGGGATTTTTCGAAACCCGCAGGCCGGTTGCGCGGCAATCCAATCAATATGTACCGGCCGACAACGATCGGCAAGGCGAGCTTTGCAAATTCGGTGCGGCTGACCGATCTGGTAAAAGACGGCAAGATTTATCTGAGCCTGTCCGACGCCATTGCGTTGACGCTCGAAAACAACTATGACATCGCGATTGCCCGCTACGATCTGGACATTGCAGATACGGATATTTTGCGGACACGCACGGGCGCATCGGCTTTGGGTGTTCCTTCGGGATTGGTTACCGGCACGCTTGGCGGTTCCACCTCTACGCTGGCCACGGGCGGCGGTCCGGGCGGAACTTCGGTCGGTTCGGGTGGCGCTGGATCGGGCAGCTCCGGTTTGACACTGACCACTGCCGGCGCCGGTCCTGCGCCCGAGGCTTTGGAGCCTTCCGTTTCTGGAACGATTCAGTTGGAGAGAGCCGAATCGCCGCAAACCAGCGCATTTTCTCCGCGCGCTTTTACAAATACCAACCAGTACAACTTCGGGTATAACCAGGGGTTTGTTACCGGCACGGCGCTGAATGTCGCGTTTAACAACAGCCGCGTAACGACGAGCAGCTTCTTGCAGGATTACAGCCCGGAACTCGAGTCCAGCTTCAAGGCGACTGTGACTCAGCACCTGTTGCAAGGCGCGGGAATCTGGGTGAACAAGCGCTTTATCTACCAGGCGCGGAATACACGGCGAATCACCGACTCTTCGTTCCGGCAGCAGATTCTGTTCACAGTCAACCAAGTAGAGAATATTTATTGGGGACTGGTGCAGGATTATGAAGATGTACAGGCCAAGGAGCGCGCGCTCGACCAGAGTACCAAGTTGGATGGAGACGACCGCAAGCAGTTGGAAATCGGCACAGTGGCGCCGCTGCAAGTGGTGCAGGACGATTCGACTGTAGCCAGTGACAAGCAGGCTTTGATTACCGCGCAAAGCGCGCTCAATTATCAACAGCAGATCATCAAGCAGGCGATTGCCCGCAACTTGAACGATGCGGCGCTTTCGGCCGCGCCGGTCATCCCCACCGACCGCGTGACGATTGAAGAGATTCCCGAGGAGAAGGCTCCGGTTGAAGCGCTGGTGCAGGAAGCCTTTCAGCAACGGCCGGAACTGGAACAGGCCGTGCTGACGCTGCGAAACGATGAGATTACGCTGAAGGGCGCGCGGAATGGCTTGCTCCCAACCCTGGACGTCTATGGCTTCTATCAAGGCGCGGGCTACGGCGGATCGCAAAGCCCGAATTGCACCAATATTTTTGCGGCTACCGGGCCAGCGGCCTGCGCACCGGGAACGGTTTCGAGCCAGGGCTATGGCAGCACGTTGCAAAACATGCTCAACGGGAGTTCACCGGACAAGGGCATCGGCTTTACCTTGGCGATTCCTCTTGGCAATAAGCTGGCGCAGTCGGTGCAGGAGCGTTCGCTGATGGAATATCGCCAGGCGGAACTGCGGCTGGAACAGCTTTACACGCAGATTCGTATGCAGGTCGTGAATGCGCAGTTCGCGCTGATTAACGACCGGGCGCAGGTGCAGGCTTCAACCGCCGCTCGGGACTTTCAACAGCAGAGCGTCGATGCCGAAAACAAGAAGCTGCATCTGGGAGCTTCGACGACGGCCAATGTGCTGTTGCAAGAGCGCAATTTGGCGACAGCCGAAGATAACCTGATTGCCGCGAACGCAGCGTATGCCAAGGATCGCGCCGGCCTTTATCAGACGCTGGCTACTACCCTGCAGCACTACGGAATCAACCTCGAAGATGCGGCGTCGGGAACGGTTAAAGCCGCGCCAGTTGTTCCAGGGATTGGACCAGCAAAGGACACAACGGAACCCTCGACGACTCTACCCGCAGGGCATTGATTTTTTGTAACTCGGAATGAAGCGGCTCGCCAGAGGATTGGCGGGCCGTTTCGTTTTTGCATCGAGATTGGCAATCTGCTAGACTAGACCTAGTCAAGTCGAGGCGCAAACCATGCAAACGGTGAATATTTACGAAGCCAAAACCCAGCTCTCCAAGCTCGTCGATCTGGCCTCTTCCGGCACGGATGTCGTGATTGCCCGCGCAGGAAAGCCCGTAGCTCGGCTGACTTCGCTCAAAGAAAAAAAGCGTCGCCTTACCGGTTTGGGAGCGCTCAAAGGCAAAGGCTGGATTGCCGAGGATTTCGATGCGCCGCTTCCCGACGATCTGCTGGCGCTATTTGAGGGAAGATAGTGCGTCTGCTCGTCGACACGCATATCTTCTGCTGGTGGTTCTATGAGCCGGAACGCCTCTCGGCGGAAGCGACCCAAGTGATGCGCGACGCTGAGGAGGTTTTTGTGTCGTCTGCCTCGATTTGGGAAGTGGCCATCAAAGCCCGGCTGGGAAAAATCCAGGCCGATCCGCGAGAACTCTTCGAACAGATCGAGGCCAATGGATTTCGGGAGCTGCCTATTCTATCGAGGCACACTTTGCTGGTCGCCGACTTGCCGATGCACCACAGCGATCCATTTGACCGGCTGCTGATTGCGCAGGCGATCAGCGAGCCGCTCCATCTGCTGACGGCCGACGCGCAACTCAAACAATATAGCGAACTCGTCATCCAAGTTTGAGCCGACGCACAACTTCGAATCTGCTCGAGTCCGTCTCCGGAACGGAGATCTACAGCACCTTCGCCAGCCATTTTCCGGTGTGCGAGTGGATATTAGCGGCAATCTCTTCCGGCGTACCCTCGGCTACGATGTGACCGCCGGCCTCGCCGCCTTCCGGCCCAAGATCGATGACCCAGTCGGCGGATTTGATGACGTCGAGGTTGTGTTCGATGACGATCAGCGAACCGCCTCCGTCGATGAGTTTTTTAAAGGCCGTCAGCAGTTTTGAAACATCGTCGAAGTGCAGCCCGGTCGTCGGTTCGTCCAAAATATAAAGCACGCGGCTGGCTTGCGAAGGCTTCGCCGTTGCGTTGATGGCGCGGACCTGGGCCAGATGAGCGGCCAGCTTGACGCGTTGCGCTTCGCCGCCTGAGAGTGTTGTCGCCGATTGACCAAGGCGCAAATAGCCGAGGCCGATTTCATCGAGAACGGCGAGCTTCTCCATCAGGCGCGTCTGTCCCGCAAAGAAGCGCAACGCCTCTTTGACGGTCATTTGCAGCACCTGGTGAATGTTCTTTCCCTTGTACTCGACATTGAGAATTTTGGCTTGATAGCGCGTGCCATTGCAGTCTTCGCAAGGCAGTTCGACATCGGCGAGAAACTGCATTTCGACGGTCACGGTGCCGTCGCCTTCGCAGGTATTGCAGCGGCCGCCGGGAACGTTAAAAGAAAAATGGCCGGGCGTCAGTGACATGCGCTTGGCCTCAGGCTGCGCGGCAAACAATTCGCGAACCAGATCGAAGCCCTTGATGTATGTGATCGGATTGGAGCGCGGTGTGCGGCCAATCGGCGTCTGATCAACCAGCACGACATCGTTGATGCGTTCGACGCCGGTCAGCGATTTGAAAACGCCAGACGGGTCCGATCCGTCGCTTTGGCCGAGGGCACGCGCCACGGCGCGATAAAGCACTTGATGAACGAGCGTCGATTTGCCTGACCCAGAGACACCGGTGATGGCGACAAGCATGCCCAGCGGAATTTCTACATCGAGCCCGTGTAAATTGTTGGCCACTGCACCGCGCAACACAAGTCTTTCGCGGCCCGGAAGGCGCCGTCGCGTTGGCACCGGAATCGAAAGCTGTCCGGAAAGATAGCGCCCGGTCAGTGAGTTTGGATTGGCCTCAATCTCGGCAAGAACGCCCTCGGCCAGCAGCTTGCCACCGAATTCGCCGGCGCCAGGGCCGAGATCGAGCAGGTAATCGGCGGCGCGCAATACATCGGCATCGTGTTCGACAACAATGATTGTGTTGCCAAGATCGCGCAGCTCTTTCAAGATGCGAATCAGCCGTTCGGTGTCGCGCGTATGCAAGCCGATCGATGGTTCGTCGAGTACATAAAGCGCGCCCACAAGCCGCGAGCCAAGCGAGGTCGCCAGTTGAATGCGTTGCGATTCACCGCCTGAGAGCGTCGAAGCCAGCCGGTCGAGCGTCAGGTATTCGAGCCCCACGGCATCGAGAAAACTCAGCCGCTGACGAACCTCTTCGAGTATCGGTCCGGCGATCTCATCCTGCATCGGCGACAACTTCAGCGCGCCGAAAAATTTCTTGGCCGCCGCGATGGTCAGCGCTGTGGCCTGGCAGATGCTCAGGCCGTTGATGCGCACGCTGCGCGCCTCGGGACGGAGCCGCTGGCCACGGCAATCGGGGCACTCGGCATAACCGCGATATTTGCTCAACATGACGCGAACGTGAAGCTTGTATTTCTTTCGCTCCATGTGCGCAAAGAAGCCGTAGACGCCTTCAAAACCGTCTTTGCCGCGCAAAACTGTTTCGCGCGCGCTTTCAGTCAAGTCGCGCCATGGCACGTCCATCGGCACGCCGAGTTCGGCAGATTGTTTGCGCAGATCGGTAAACCATGGCCGGCATTTCGGGCGATTCCAAGGGTCGATTGCGCCGTCGTTGAGACTCAGCGTCTTGTCGGGAATGACGAGATTCAGATCGAAGTCCACCGTGTTGCCAAAGCCCTGGCAGCGCGGGCAAGCACCGAAAGGGTTATTGAAGCTGAACAAGCGCGGCTCGGGTTCGCGCCCCGGGCGATGACAGCTCTTGCATTCATATCTGCCCGAAAAACGATGACGCACATGATCGGCTTCTTCATCGCGCGGGAGTTCTTCGAAGATCACTTCTTCGGCTTCGCGATAGGCAATTTCAGCGGCGTCTACAATGCGCGCGCGGTTATCGGCACTCACGACAATGCGATCCAAAAGAATAAAGACAGGAAGTGTGAAATCGAGATCGAGCAGCGATTCCGGCGTCGAGAATTCAAAGATGCGGCCTTGCTGATACAGGCGATTGAAGCCGGAACTACGCAACTGAACGAGCCGTGACTTGAGCGCTTCGGTCAACGGTGATTCGCGAACGGTCTTTGTCGCGGCTGCTTTTGTCGGCGGCTTCGTTGCACGTCGAACCGGCTTGGCATCGGCTTCGGGAGCGGGTTCGGCGGCCTGCACGGGAAACAGCGCATTGAGCCGTGTGCCTTCGCCGAGCGCGAGAATCGCTTCGGCAACTTCATCCATCGAGTCGCGTTTTACAAGGCCATCGCAGTAGATGCAGTGAACCGTTCCGCAGCGCGCGTAGAGCAGGCGCAGATAATCGTAAACTTCCGTTGCCGTGGCGACGGTCGAGCGCGGATTGCGCGTCGAATTCTTTTGCTTGATGGCGATGGCCGGAGCAAGACCATCGATCAAATCGACGTCGGGCTTTTCGATGCGCTCGAGGAATTGACGAGCATAGGCCGAAAGCGATTCGACATAGCGCCGCTGTCCTTCGGCGTAAATGGTGTCGAAGGCCAGCGAACTTTTGCCCGACCCCGAGACGCCGCTAATGACCGTCAACATGCCGTGAGGAATGTCGCAGGAGATGTTCTTTAGATTGTGCGTCCGCGCGCCGCGGATGATGATGGCGTCATTCAAAGGGAAACACCGGGAAAGTCGTCGTGCGCCGGCGCGCTTGTGCATGCGCTAGCAGCACACGGCGCACAGATCGCCATCCTTCATTATAGGCGGTGTTGGGGCGGATAAGAGAAATCAGGTGTGCTGCTTCTAATTTCTCAGCGCGACGCACACTAATCGCAAAGACGGCAGAGGATTTTCCTCAGCGCCGTTGAATGAGTGTTCACAGCTTGCGACAGGAGAAAACAGGCGTCTCACCGAGCAGCGAACCTCTTTGTACTTGCCGGTGCGACGCCTTCAAGTGTCCCAAGCGTGTAAAGAGAACCTTGGCCTTTGAATGAATCAGCCGTAAGCCGCGAGAAACAACGGCAAGTTCCGAAAACAACAGCACTACCGAAACATCAGGCCGCGATAGGAGAACGGAATTCAAGAACAGCAGCCGGCGTGGCCTCTTCTCCGCGATCGAGCACAACGGCAAGCGCCATCAGAACGGAAGATGCGCAGGCCGGGCACTGCTTGGAACTGTTGCCGACACTGCTGCAATCCTGGCATAGGTATGCCGAAGAGAGTGGAATGTGTAGCTTTGAAGCGTGTGTCATAGATTGACCCCCGATCACTTTGGTACGACTTCTTGAATGAGGCTCGTGGCATTGCCACAGGGATGAGCCTCTTTATAAGAATTGATGCGGCAAGCAGGGGTGTGGTTGTTTTTTTTGCGAATCGTGTGCGATTGAAATGGATGAATTTACGAGAAAACGTATCGATTTTCGGTTGAAACTTCAGCCGCCCGCTAAACTATTGAATGAGGTATTTCGTGCATCGTATTGTTTCCTTTACTTCATTTTTGATTATGGCTTGCGCTGTAAGTTTTGGCTTTGCACAGAATGGCACTGAGAAGGCCAAGGGCGCAGCAAGCGCCTTCGTTCAAGCGGTTTCGGCGCAAATAGCTGAAGCGGAGGCCGCGGTCGTCAAGTCCGATTGGAAGACGGCGACGGCGATATTGGATGCGTGGCTGACCGATCATCCAACCGATGCGCGCGCGCTTTTTGATGCGGGCTATGTGGCCGATGCGCAAAATCGCGCCGACGACGCGTTGAAGTTTTATCAACGAGCTGTCTCGGCGAACCCGCAATCGTTTGAGGCTCATGCGGAGCTCGGCTTGTTGTTGGCGCGCGAAAACAAATCCATAGATGCGCGCGTTGAACTGATAATGGCCACGCAGCTTGACTCGGGCGCGGCCGGCGCGGAAGCCAAGGCGCGCATCTGGCGCGCTCTGGCGCAGATTGATCGCGTCGCTGATCCGGCCACAGCCTCGGCGGATTTACTGGAAGCCTTGAGGCTTTCGCCAGAGACAGTGGACGACACTTTACTTGCGGCAAATCTTTCCGAGCAAGCGGGGCAGTTGGATGCGGCCGATGCTGCGTACCGCCGCGTTCTTGCGAAAGATGCGAACTCGTCGGCAGCCAACAGCGGTCTGGCGCATCTGTTGATCGAGCGCAAACAATACGCTGAAGCGGAAACGCTGCTACGCGCGGCTCTTGCGCACGCACCGGACGATGTCGCTCTGACGGCGCAACTGGCCGCGGCGCTTGCTGCGCAGGATAAGGCCGAGGCCTTGCCGCTGTTGCAAAAGTTGCATGCGGCGCGACCCAACGACGCCGCTGTTACGCGTATGCTGGCTGACGTGTTAGCTGTGGCCGGCGATGCGGCAGGTGCGGATAAACTGTACGCCGCGCTGCTCGCGGCAAGCCCCAATGACGCGGCGTTGTTGATTGCGCACGGGCAAAATCTGATTCGTCAACTTAAATACGCAGAGGCTTTCGCGACCTTTGATAAAGCCACGCGTGTCGACCCGGCAAATGCCGATGCGTGGAGCGGCCTCGCTTTTGCCGCATCGAAAACGGCCAAGCCCGCCATCGCGATCCACGCATTGACGATGCGCGCGAAATATCTTCCCGAACTGCCATCGACTTATTTTCTTTGGGCCGTCAGTTATGACAGCTTGAATCGAAAGGCCGAGGCGGCAGTGTATTATCACCTCTTTCTCGACGCGGCCGCGGGCAAATTTCCCAATCAGGAGTGGCAGGCGCGCCAACGCTTGCTGGTGCTCGAACCAAAGAAATAAGACGCCGCTTTTGAGACAGGTCAGGACACAGAACTGCAGGCCACCCGCTGCAAGTTGTAAGCTGTAGTTGGTGGCTGTCGATCTGGTTCCAATTTTTCAAGAAGAATACCGGGCCTTGCGTCCCAGGGCGCCAATGCCTCCGTTCGTGGTTCGCTTTCAGCGGTTCACATCGCTGAACACACGGATTCGCTTGCGTGAAGGGGAGATCCGTGTCAGCCTTTCGGACCTGCTCGAAGGCGCGCCGGAAAAGGTCGTTCGCGCAATTGCGCACATTTTGCTGGCCAAGCTCTACAAGAAACCAATCGATCCCGCGCAGGAGTTACGCTACAAGCGCTTTGCCTATAGTCCAGCGGTTACGCGACAGACGGAACTCATTCGCGGCGCGCGCGGTACCAAGCGTTTCTTTGGCCCCGAAGGCCGTTTCTATCATCTCGAAGAGGTTTTCGACTCGTTGAATACGCGTTTTTTTGGCGGCCTGCTCGGCCGGCCTGAACTGACATGGAGCGAAGGCATGGCCCGGCGTTCGCTGGGCCACTACGACGCCGCCCATAACACCATCGTTGTAAGCCGCGTCTTTGACCGCCCGTCCAGTCCGCGCTATGCCATTGAATATCTGCTGTACCACGAGATGCTACACCTCAAGCATCCGGTCAAGATGCGCGGCCTGCGCCGATGCGTTCATTCGCGCGAGTTCAAGGCCGATGAGCGAGCATTTCCGCAGTTAGCCGAAGCGATGGCATTTATCAAGAGACTGTAGCGACCCCGTTGCCGCCCGCCGCTATTCGTAGCGCAAAGCTTCTATCGGATCGAGATTCGCCGCGCGGATCGCCGGAATCATGCCGCTGATCAGCCCCACAACGGCGAGAATCGATGTGGCTACGATAACTGTCGCGGGCGAGATCAGCAGGTGAATATCGGCATCCTTTGCGTTCTTGGCCATGGCGCTATAAAACGTGATGGAACCGACTGTCGCTGAGACCAGATAGGCCAGCGCAATGCCCATGATCCCGCCGACGATGGTGATCGCGAGAGCTTCAGAGAGAAACTGCAGAAGGATATGCCGCTTGCGTGCGCCGAGAGCTTTTTCGACGCCGATTTCGCGCGTGCGCTGCTGGACCGACACGAGCATGATGTTCATCAGGCCGATGCCGGCGATGCCCAGAGTCAGCGCGCCAACCAACGAAAGCAGTACCTGCAGAGCTATCGTCAATATGTTGAATTGATGCAATTGCGTCATCAGGTTGGCGACAAACAGAGCGTTATGGTCGGAAGGGCGGAAGTGGTGGGCGGCGGCGAGCGATGCACGCAGACTCGTCTCAATGAACTGATTATCGCCTCGATAATTGAACCAGACACCATCGAGATATTTGGTGTCTTTTAGATCGCTCATGGTATTAAACGGAATGTAGATCTGCCGATTGCGATCACTGTTTTCGCCTTCCTGCATTTTGGGGCTAAGTACACCGACGATTGTGAACAGAACCCCGTTGAGGCGAATCGTTTCGCCAAGCGCCCAGCCGCCTGAGAACAGCTTGGTCTTTGATTCCGAACCGATGACGCAGACATGGGCTCGCTGTTGATCTTCGGCGCCGTTGAAGAAGCGGCCCTGATCCGTATCGAGCTTCATAATTTCCTGAAACGAGGGGCGAACGCCGTTCACCGTCCACGTGTAGTTGTGAAGATCGTTTTGAACGGGGACATCTTTTTGAACAGTCGGCGAAATATGGCCGATGCCGGGAACGCTCATCATCGTGCGGTCCACGTCATCGAGGGTCAAGCGAACCTTGACGCCGGCCTTGTCGCCTCCGGCCTGTTCGCTGGTGCGGCCCGGAAAGAAGCCAATGGTGTTGGTGCCCCACTGGGCAAAGATACTCTCGATTGCACGGCTGAAGCCCGCGCCGTAGGCCAGCAGCAGCACGACCGTGGCAATGCCCCAGGCCATGCCGACCAGCGTAATCGCCGTGCGCCGGCGGTTATAGAGCATCGCCTCCCATGCCTGGCCGAGTATGTCTCTGAACATTGATTTAGCCCCTTTCCCAGTGGACAGTGATTAGTAAACAGTGGACAGTACTGAAACAGTAGACAGTAACTAGTAGACAGTTATACAAACTGAACACTGTTCACTGTCCGCTGACCACTGCTTTTTCACTCTCTCCGCAGCGCCTCAATCGGATCGAGAGCCGCAGCCTTGCTGGCTGGATACAGCCCCGCAGCGACGCCGCTCAAAACCAGACAGCTCAGAGCCAGTGCGGCCGACCAGGGCACCAGTCGCGGTGGGTCCCAACCCGGCATCTTGCCCGTGAGCAGTTGCTGCAACACCCACATGAAGCCCGCCGAGGTCGCAATGCCGACTAGCCCGCTGATCAAGGTCAGCAATAGGCCCTCCCAAAAGAATTGCGCCAGAATGGTGCGCTTTGTCGCTCCCAGCGCCTTCAGCAGACCGATCTCAAAAGTCCGCTCGGTAACCGAGACCAGCATGATGTTGATGATGCCCACCGCGCCCAGCCCCAGCGTCACGACCCCCACTCCGCCGAGAAAAATATCCATGGCGTTAAAGATGGCGCCGACCATCTTCTCCTCTTCGACAAAGTCCCATTGAAGGAAGGCATCCTCCAGCGACGGATCGAAGCAGTGGCGCTGGGCAATCACGCGATGCACGGCGGCGACGGCGGCCACGGAGTCGCCCTTCTTGGCCGGCTGATACTGGATCGAAGTCAGCGCGTCGATGGGAATGTTGTCGCCCTTGACCGGAAACAGTTCCTGCATCGTCGTGATGGGAATGTAGACCTTCTGGTCGTCGTAATCGTTGTTGCCGCCGCGGGTAATCTGTTGCACCTGGCCGACGATAGTGAACGCAGTTCCATTGATGGTGATCGTTTCGCCGAGTATCGGCCGTCCCGAAAACAGCAGCAAGGCGGTCTTCGATCCCAGCACCGCGACGCGGCGGCGTTCGGCCAAATCTTCATTATCCAGAAACCGCCCCTGCGCCATGGGAATGAAGCGCACGACCGGATAGTTGGGTTCGGTGCCCATGACATGGCTGGACGTGTTGCTCCATGGGCTTACCTCGTAAAGATCGTTCCGATTCAGTTCGTCGGTCACGGCGCGCAACTCAGGCAGGTGGCGCAGAGCTTCCTCGTCTCCCAGCGTCAGTTCGTAAGGGCGCATCCCCGTGTGCTGGTTGGGCAAGGCCGGAACGGTGCTGTTAAACATCATCACAACATCGTTGCCCAGA
>Ga0302320_10015760_pt1 | contig 15499 bp, 15 predicted proteins | sample Bog_T0_3_FD_202130 | JGI IMG/M metagenome (GOLD analysis project Ga0302320, IMG submission 202130) | Peat permafrost microbial communities from Stordalen Mire near Abisko, Sweden - Bog_T0_3 | ecosystem: Environmental > Terrestrial > Soil > Wetlands > Peat | place: Sweden: Abisko, Stordalen Mire... | reverse complement strand
TGGCCGGCTTTTACTTCCTGGCCTTCATCCACTGTCAGCGTTTGAATGCGTCCGGGAATCTTGGCGCTTACCAGGACCTCGTTGGCGTCTACCGTTCCAATCAACTCCAGATCGCTGGAGCGATGCGTCGTCGTCAGATACCACGCCAGCGACCCAGCGGTCAGCACACCCAAAATCATGAAAACTCGATTGCGTGCGTTCACTTTTGCCTCACTTCATCTGTCTTTCTTACGTCGATTTCGTGTCTCTGGTTACCGCGTTTTCCAGCTCCCAACGAATGCGTCTCAAACGGCGCCGGCGCCGGCATCGGTGTAGCGGCCAGAACCCGTGCAGCGATCCGCGCCCCATGTTCCCGATCTATGAAGATCGTCTTGCCCAGGTACTCGACGGCCACTTTGCGGCGGTTTTCAAGCGTCGAACGCTCGAAAAAATCGCGGCCTGTCAGCAGGCTCATCACCGGCGCGGAGAGAAAGTAGAAGACATTGGCGCCGAGCGCCGCATACATGATCTGCCACTCTTCCACATCCACAAGTTCCTGCGAATCTCGCCCTTCCCGGTAAACCGCTTCAAGCCTGCCCATCATCGGGCGGAAGACCTTCTCCACAATGGGACCGATTGCGTTCTCCTCGCCGAGGCGGAGGCGAATCATCTCCTGCTGCATGAGGCTCTGAAAGCCTGGCTGGGAATGAATCCGGTCAAAATGATTGAGCGCGAATTGCACCAGACGTTCACCGGCTGAGCAATCCGATTCGATGGCCGCCAGGCCACTGGCAATAACCCGGGTGGCTACGGACTCAAGGGCTGCGTCGTAGAGGGCCTGCTTGCTTTGGAAGTAATAGTAAAGAAGAGCCTTATTAACGCCGGCGGCCTCGGCAATCTGCTCTGTTCGCGCGCCCGCCAGCCCGTTTGCGCTGAACTCATTCACCGCGGCTTCCAGAATGCGGGCGCGGGTCTGGTCGGCTCGGTCAGCCTGGGTGCGGGATGGAGTTGCATTCATCATTGTTAACTAACCGGTTAGTTTTTAACTAACTGGTTAGTAAGTTAACGAACCACAGCACGGAATGCAAGCATTTTCCGAAAATTATTCTGTGGAAATCCGGCCGCGGTCCGATTGGGAACGGGACGTCAGTTGTTGCGCAAGGCCACCATGGGGTTCACATTGGAGGCTCGGCGGGCTGGGAGGTAACCGGCCAGAAGAGCGACAATCCCGATGAGAACCACCATGGCGCCGAACGCGTAGGGGTCGCTCGGAGCGGTGTTGAATAGCAGCGCCGCAATGGCTCTCGACACGATTAAAGACGCAATCGCGCCTGCGGCGATTCCGATAGCTGCAAGCCGGAAAGTCTTTGCGAGGACGCTGATTTGAACCTGCGACCTGGTGGCGCCGAGAGCCATGCGTACGCCGATCTCCTTCGTCCGCTGATTTACGGAGTAGGAGATGACGCCGTAGATGCCGAGGGCGGCTAGCAGAATTCCAAGAGCAGCGAAGGAGGCAACGAGAAGCATGAAGAACTGGCGCGACGAGTTGGCGTGATTGACAAGCGTCTGGATGGGTTTGAATTCAGCGACGGTTTGCTTGGGATTAATGTCGCGCAGCGTACGCAGAACACTGCCAGCCAGAGTTGCGGGCGGCAGCGTGGTGCGGAGAACGAGTTCCGCGGCACTTGGGCTGGCCTGGGTATCGGGGTAGTAGATTTGCCAACCGGTATCACCCTCGGTGCTTTCTTCATGGACATCGTCGACAACTCCCACAATGCGGCCGCCATCCTTGCTGGTATCGAGAAGCTGTCCGATGGGGTCGTTGTTGGGCCAGTGCGCGAACTTGGCCAGATAATCGGCAAAAGACTTGTCGATCATGACAACATTCTGGCTTTTGGGTCCGTCGTCCCAGGTGAAGTCGCGGCCACGGATGCGAGTGCCCATGGCGCGCAGATAGCCGGGTGAAACAACGTAGACGAGAGGAGAACCGGGCGTCTTGTCGGGACGCTTGATGCCAAGAGGCCAGGGGGTGCCCCACGCGCGGTTCTGTCCGAGGGGCAGATAGTCGGTAATGCCTGCAGCCTCGACGCCGGGGATGGCGCTGACGCGTGCGATCACTTCCTGGAAGATGACACCGCGCTTTTGAGCGGTCAGCGAACCATCTTTATCTCCAGGCACGGTGTCGTCGTAATCAACTTTGACGGCGGCCGCGTGTTCGGGCTGGAAGCCAAGATCGACGCTGAGGACGCGGAGAAAGCTGCGCAGCAGCAGGCCGGCGCCAACGAGCAGCACACAGGCCAGGGCGACCTCGGAGACGACAAGGATCGAGCGGATGCGGTCGTGCTTGCGGCTTTGTCCTGAGCCTTGTCCGGAGTCTTTGAGCGACTCGTACAGGCTGCCACCGGCCATACGAAGTCCCGGCATGAGTCCAAAGAGGACGGCTGCAGAGACGGCGATGAGCAACGTCCACGCAAGGGCAGCGCCATCGATGCGCAAGGTGCTCAGCAGCGGCAAAGCGATAGCTCCCTGGTGGGCGAACCAGGATAAAAGCAGCCAGGCGAAGGCAAGGCCGAGGGCTGCGCCCGAGATCGACAAGATAAGGCTCTCGGTAAGGAGTTGGCGCACGATGCGGAAACGGCTTGCGCCGAGAGCGCCTCGCATGGCGAACTCCTTGGAGCGGGAGGCGGCGCGGGCCAGCAGCAGGTTCGAGAGATTCACGCAGGCGATCAGGAGGATGGTGCCGACGGCCGACCAGAGGACAACGAGCGAACGGCGCAGCTTGCCGCTGACGTAATCCTTGAGTGGAACCGGAACCACGCCGCCTTCGCCATTGTGTCGCGCATAGTCGCCACAGGTCTTGGGCTGGTTGTTGTTCCAGCACATATGTGGTTCGGCAGCCTCGGCATCGCCTTGCGCCTGGGCGAGCGTGACGCCTGGCTTGGCGCGGCCAATCATGGTAATGATGTTTCCCCAATTGCGGGGCGGACCGTAGAGATTGAGGGGCGTGATGGCGTCGATCTTTGCGCCTGGAGAAAAGACAGCGCCAAAGTCGAATGTCTTCGGCAGGACGCCAATAACTGTCGTTTGGGTGCCGTTCATGTCGAAGGCCTTGCCCACAATGCTGGGATCGGCGTTGAATTGTGTCTTCCACCAGGCATCCGTGATGAGGATGACGGGCGCTGCCCCATTGAGCGCATCTTCAGGCCGGAAGGCGCGGCCCATGGCCGGTTCCACGCCGAGAAGTTGAAAGAAGTTGGCAATGACATCGATGCTGGTGGCTGGAATGGGAGCGCCGCCGCGATTGAGGCTGAGGTTTCCGGGGCCGGAGAAGGCGAAGTAACCGGTCACATCCTGAAAAGTGCGGCTGTAGGTGCGGAATTCGTCGTAGGCGTCAGTGGAATATGTAGCGCAGGACTGGCCGCACTTGGTGGGTGGTGGCGCAATCCACATCAGGCGGTCCGCATTCCGGAACGGCAGCGGGCGCAGGAGGAGCGTATTCACGACGCTGAACACGGCGACGTTGGCGCCGATGCCAAGCGCGAGAATCAGGATGGCAACGAGCGTGAAGCCGCGGTCGCGGCCAAGGGAGCGAAGAGTGTAGCGGAAATCCTGCAGGAGAATATCGAGATTCATAAGCCCTCGCGCTTCGCGCTGTTGGTATTTCGCCATGTCGAGCCCGCCGAAGCGGATCATTGCCTGTCTGCGGGCTTCGGTATAGGTGAGCCCACGCTGCAAATTTTCTTCAATGGCCATTTCCAGATGAGTTGCAATTTCCGCCTCAAGGTCGGCGTCCAGTGGTGGTTTATGAAAGAAGGAATGCACGCGAGCCAACGCTCTGCGGAGTGCGCTCATCCTGGCCTGCCTTCAGCCGGCATGGAAAGCACCCTGCCCATCACGTCTGACAATCGCTGCCAGTACTGTGCGTCTTTTGCTAGCTGTTTTCGGCCGCTTTCCGTAATTGAGTAAAACTTGGCCTTGCGGTTGTTGTCCGATGTGCCCCACGCGGCGTCAATCCAACCGCGCTGCTGCAGACGCACGAGCGAGGCGTAGATGGTGCCCTGGTTCAGCAGCACCGTGTCTCCGCTGACCTGCTCAATACGCCGTGCGATGCCATAGCCGTGCTGCGTGCCAATGGTAGCCAGGGTCTGCAGCACCATCAGGTCCAATGTGCCTTGCAGCAGGTCCAGCTTTAGTTCTGCTTTGGTTTCGCCCACTGTCAGCTCCTGTGTTCATCCCACATAAGTATTGCATAACATATGTGGGTATGCCACAGGAAAATAATCTGCCTGTCGAGCGACTGGTCGGCAGGATTGCTCTTGCGCTGATTTTAGAAGTTACCTCGAAGCGGGACTCCAGAGGATGTGGCCGGGGGAGACCAACTGCACCACTTTCGACCGACCCAGTCCGACCGTCAAACGAAGAAGTTGATCGCCCCGCTGTGACTCGCCGGTGTGGGAGAGCCCGCCTCCGGCTCTTCGAGTTCCGGTTGGTCAATCAGGTCGTCTTCATCGTCTTCCGCGCCTTCCGCTGCTTTTCCATCGCTTGGCGTATAGGTCTCGTCTCCGAGGTGCGTAACGTGCTCGATATCGGACAAAGCCGCGAGGTCGGCATCGGGGCTTCGAGGCTTCAGCACCGGAAGTCCACGAATTCCGCTGATTGGGCTGATCTCCATCGTCCTGCTCCTTGCAAGACGTATCGGCACGGAGGTGCCAAACTTTAGTTTTCCCTGATGACTTTCTGTTGGATCCCGTCCAATCCGGGGATGGCTTGCCCATTCGCCGACCCACCTGAACCGCCATGAAGACGTCTACCGGCGCAACGCGAGTTCCGAAGGGGCAATCATCGGTCGTTGTGTAGCTGCAGATTTGCTCGCCGGCGTCTGCTGCAGCATCGCCATGCCCTGGGCCAGATTCATGCCCGCCGGTACCGGCGCAAATCCCCCGCGTAGCTCACTGGTCTCCTTCGCAAACGATTTAACCAGCGCCCGGCCCATCAGGTGCACCTCAAGCCGCGTCGTCTTCCAGTCATTCGTGCTCACCTGGCTCCGTTCAAACTGGAACCAGCCACCTTTGTAAAGCCGCCCCAGGATCCCGTATCCGAAATCCAGATTGTCCTGGACATGAGCGTCGAGTCGCACGAGGCGTTTCATTCGGGCGTCCACCCAAAGTGTCCCGCCCATGGCGTGGAAGATGCGTGCCTCAATCGTGCGCGCTGGATAATCCGGATTCGGCCGGAAGACCAGTTTGTAACACCCGTTCTCTTCTCCCGCGTAGGTGTAGAGAAAGGCATCCGGCAAGAGGGCCAGGATTCTCCCGAGACGCTTTTCATCTTCTAGGTAATCCTGCAGATGCCGGGCCTGTTCCGAGGGCGAATTGAGCAAATGCTGGAGCCGCGACTGTTCTTCGTGCTGGACTTCTGCGCTTACAGGATGGCCATCGGTGAGCATAAGCCTGCTGATGGGCCCGTCGGCGGTCTCAATTTGTTCTTCAAGAAGGGTCTTACTCGCCGTGTGCCGTTGAATCCAGTAGCGCCAGTACCCGTGGCTTTGGTGGTCGTTCTGCTCGTTGTACACAACCTCGCGCACCAGTTGCGCGGGAGGCAAGATCGGTTGGGTTGGTAGGGTTGCCTGGGCGAATCCGAAGGAAGACCACGCGATCGCCGCGAGAATCCCTGTCACGGTGCAAAACACGCGCATCCTTTTCCCTCCCGACCGAAGGTTTGATGCCTGAATGCAGTATGAAGGCGATATGGTAAAGAACCCGCAAGGAGGATGTGAAAAAGCGAATAAATTGGACCAAACAACCAAATATTCTCCACAAAGGCGGCAAGATTCCTTTAATTCCCGGGGTCTGACGAACGCGGTTTCTTCGCATCGCCGAAGCCGGCATGCAACGCCGTTCTTGTTAGACTGGTTCCATGGTTGACGAACTTGAATTCCGAAAGCTGGTCGAAATTGCTCTAGATTCGCTATTGCAACATCTAATTCGCCTTGAAGAGGACGAGGGAGCTGGTTTCGAAGTCGAGGGACAGGGTGGACTGCTGAACATAATCTTCGACAACCCGCCGGCGAAATTCGTGATTACACCGAACACGCCTGTGCGCCAGATATGGATTTCAGCACTGTCAACGAGTTTCAAGCTCGACTGGGATGATGCCGTCTCGGCCTTTGTGCTGCCCCGTACGGGAGAGCACCTTGAGGCCCTGGTTGAGCGCTTGATCAAGGATCACCTGCAGTCCTGACAGAAAGCGAGAACCTCGCGAAATAAAACGGGGCCCGGCCATTGCGCAGGACCCTGTTTGTTTGTCGCTGCTACTGCAAAGAGTAAACGGTCTTCAGCACCTTGTCCGCCACAGCTTTCGGCAATGGCGCATAAGACAGCGCAGAAGCCTGGCTCTCACCCGAGGTAATGATCCAGCTCAGCATGTCCTTCAGCACCTTGCCCTTGGCCGGGTCGGCAGACTTGACGGGGATCAGCAGCCACGTAAAGCTCGAGATGGGATAGGCGTTGGCGCCGGGCGCATTGGTAATTGAGACGCGATAGTCGGCCGGCATCTGCTTCACGCTGGCCGCCGCCTCGGTCACGCCGTCAATCGACGCCTTGATCCAGTTCCCGGCTGGGTTCTTCACTTCGCCATAGCTGATGTGGTTCTGCAGCGCATAGATCAGCTCGATGTAGCCCAGCGATCCCGGCAACTGACGAATCAGGCCTGCAACACCTTCGTTGCGGCTGCCGCCGACGCCCACCGGCCAGCTTGGAGACGCTCCCTTGCCAGGGCCGTTCGCCCAATCGCTGCTTACCTTGCTCAGGTAGTCCGTCCAGATGTAGGATGTGCCGCTGCCGTCGGAGCGGTGAACCACAATAATCTTCTGGTCGGGGAGTTTTACGCCGGGGTTGTCCTTGGCGATTCGTCCGTCGTTCCAGTTGCTGATTTTGCCCAGGAAGATGTCGGCCAGCACATCCCCGCTGAACTTGATATCGGTTACACCCGGAACATTAAAGGCTGGAACGGCCGCGCCCAGAACAGTCGGAATGTGAACCAGCTTTACTTTCGACGAAGCAAGCTGCTCGTCGGTCATCGGGCCGTCCGAGGCGCCGAAGTCCACAAGACCTGCCGTCACCTGGCGAATTCCGCCGCCCGATCCAATGGATTGATAGTTGACCTCGACGCCGGGATGCGCGGCGCTATATTCGCTGAACCACTTGGAATAGATCGGATACGGGAAGGTGGCGCCAGCTCCCGTCAATTTTTGGGCGTGGGCCGTACTCATGCCCAGAATCAACATCAAAACGGCAACCAAAGTCTTTTTCACTTAATGCTCCCTTGCAAGGTGAATACCGTAGTTGATTCTCTACGCTGAATGTTACGGGGATTTGAACAAGGCGTGGGATTAGGATGATAAATCGCTCGTTTGTACCGTTGCGCGTGTTTCAGCTCCATTTTTCGGTGCATGTGTAGCTTGCGCGGAATCCGCGAGCCTCAGCGTGAAATGAAAAGCGGCTCCCGCGCCCAACTCGCTTTCGGCCCAGATTCGACCTCCGTGCGCCTGGACAATATGCTTCACAATTGCCAGACCCAAGCCGGTCCCGCCCGATTCCCGCGATCTTGCTTTGTCGATTCGGTAAAAGCGCTCAAAGATACGGTCCAGGTGCTCGTACGCAATCCCGGGGCCGAAATCCTGCACACTGAACTCGACTTCGGATTCCAGCAATTTTGCACCCACACGAATCCGGCCCCCGTTTTTTCCGTACTTTAGCGCGTTCTCAATCAGGTTGCCGAATACCTGGTTCATGGCGTCCGGATCGGCCATTACTGGAACTTCCGGCGCGCCTGACGATTCCAGCTCAACATCGGAATCCACAACCATTCCGCCCAGCGACTCGATCGCGTCCTGCACCAGCGCGCTGGCGCGAATTGGCTGCGGAATTACCTTGTAGTCCGGGCTTTCCACGCTCGCCAGGGCCAGCAGGTCCTCTGTCAGGCGATTCATCCGCGAAGCGTTCTTCAGGATCACCCCGAGAAACTCGCGCGTCGTCTCAGGCTTCGGATTGAGGTCTTCCACCAGCGTCTCCACGTATCCCTGGATCGACGTCAGCGGTGTCCGCAATTCGTGGCTCACGTTTGCGATGAAGTCTCGCCGGGACCGCTCCGCCGCTTCAATGCCGGTGACATCGTGTAATACGACCAGGGCTCCGCCCGAAGGCAACGGTGCGGCGTTGATCTCAAAAATGCGCCCCGGAGCAAGAGAACTTGCGCGGCCAAAACGGACCTCGTGGTTATCCAGAGCGCCGCGGATGCAGGCCAGCACATCGGGGTCGCGCACGGAATGAACCAGCGGGCGGCCAGGGCGAATCTGCGTTCCCGCGATGCGCTGCATCACAGCGTTCGACCAGCGTACATAGCCTTCAGGCGTGATGGCGACTACCGCTTCCTGCATGGAATCCAGCATGGCTGCCAGCTCTTGCCGGCGACTCTCAATCTCAGCAAAACTCTGGCCCAATTGTTGAGCGGTCTGGTTAAGTGCCGCTTCCATGGCGGAGAGTTCGTCGCCCTCGCTCGGATCAAGCCGCGCGCTCAAATCTCCGTCGGCAATGCGGCGTGCAAAAGCCACAACGCGTCGCAAACGCCCGGTTACGCGGCTCGCGGCCCAGGCAGCCAGCGGCAACGCAATAGCCAGAGCAATCAGCCCGGACCAGAACACCTCCCGGCCCAGCAGGCGCAGTGTCGCCCCTGCCGTGTGTTCCACCATGCGGTTGAAGACAAGCTCCATGACCACGGTGTGGAAAACAAGCAGCAGGATGAATAGCCCGAGCAGTTTGGTGAATACTTTGCGGGTCAATCAGCGCCGCTCCCATCCGGCTGTAACGGGCAAGTTACCCGCAGGGCCCGGTCTGGCGATCGGACCTTTGCGCGAGTATCTTACTCGGTCTTCGGAATCTCAAAGCGGTATCCGGCTCCGCGCACGGTTTTCAAATAGCGCGGGTTCTCCGGATCGATTTCAATCTTCTCACGGATACGGCGCACATATACGTCGACGGAACGCGGGGTTACAAACCGCGCATCGCCCCAGACCGCATCCAGCAGGTGATCGCGACTGAAGACCCGGCCGGGGTGCCGCGCCAGGTAATCCAGCAGGCGGAACTCGGTTGCCGTGGTTGTGGTCAGTTCGCCGCGCACGTGCAATTGCATCGCGTTGGCGTCAATGATGACTTCTTCAAAGCTGATTACTGACGGCGTAGTTGGCCGCTCAAACCGGCGCAGAACCGCCTTGACCCGGGCTACGAGCTCGCGCGTCGCAAATGGTTTGGTGATGTAGTCGTCCGCCCCCAATTCGAGGCCCAAGACCCGGTCGTTTTCGCCGGCGCGTGCGGTGAGGAAAATGATGGGAATGGTGGACAGTGCGGGATGGGCGCGGAGACGCCGGCAAACGTCGAGCCCATCGCCTCCGGGCACCATTATGTCCAGCAGAAACAGTGCGGGCGCCTGCCGCTCCGCGTCCGGAATCAGGTTGGTGGGGGTGAAATATAACTTTGGGGTAAATCCCGCAGCTTCAAGATGATGCTGTACAAGCCGCGAAATATCCGTGTCATCTTCCAAAACAAAAACTGTCTGGCTCAAAACGGTCAGCCCTCGCCCGGCGGCCGTTGGATTAGGACTGCGAAGGCCGCACGGAACCACTCACAGATTAATGCAGTCAGGCAAACAAATTGCAAACGTTGTGTGAATTTGATGCCGGAAGTCGTCCTGTTTTACCAGGCACACTTACTTGGCAGCGGCACCGGAGGTTCGCCCGGCGCAGCCTCGGTTGCCGCCCGGGCACGGTCTGCGCGCCTTTTATTCGCCTCGCTGCGCGCCACCAGGATGAGCGACGTGAACGTCACCAAAATCAGCACAAACGCCGTTATCCCGTGGAGCTGTTCAATCTGCCCGTCCACATCCTGACCTACGTCTTTGTAGAGCAACGCCAGGCCGACGAACACGAAGACCAGGTGCGCACAAAAAACCCGCAGCGAAGCCTTTCCCAGCGTAAGGAACGGCTCAATCTTCACCAGCGGAATCAGGTAACGCCTAAGCCAGTAGAAGACAATCGTGAACGTCACCAGGTTGACCACACGGAGCGGGCCGAGCTGCCATTTATCCAACTGCAGGCCGAGCGCGGGCTGCGTCAAATGCGGCCCAAGCCACCCGTGGCGAATGCCGATGAAGAACAGACATGCTGCCGCGCAGGCACCCACGGCCCAGCCGGGTAGTTTCTTCAGCGGCGTTGCCCCCATTGCGGATTGTGCGCCAATCCACAGTCCGGCAACCCACACCGCCTGCCATGCGAAGAGGTTGAACGCTCCTGTCTCCTGCAGCGGAATTTGCAAATGCGTGATCCAAACAATCCAGTTGTGAACCAGGTCCCGCAGGCCAAACTGTGCCCATAGCCAAATCAGTCCGCTTACGGCAACTACCTTCAACCATCCAAACCGCTTCGCCGCCGACAGAATCATCGGTGTGAAAAACAGAAAGGCCACGTACATTGGCAGAATGTCGAGCAACGGCGGGCAATAGATCAAAAGCACCGAGCCAACAATGGCCACGAAAGGGTGCGCCAGGTAGAAGTTGAGCAGGTGGTTGAGCGCGGCCTTATGCGTATGCAGTGCGAATGCCGCCGCCACCGTGAACAGCAGCACGAGCATAGCCAGATGATAGCCATATATCTTGAGCGAGCGCTTCCAGATCTTCGCCCGCACCCCTGGCTCATCCTGATGCAACTCCCGTGTATAAATGCGTGCCAGCAGCAACGCCGACATGAAGACGAAACCCTCAGCGGCGGAGACGAATCCTATGGGCTGATTCACAAAGTCGCTGAACCGCGTGGGGAGATGTGTCAGCGTCATCCATACCAGAAAGAGCCCGCGCAGGGCATCCAGTTCGGGGCGGCGTTCAAGTCGGGGAAGATGCATGGAGAAGGGACCGCGCTCGCCACGCTGAGGACGAATCCGTAAATCGTTAGACGCCGCTCTCGCTCTCCGGTTGCCTCACCGCCAATCCGTGGTTCAGGCTACTTTTGCCATCCCCGATGAAATGACCTCTCCTCGAGCCGCCCTGGATGTGGGTCTACGCATCCGACTTCCCAGGCTGTTGGCAATCATGATTTACGCTCATGGAGAGGGCGTAACCCGGCCTTTGGCCGCGGCTTTTGGAGGAAAGAATTGACCTGGATGATTCTATTGATTGGACTGGTTGTGGGAGTGGCGTCCGGCGTTGTCGGCATCGGCGGCGGCATCCTTTTCGTCCCCGCACTCGTCTGGTTGCTCGGCATGGACCAGCATAAAGCCCAAGGCACTTCGCTCGGTGCGCTGCTGCTGCCGGTGGGCCTCTTCGCGTTTCTCGAGTATTACCGCAAGGGCAACGCGGACATACGCATCGCGGCGCTGTTAGCCGCGGGCTTTCTGGTGGGTGGATATTTCGGCGCAGTGGGCGCTCAGCATATCCCCGACGTCTGGCTGCGCCGCATTTTTGCCGTCGCTCTCATCGCCATTGGCGGCAAGCTGCTCTTCACGCCCTAGAGCGACACTCTGGATTCTTCAAGCAATCGCTATAAAGCGAAGCCGTACATAGTCCCCGGTCCACTTCCCTTCCTCATCGCGCAGAACCGGCGCCAGCAGGGCCACGGTTTCATCCACCACCGTGTCACGCAACGCTTCAGGCAGGCCATCCAGCACGCCGCGCCTAAACGTCCGCAGCCAGCCTGCCATACCGCTCTCTGCAAGAGGTGTCGGCCTCGGAATCAGCGCAATCTGCTGGATGTGGAACCCATGCTTTTCGAGACGCCGCGTGTACCCCTCCGGCGTCGGATAATAGTTCACGCCGTCTTCGCGATCGCCGAACTTATGTCGCGCCAGCACGGCCATCAAAGCAACGCGAATCGCCGCGATGTTCCCTTGGCCACCCATCTCTGCAACAAAACGTCCGCCCGGCTTCAGTACGCGGTGAACCTGAGTCATCATTGCATCCTGATCACGCACCCAGTGCAGCGCCGCGTTGGAGAAGACTGCGTCAAACTGCGCATCGGCATACGGCAATGATTCAGCCGGCGCCTCGACTGCATCAACCCCTCGGGAGCGCGCTGCGGTTACCATATCCGACGATGCATCCGCACCCACTATATGTGCGCCGGAAGCCGCGATTCGCTGCGTCAATTGTCCGTCGCCGCACCCGAGATCAAGAATGCGCTCGCCTTGCCGTGCGGCCAGCCATTCCAACACTCCGCCCGCCAAGCCATGCACAAACGCGCCATTCAACTCGTATGCATGCGTATCCCAGGTCTGCGTCATTGAATACCTCCACGCCCAGTCTCAAGGAAGCGGAATCATAAGGCAAAGTTATTTTATTTTCGGAATTGATAAATTTATTTTATGACTCATCTGAACAGTCGATTACGGCGCTCCGGCCCGAACTCGGGTGCCCTTGACACCGCTCCGTGAACCAGCTAGACCTTGTTCAGACGGAAAGAGTTCTGACGGTGCACATCCTTCCTCAATATTCCCAAACTGTTTCGCCGCAGCCCATCCGCATCTTGTCCACGAATTGAAAGAGGAACTATGCGTCCCGCATTTAGAACAATTCTTTGCACTTTCGCCGCTTCATTCACACTCGTCAACGCTCCCGCTGCCGATGCTGCATTGCCGGCCAAGGCCTGCGACCTGATGACGCAGCAGACAGCAACGGCTATCTACGGACACGCGGTGGCGCCGGGACGGTATGAGATGGCAACCGTGGGAATCAGCGATTGCCGCTTTGATGGACCGGACGGCGGATTTGCTGAAATCGGTTTGATTGACCCGGTAGGCATGCACATGTCGGGCCCTGACATGTTCAAGTTATCGACGCATGCGGACCCAGGCCAAACCGTTGAATCTATCCCTGGTCTGGGAGAGGCGGCAAGCCTGCGAAAAGGCGGCGATGACACATCGCTCTTTGTCCTCATTCACGGACTCATGATGGAACTTACTTCGGACAAAGGATCCGCTTCCGCTCCCGCCACGAAGGCGGCGCTCATCCAGGCGGCACGGCAGGCTCTCGGCAAGCTTTAGAGAATCTGTCTCAAATTGATTGCACCGGCATCAGAGTCAGGTCATCCACCAGCCCCACTTCTTTCTGCACAAACGGCTCGCCGTACTTCACACCGGCCAGGAGTCCGTAATGCCGCGCCTCGGCAAATGTCCGTTCGCGGATCTCCTCCTCCGCAACAAACAGTCCACTGCCGGCCACCTGGTTCGCGTACTGCGACCTGTAAGCCATCAGCGACGCATGCCTCTGCTCAATGAAAGGGGTGATGTCCACGATGAAACTTGGCCGCACGTCTGCGTAAAGACTTGCGTAGACAATCTTGAATGGGCGGTGTGGCGGAAGAGCGGCAATGTCAGATACTGACTCGGCATCCGAACAGGGCGCAGTCGGCTTTACGGCAGGTGCTTTGGACAACCCGGCAAGAAAGCAAGCCTCATACCCCAGCGTGGCAACGATGGCATGATCCGGATGTCGCGCCTGCCAATACGGCAGAATTACCACGCGAGGCCGAAGTAGTCTGACAACCCGTGCGATCCGTGTGCGATTCTCGAGCGTGTTTTCGATCGCACCATCGGTCAGATTCAGGGCTTCGCGCCATCCGACACCCAGCAACTTTGCAGCATCGGCCGCTTCTCTGGCACGATCATCCGCGGTTCCACGGGTTCCTGCCTCTCCCTTGGTCAGGTCGAGAATTGCCGTGCGCAGCCCGCGAGAGGCCATGCGCAGCAGCGTGCCACCGCACGTCTGCTCCACATCGTCGCGGTGGGCGGCGATTGCAAGCACATCAACGCTCAATGATTCTGGACGGGCATCGGCCACTGGCAATTGCTCCCGATGTTACGCAGACCAACTGACATCTCATCACTGACAACTGAACCTAGTAAACGGTATTGTCCCCGTCGGTCGTCGCGTCCATGTATGCCACGTCATAGGCGGTGCCGGTCACGGTCACGTATTGGTTGTCGATCGCCGAGCCGTCCTTGGTCGAGTAGATATAAACCTGCCCGCCCTGTGCCACGTATATCTTGTTGAGCCCCTCTACCCCGGCAATTCCCGTTAAGTCGCCCAGGTAGGGTTCCAATAGAGTCACCGTATTTGTGGTGGTATTCACCATGGTCAGGCAGCCATCGGGCAAGCCCGTTGCGGCGCGCACACCGTTGGTGCATTTGGTCATGCCGATCCACAGTGTATTGTCGTCGGCGAGGAGCATCCGGCTGATCGCGCCTGGGGCTCCGTCGCTGATTGAAACCGGGTTGGGCGATGCAGTCGTCGACGGCACAACCGTATTGTTGGCCAGATTCAACACCGTCAAATTTCCCGTATAGAGCGTTTGCCCCTGCACCGGCTGTGGCTGCTGGCCCACGACGTACATCGTCGAGGTAGTTACCAGCGCGTTGCTTGCACCGCCGGGCACTGGGATGGTGGTGACATTGCCTGTCGTCGGCAGCAATCCCGACTGCTGACCGGAAAGATAGATCATGGGCGCCACCGGCAAGAGTGACACCGAAGAATTGTTGCCGCCGCACTCCGGACCGCAGTTGAGAATATATGCGGTTGAACCGTCAGGAGAGAACAAGGCTTTAACCGGCCGGTCAAAGGTCAACGGCGCGCCGTAATAGTTTCCTGTCGCGTCCACGTTGTCGGGACTCTGCGCCTGAAACAGGCACCAGACCGGCCCGTTCTGCGGTTCGCAATCCTGCGCCGCCTTGGGCCAGGTGCTGGGGCCGCCGGAGTACGCAATTGTCTGCGCCGCGGTCAATTCGCGCGGGTAGTAAACGAAATTCGAGTTTTGCACGAAGGCAAATGCAATGGAGCCACCCGTGTTGGTGCTGACACGGTATACGCCCGGCAGACTGAGCGGATACGACCCGCCCGTTAGCCTGTTTACCACCGTGAGCACGTGGGACTGCTGGCTTGCTGCGAAGACATACGCCGAGTTCCGCGTAATGAAAACGCTGGAGGAGAGCCCATTCAGCCCTGAGACGGAACCAGATGCGGATTCTTTGCCATAATTGATAAGCGCTAAGCTACCGTCGCCCGATCCGTAAATGGCCCCAGACTCTTCCTCTGGCATATTTTGGATCGAGATCGGGAGCGCGCCCGAATATCCCGAGATGGAGAAGGACACGGGCGTGCCCGTGTAACCCCCGCGAATGTCGTAATAGGCGTCCACGAACGCAAGCGCACCTTTGGTAAAGGCGGTCGGGTTCTGGATGGCGATCATTACGCGGTTGGTTAACCCGCTCGGGGGCAGATTTCTGCCCGCAAAATAGGTAGTTCCACCACAACCTGCGAGGGCGGCTGCAAACCCAAGGGCGGCCGCGGCGCTCAAACAAAGACTGCTCTTCTTCAAAATCCCTTACCTCGACGGAAAGCGCGGAACGAGCCGCAGTGTCCGCGGCCTCGGCCGCAGCGTAATCGATTTGATAACTGTCGCCGGACGCTCTCACAGGCGAAAAAC
>Ga0302320_10015759_pt1 | contig 15499 bp, 10 predicted proteins | sample Bog_T0_3_FD_202130 | JGI IMG/M metagenome (GOLD analysis project Ga0302320, IMG submission 202130) | Peat permafrost microbial communities from Stordalen Mire near Abisko, Sweden - Bog_T0_3 | ecosystem: Environmental > Terrestrial > Soil > Wetlands > Peat | place: Sweden: Abisko, Stordalen Mire... | reverse complement strand
ACCTTCGATATGACTGGGCATTATTTGACAAAGCCAAAACGCATGGATGCACACAGAGTCTCGTTCCTGTTGTTTGACGAAGAAAAACAGACGGCAATTTCTTGTCAAACTGCGTTCGGAATGGATGCAGCATCCAAATTGCACGAATTAGAAAAGTTAAAGCGTATTACAATTGAAGGTTCATGGATACCGGCACATCGTGCTGATCCGATGGTATTTTGCGTCGAATCAATCATCCCCTTGGAGCGGATCTAGTTATATTCCTCAATGGAGCATTTCTCGGAAACCACCATGTTTGCCTATATCTCCAAAAGACAGTGGTCGGCAACTGCTGCAACACTTTTGCCAATGCCTTGCTAATCGTGAATTGTGCCAGCGAGCCGGTTTTCATTCGGAAATAGGAAATTGTCCGACTCTTTTAGACCACCTCCACCGGACATTTGGGCAGGGCCTCAAGGAAGGCCTGGCCGTATTGCTTGGTCAAAATGCGGTTGTCCAATACCACCACGATTCCGCTGTCGGTTTTGGAGCGAATCAGCCGGCCCACGCCCTGGCGGAATTTCAGGATGGCTTCCGGCAGGGAGAATTCGGCGAACGAATTGCCGCCGCGGGCCTCGATGGCCTCGATGCGCGCTTCGATCAGGGGATGATCCGGCACCGCGAACGGCAGCCGGGTGATGATGACGTTGCTCAGTGCCTCCCCGGGAACATCCACCCCCTGCCAGAAACTGTCCGTGCCAAACAGCACTGAATTGACGTCCGCCTTGAATTTTTCCAGCATGGTGGAGCGCGGGATGCCGGTGCCCTGCACGAAGAGTTCAAGCTTTAGCCCGTCAAAAAAACCCTGCATCCGTTCCGCCGTTTCCTGCATGAGTTTGTAACTGGTGAAGAGCACGAAGGCTTTGCCATGCGTCAGGGTTACAAAATGTTCGATCCAATGTTCCAAGGCGCCGGCATAGCCCGGTTCGCGCGGATCGGGCATTTTTTTCACCGTGAACAATTTCATCTGCCGTTCGTAATCAAAGGGCGTGCCGACCTGCAACTGGATGGCCGATTCGCAGCCGACACGCCGCGTGAAATAAAGCAGGGCAGGTGCCGCGCCTGCCCGCGCCGGCGCCGCCGGCGGAAGCTTGGATTGATCGCCCGCGCCGGGACGCCGGGACGCCTGCCCGGCCTTGGTGGCCTGGGTGGCCAGGGTGGCGCTGGTCATGATGACGCTGGTGTCGCTCTCGAAAAGGCGCCGCCGCAAAAAGCCGGCCACATCGACGGGCGCCGCGTTCAAGGCCAGGTTGCGTTGCGCGCGGCCGGTGCGTTCGACCCAATAAACATGGTGTTCGGCGCGCTGGCCCAGAAATTCCGCAACCTCCACCTGCAATTCCCCCAGCCGCCGGTTGCATTCCAGCAGCTCCTGCCCGATTTCCTTGTCCTCGCTGGTCTTGATGAGTTCGCTCACCGCTTCCCGCAGGCGTTGGAGGGGCAGGGTCAGGTTGTCCGGCACCAATTCGGCGCGGCGGATGCGGAGTTCGGTCCAGGCGCGCCGCCGGTCGCCGCCGCCGGAACTTTTGGCACTCTCCGACTGGATGCCCTCACACGCGGTCTCGACGTTGTCGAAAAACCGGTCGGACTCGCGCAAGATTTCCGCGACCAGTTTCACCGCGCTGCCACTGCGCAGCGTGGCGAGCAGGCCCTTCTCGGTTTTGGGATTCCACAGCCGGCTGAGCGACCAGCGCATTTGGGCGCTCGACACGCTTAGTCCGATGTGCCGGGAGGCCACCTGTTCCATGGTGTGGGCCTCGTCGAAGATCACGAAGTCGTTCTTGAATAAAATGCCCCCGGCCTGGTCTTCATCCACGCCGCCCAGCAGCGTGAAGAACAGGGTATGATTCAAAATCAGCACGTCGGCTGCCAGAATGCGGTTGCGCACCCGCTGGAAAAAACAAGCCTCATGATCCCGGGCAAAGTCGGATTGATGGCCGCAGGTCTTTGGCGAACAGAGACCGCGTTCGGAACAGACCTGCGCCCACACTTTGGGGTCCGGTTCGACCGCGAAATCCGACAGGCTGCCGTCCTTCGTGGTCTTGGACCATTCATAGATCCGCTGCAATTCCGCCCCTTCCGAGGTGGTGAACAGCTGGCCGCTTTGCTGGATGGCCTTTTGGAGCCGCCGCGTGCAGAGATAATTGGCGCGTCCTTTTAACATGGCATAACTGAACCGCACGGGTTCCGGCAGGGCGCCCAGCGCCCCTGTGAGCATCGGCAGATCCTGGTCGGTCAGCTGTTCCTGCAAGTTAATCGTATGGGTGGAGATGATGGCCTTCTTTTTTTCGGCCACCGCGAACAAAATTGCCGGCACGAGATAGGCCAGCGATTTGCCGACGCCGGTTCCGGCTTCCACGGCGAGATGCTCCCGGTCTTGCAGGGCGCGCGCCACCGCCGTGGCCATGGCCTGCTGCTGCGGGCGGAATTCAAAATTTTTCGAGCGCGACAGGATGCCCGTCGGCGAAAAGATCTCTTCGACGCGGGAAACCAGGTCCTCCCGGGCGGGCTGGAATTCGGAAAGCGAGATCATCTCAAAACCGGCTGGTCTTCAATTCCACTTTCAGCGACGTGGACTGGCCGGGCGGCAGGGAAATTTGGTTCTGCTTCACGTTGCCGGATTCCACGCAGACCATATGGCTGTGTTCGGCGGGATCAAAATCGTCGGGCAGCTTTTGGGTGGTCCACGGATTCCAGACCACGGTGGATTGTGAGTTTTGTTTTTCCACGCGAATGACGCGCCGGAACCGCTCGTCCCGGATTTCCACGGCCGCCGGGGTGCCGAGGTACAGGCGGTTGGTTTCGCGCGCGATGTGCAGCACGGGTTCGGTCTGGATTTTGGATTCACCATGGCCGCCGGTCGCATTATCCAGATAGGTGGTGTTTTGCAGCCCGGTTATGCTCACGGCCCCGATGTCGCCCACCTGAAAATAGGTGTGCAGGCAGTTCTCGAACTCAAATGTTTGGTCGCAGGCTTCGTTGGCCGTCACCAGTTCCATGGTCAGCGTTTCGCCGACCGTGACCAGGAATTCCGTGCGCAGTGATTTCCATGCTTCGCGGCCGGGCAGGGCCGGCAGCGCAAACTGCAGCGTCACGGTTCCGTCGGGCCTGGCGGCGGTGCGGACCAGTTCCCATTCGGCGGTGCGGGCGAAACCATGGGACGGTTCGCCCGGCCGGCCGCCAAACCAGGGGAAGCAAATGGGGACGCCGCCGCGAATCGCCTGGCCGGGCGCGAACCAACTTTTGCGACTGAGGAAGAGCAGCGGCGGTTCGCCGTCTTTTTGAAAGTGCGTCAGCTGCGCGCCCTGGGGATAAATTTCCGCGTGGCTGGCGCTGGAAGTGACCACGATCCTGGCCAGACTGCCGCTGCCGGCGACCACGGCGACGCGTCCGGGAAGCTCGTGCTTTAGCAATGTTTCAATGTTCGCGACCATACGTTTTGGCAAACTTTAGCACGCCGGAAAAATCGCGCAGCACATTTTGTATGCGACCCTTATCGGGTGGGCGGCCAACGCCGTCAAGCTGGTTGACGCGCTGGGCTGGCGGAGGGATGAATCAGTGTCCGGGTGGGCCCACGGAGCGGGCGGGACGCAGGCCCTACTTTTCGGAGGAGGTGTCCAGGCAGCTCCGGATGATCTTCAGGAGTTCGTCTGGGCGGATGGGCTTTTGCATGAAGTTTTCACCGGCCCGCAGCTGGATTTCCTTGCCGGCGATATCGGCGCTATGGCCGCTGGCAAAGATGACCTTCAGGTCCGGTTTTTCGGCCTGCAATTTTTCCGCCAGCTGGCGTCCGCTCAATCCTTCCGGCATGACCAAGTCGGTGAACAGCAAGGCAATGCCGGGGCGATGTTCGTGCCAGGATTGGAGCGCCTCCACGCCGTTGGCCGCTTCCAGTATTTGGTAGCCCTGTTGCCGCAGGAAGCTGGCGGTGGCCTTGCGCACCGAGTGGTCGTCTTCGGCCAGTAAAATGGTTTCGGTGCCACCGCGCGGTTTTGGCGTGGCGGCCGCCTTGGCCGTCGCGGCCGGCGCCGCCGCGGCCGGGAGGTATATTTTGAAGGTGCTCCCTTTTTTTAATTCGGTGGCCACGGTGAGCCAGCCGTGATGTTGTTTGACGATGCCGAACACCGTGGCCAGCCCCAGGCCCGTTCCCTTGCCGGCATCCTTGGTGGTGAAGAACGGCTCAAAAATCCGCGGGAGCACCTGGGGCGGAATGCCGCAGCCGGTGTCACTGACACTCAGACAAACATACCGTCCGGGGGCGGCGTCCGGATGTTCGGGCTTGCCGGTTTCGTCCACAATTTTTTCCGAGGTGCTGATGCACAAGGTGCCGCCATCGGGCATGGCATCCCGCGCGTTGACGGCCAGATTCATGGCCACCTGGTCCAGCATGCCGGCGTCCGCGCGGATCGACAGGGGCAGGGGATGGAGTTCCAATTGGAGGCGGACGTCTTCGCCGATGATCCGCTGCAACATTTTGGCGAGGTTGGTGACGATTTCATTGAGATCGAGGTCGCGCGATTGCATGACTTGCCGGCGGCTGAAGAGGAGGAGTTGGCGGGTGAGGCTGGCGGCCCGGTCGGCGTCGCGGCGGATCTGCTCCAAGCCATCCAGCACCTCTTTCGGCAGGCCGGTTTCCAGGTTGGCCAGTTCGACCTGCATGAGGATGGAGGTGAGGATGTTGTTGAAGTCATGGGCCACGCCGCCGGCGAGCTGGCCGATGCCCTCGAGCTTTTGTGACTGGCGATACTGGTTTTCCAGGGCCATTTCACGGGTGACATCGAGCTTGATCGCCATGTAATTGACAATCTTTCCCGCGGCGTCCCGGACGGGCGAGATGGTGGCATCCTCCTCAAACAGGGTGCCGTCCTTGCGCTTGTTTACGAAGTGACCGTGCCAGACCGTGCCCTGGGCCAGGGTTTCCCACATTTTTTTGAAGAATGCCGCGTCATGCGTGCCGCTGCTCAAAATCCGCGGATTTTGGCCAATGACTTCCCGGCGCAGATAGCCGGTGATTCTTTCGAAGGCCGGATTGACGTACAGGATCATCCCGTTCAAATCGGTGATGACGAGGGATTCGGCGGCCTGTTCGAGCGCGGTAATCAGGCGCCGTCGCTCCTCCTCGCCCAGCCGCCGGGCGGTGATGTTTTCGATCGTGGCCATGGTTCTCACCGGCTGGCCGGAACGGTCGCGAATGACGGACATGTGGACATTGACCCACACAAAATTCTGGTCCTTGCGCACATAGCGTTTCTCCAGATTGTAGTTGGGCGTTTCCCCCCGGACCACGCGTTGGAAGAGTTCCCACTCCAGGTCCCGGTCCTCGGGGTGCGTGATGTCCCGCACTCTCAATTGCAGCAGTTCAGCCTCGGAATAGCCCGTGATGTCACACAGCTTTTGGTTGACGCGCTGCAATTTCCCGGTGGCCGGATCGGCCTGGGCCATGCCGATCGAGGCCATTTCAAACATGGCCCGGAACTCTTCCTCGCTCGCCCGCAACGCGGCTTGCGCCATGCGGTGCGCCCGCCGGTTGGCGGCGTCGCGCAGATTGCGCTGGATGGCGGGGACCAGCCGCGTGAGGTTGTCTTTTAGTACGAAATCCCAAACTCCCAGCTTCAGCAACTCGACGGCGCGTTCCTCCCCCACGCTTCCCGAAACCAGCAGGAGCGGCAATTCTTCCAACCGGGACCGGAGGAGGCCGAGGGTTTCTTCAAAGGCCATTCCGGGGACGTTGTAATCGGACAACACCAGATCCCAGTCGCCCTTGAGCGCCGACTCCAGTTCCTCGCGGCTGGCCACCCGATGGCACTCAGCCGCCAGCTCATGCTTGTGGAGATGACGTTCCACCAGGCGGAAATCCGCAAGCTTATCTTCGATGTGCAGGATTTTCATGCGGGATTTTCAGCGCGGATTCCATGGGGAGGGCTCAGCCTGCGGTTGGTCCTCCGCCAGCAACATCGACTTCGGCGGCATCCTGGTGGCTGGGGTGATGGCCTTCAAATTGGGGGACGTTGAAGCTGAAGGTGGCGCCACCGCCAGGAGCGGCGCTGGCGCGAATTTCCCCGCCATGCCGCCGGATGATCCGTTGAACCGTGGCCAGACCGATGCCGAGGCCGGGGAATTCGTCCTCCCGATGGAGCCGCTGGAAGGGTTGGAACAACTTGGCGGCGTGTTTCATATTGAATCCAGCGCCATTGTCGGCCACACAAATCGCGGGCGCCTGCCGGTAGACCTGAATCACGGCCTGGGGCGTGCCGGTCGTGTATTTCCAGGCATTGCCCAGCAGGTTGAGCATGACGACTTCAAACAAACGCGCATCCCCGTTGACCGTCAGGCCGGGTTCCACGGTCCAGGTTACGGCGCGGCGCGGTTCGGTCGCATGGAGTTCCTCCAAAATTCGTGTGGCCACGCCCGAAAGGTCCACCGTGTCGCGGCGCAAGGTTCCCCGCATGCGGCGGGAAAGGTGCAGTAGTCCGTTGATCAGTTCCCCCATCTGCCGGCCTGCCGACTGGATGTGTTCCAGATACTCGCGGGCCGCCGGCGGAAGTTGGGCACCGAAATCCTCGAGCAGGGCCTGGCTGAACCCGCTCATGGTGCGCAGCGGAGCCCGAAGATCGTGGGAAACGGCGTAGGCAAAGGCGTCCAGTTCCTCGTTGGAGGCGCGCAGTTCGTCCGTGCGTTCCTGAACCCGCTGGTCGAGGGTGCGGTTCAATTCGCGAAGCTCTGCTTCCGCCTTTTTGCGCGCGGTCACATCCACAAAGGTCGAGAGGATTACCTTTTCCCCGGCAAAGGTCAGGCATTGGGAGGCAAATTGCACGGCGAAAAATCCCCCGGATTTATTGCGCAATTCCTGCTCCAGGCCGCGGATGACTCCTTTCTCCCGCAACTCATGGACGAAATGAGCCGCGGATTCGGTGGTCGGCCACATGTGCCGGACCGACCGGCCCATCACTTCTTCGCGGCTATAACCACTCATCGCCACCCAGGAGTCATTGACATCCAGCACCACGCCGTCTTCCAGCCGGGACAATATGATCGCAGCCGGGTTGTTGGCGAAGGCCTGGGAAAATTTCATCTCGGACAGGCGCAGCGCCTCCTCCACCCGCTTCCGCTGCGCCTCGCCCGCCAGCCGGTCCAGGGCGTATGATATGTTAGCAGCCACTTCCTGCAGCAAGCGCATCTCCTCGAGCTTGAAAAAGTCCATCTCCGCCGAGCTCACACTGAATGTTCCCCAAAGATTTCCCTGCCGCCGCAGTGGGAAGGCCGCGCAGGATTGAATGGCCCACAGGAGCGGCGCTTCGCCGCCTCCGTCGCTTCCCTGTCCGGTCATGGAATAATTGTACAATTCCGGGCGGCCCGTGCGCATGGCCGCCACCCCGCACATGGCGTTCGGCAGGCTGGCGGGGGTCAGGAATTGGTGGGCCACCATGGTTGACCCCGCCCCGGCGGATCCATTCTGTTCATCAATCCGCGCCCCGTGGAATTTACCGAATTCGGTCATGATGCGGCAGATGTCATCGAACAGCTCCTGGTGGCTCTGGCACCGGACAATGGTCTGGTTCACTTGGCTCAAGGTCGCGTAGAGCCGGTTCAGCCGCTCGATTTCCACCGCCTGGGCCTGGCGCTGGGTGATGTCCACCGCCACCCCAAGCAGCGCCGGCGTGGCCACCGGGGATTCAAAGGGGATCAGTGCGGTCTCCGCCCGCCGGCGTTCCGTGACCTCCAGCAGGGTGCCCAGGATGCAGGTTTCGCCCTGCCACTCGACCAATTGCACCGAAGCCAGCAAATCGAAGATCCGGCCCGATTTGCCACGGCCTTGCAGGTCGGCGACGACGTGCGTTTTTTTCCGCAGCTCTGCCAGCATCGATTCCCGGTTCCGGGCAGGCCAAAGCTGCAGTTCATCCGAGGTATGTCCAATGACCTCCTCGCGGGCGTAGCCGTACAAGCGGATGAAGGCGGCGTTGATATCCAGAAAGGTTCCGTCCCGGAGCCGGCTGATGCCGACGGCCACCGGGCTGTTTTCGAAAAAGATGAGGCGGAGGCGGGTTTCATTGTCTTGCAGCCGACGGGCCGCCCGACGGATGCCGCGAAAATATTGTTGCAGAACCAGCCCCAACCCAAGCGCCGTGACCGAAGCGAAGAACCACCCCTTGAGGTCTTCCAACCTCGTCGCGACCACTTCATTCCGGACATAATGATGCAATAGCCAGCCGGAACCAAAAAACCACAGGCTGGCTGCAACCCAATACCCCAGCGCGATCCTTGCGGCGTGCCCACCCGTCGGCAGCCAACGAGCCGCTGACTCCGCTGGTTCAGTTAGAGCTGGCTTTGACATAAATGCTTCTGTTCCGGCCCAATACGCCAATTTCCACGCCGAATTTCCCCAAGCATTTCAAATTCACCACCATCGCATCCCGACGCCCGGCCAAAGCTGGCATGAATTAACCGCCACTTTGCTCACAATCCACAGGTTACAGTGGACGAGCATTTGAGCTATGCGCAATTTTGTCAATCCTTTTGCTTATATCCTTTGTCGCTTCGCGACATTGGGACGTTGAAAGGAGTCAACGCATGACTGTCCGGGTGCCGGAATCGGCAGAAACTTTTCCTGCCGAGGGCCTGGCATAGGGCTGCAATTAAAGGCATCCAATAATCGCTTGTTTTTGCAGTTGCCTCCAACGAGGGACGGTCTAAGCTATCGATAACTAAACAAATGAAGCAGTTTCTCATTTCCGTGGTTGCGTTGATGGCGCTATTGCGGGCCAGCGCCCAGGTCAGCATGGAACTGGCCCTGGATCAGGACGAATTTTTGCCCAATGAATCCGTGCGGCTGGCCGTCAAAATCACCAATCAATCCGGCCAGACGATGTATCTGGGCGCGACCGCCGACTGGCTGACTTTTAATGTGGAATCGCAGGACGGCTTCGTGGTGGTCAAGAACAGCGAGGTGCCCGTGGTGGAGCCCTTCGACCTGCCGTCATCGCAGATGGCGACCAAGCACGTCAATTTGCAGCCTTATTTCCAAATTGGCCAGCCGGGCCGCTATAAAGTGACCGCGTCCATGCGGGTCAAGGAATGGGGGTTGACGGTCAACAGCACCCCGATCATTTTCGATGTCATTCATGGCGGGGAGTTGTGGTCGCAGGATTTTGGCGTCGTGATGGCATCCAATGCCGCACCCGCGTCGCGAAAATATACGCTGATCAAGGCAAACTACCTGAGGCAGCAGCTCCGGCTCTATGTACAGGTCAGCAATGGCAACGGGGATTCCGTTATCAAGGTGGCGGGGTTGGGGCCGCTGGTGTCCTTCAGCCTGCCGGAAGAGGAGGTGGACCCCGTGAGCCGGTTGCATGTGCTCTGGCAGACCGGAGCCCAATCCTTCAGTTACGCCGTCGTTGGTCCCGGCGGGGAAATCGTGTCTCGCGATACCTACGACAATTTCAATTCGCGCCCGCACCTTGTGATCGACAACAACGGCGCCGTTTTCGTCCATGGCGGCGTCCGGCGCCCCAAGCTGGATGAATTGCCCCAGATTAAATCGCCGGAGGCGGTCGCCGTTCCGGCGTCCAATCCATAATTGGGCACCGCTGCTTATTTGACCAGGTCCTCGGCCGAGGTGGCCGTTTCCTGCATTACTTTCATGATCATGGTGGCGCGGGCCACGGCGTTATTCTGCGTTTCGCCGAGGAAACTTTTCAGCTTCAGCCGCACGGCGGCGATGGCATCGCCATTCCGGTCCCGGAGCGGCATTGTGAATATCACCGTTCCATGTTCGCGCCCGAAGGAGACGGTGCCCTCCCGAATGGCGGCCAGTTCCGCCGCGGTGCCGGGTTGGCCCCGCTCGGATGGATCTTTGCTGGCCAAAATGGAAGTGGTTTCATTGGTGCCCAGGGTGTAGATCCGCAGGCCAAGAATGCGCGGCTCCTGGCGCAGGACGCGGTCGAGCAGGGTTTGGGCAACGGGCACGATGGGGGTATATTCCACCCGGGCGTTGGCAAAATAGCTCACGGCATCGGACTTGGTCCAAAACCCTATTTTGCCCTGGGCAAAGCTGCTGTCGCCGAGCGTGGGCATCGCCGTGTGCCCGTCCAGAAAGATGGTGATTTGGGTGCCGTCGCACTGGACGGAAAGTTCATGCCAGGTGCCGGCCGAAAGGTCGCAAGGGGGTCCGATGGGGTCCGTTCGCACGCCATTGATCACCTTGTAAAACCGGATATTTTTGCCCAGGGCGCTGACGCGGGCGACGTAAAAATTCGAACAATCCTGGAACCGGAAGACCACCCCGGCCATTTGTTCGGCCACGCCGCCAACCATTTTGAACTGGGTGGTGAAACGGAAATTGCGAAAAAGTTCACCGTCGTAAATGAACATCGGAAACCGTTCATCGGCGGGGTTTTGGCTGGTCTGGGCCAGGGCGCTGCCGCCGCCGGCGGTTTGGGATGGGTTGGAAAGCGAGCCAAAAGCCGAGGGCGCCTCGCCGGGCAGGATCTTCCACGCCGCCGGTCCGCCGTCCCCGAGCAATTCCGCATGAAAATTGGTGGAGGAACCGCTGGTAATCAGGTCGCCAAAACTGAATTGCAATTCCGCGCCTGCAACGGACCACGCCAACGCAAGCCAACCTGCCAAAACTAAATTTCGCATCGTGCGAGCCTAGCAGATGCGCGCGCTCCCGCAAAACAGTTTCGCCGGGTCGCGGGCCATCCGAATAGCCCAGGTTCAAACGAGCAGCGCACCCAGCCACCGCGCGGTAAACCTCCGGCCGCGTTTCCCTCACCAAGCCCGGCAGGTTTCCAGCACCGCCCGGATCCGCGGCACTTCGTGCGTGCGGAATAAATCCGTTTTGCCCAGGGCCGCCAGCAGGGCGAAGAAAGGCTCTGCGGACCGGACTTCGTCGCGGAAGAATTCAAACGCATGCGGTAGGGCATGGCAGACGGGAAAGCCCAGTTCCCGCAGCCGAAAGGTGTTCAGAAACACCTTCATCTGATGCCGCACCCGCACCGCGCTGTCCTGGAGGTTGCGATAATAAAAACCCAGGCCCGGGTCGAGCAGGATCTTCTCCACGCCGTTGCGCCGGGCCAGTTCAATCTGGCGCGCAAAAAAATCCCGCAAGATTGGAATCGGATCCGCCTGCAGGTTGAAATCGCCCGCCGCACGGACATTTTTCCCGGCCACAAAACAGATGATGACCGCCCCCTCGTGCGCCGCCACCATCCGGTAAATCTCGCCCGCGGCCACCGTGCCGGTGAGATTTAAAATATTCGCGCCCGCTTCCAGACTGGCCCGCGTGACCGCCGGCGAATAGGTCTCGACCGATACCAGGATTTTTTCCGCGCGCAGGGCCCGGATCACCGGCAGCAGTTTTGATTTCTGCGCCGCCTGCCCCGCGCGGGCGGCCTGCGCCAGCGTGGATTCCGCGCCCACATCGATGATCTCCGCCCCCTGCGCCGCCAATACCCGGCCCCGTTGGATGGCCGCGGCTGCCGAAAGGCACACGCTCTCGCGATACCACGAATCGGCCGAAAGATTGACCACGCCCATGATCGCCGGTCCGGCGTTGAAAGGAAACGGTTTGCCGTCCAGGGAGAATTCCTGCACGCGCGCCGTTGCGGCGGCGCGGTGATTTTCGAGCAGTCCAGCCAGTTCTTCCAGCGTCAGCATCGCGGCAGCGTAAGCCGGAATGGAAATTTCGCAAACTGTTTGCGGCGGAAAATAAGTTGAAGCCGGCACCGCCGCGGTTAGATTAAACCCATGGACCTCCTACCACGCTTCAATTCGGCGGCGGCGGTCGCGGCCGCCGCCCTGGTTTTGATCACGGGTTGCGGCAATCCCTCGGCGATGAACGAGTCCTCGCCCAACGTCAAGCACATCACCCAGATGGAATTTGGCGATGAGGTGACGCGCTATTCGCAGCCGGTGGTGGTGGACTTCTATGCGACCTGGTGTGGGCCTTGCCGGCAGTTATCGCCCCTGCTTGACCGCGTGGCCGGCGGATACTTGGGAAAGATCAAGTTCGTCAAGGTCAACGTGGATGAATCGCCCGGATTGGCGCAGAATTACCAGGTGCAGGCCATACCGGCGGTCTTTCTGTTCAAGGCCGGCAAACTGATGGACCGGATCGATGGCCTGCCCACCGAAAGTGAATTGAAAACCAGGCTGGACACCCTCGCCTCCGCCAGGTGAGCAGTTCCGCGCCCTGTGCCCTGGCTTTCCTCCTTTGTTTCTTAATTCCTTTGTTGTTCAATTTCCGGGATGAAACCGCTCGCGGACTGCAGACTTTACACTTTCGTGGACACGGCCTATTTGCATGGCCGCGCCCCCGATGCCGTCGCCCGCGAACTCTGCGATGGCGGCAGTGATTTGATCCAGCTCCGCGCCAAGAATGCTTCGGCCGACGAAATTCGCGCCCTGGCGGAGCGCATCCAGCCGGTCACGCGCCGCGCCGGCGTTGGCCTCGTGATCAACGATCACCTGGACATCGCCCGGGCCGTCGGTGCCGAATTCTGCCATCTCGGCCAGGAAGATTTTTTCGACGCCGGCCACCGGCATGTTTCCGAACTCGGCGCGCCGCCCGAACTCCGTATCGGCCTGTCCACACATGCGCCCGAGCAGGCGCAACGGGCGCTGGCCGCGGGCGCCGGCTATGTGGCCATTGGCCCGGTATACCCCACCGGCACCAAGCCGGCCGCCAAGCCGGTCACGCTGGACTACGTCCGCTGGGCCGCTGCCAATGCCACCGTGCCGTGGTTTGCCATCGGCGGCATCAACTTGCAGACCCTGGCGGCCGTGCTCGCCGCCGGCGCCACCCGCGTCTGCGTCGTCTCCGCCATCCTCAACGCCCCGGACGTTGCCCAAGCCTGCGCCGAATTCCGCCGCCGGTTGACCATCGCCGCCAGTTCGTCATGACGTGCCACGGTTTATTTTAAGAGCTGCACAGGGAATAGAATAAAGGTGGGGTGGTCGACGGGACTCGAACCCGCAACGTCCAGAACCACAATCTGGGGCTCTACCATTGAGCTACGGCCACCAACCGGAGGTTGCCAACGATAGGGATTTCAGGTGGGGGAGTCAAGTTTCGCGGCAACGAATTGTGCCAGCTTCCGGGCGTCGGCATTAAAGAGGCGGATACCTTCGGCGGTTTTTTCCGTGGCCATGGCGTTTTCGTTCAAGAGCCAGCGGAATTTCTTTTCATCCAACAATAGCCGCTCCAACTGGCTGTCGCGCGCAATTTCCGGGCTGAGCTTGCGCGGCAATGGCGCGGTGCTCTTTTGCAACTCCGCGAGCAAGGGCGGACTGATGGTCAGCAAATCGCAGCCGGCCAGCTCCTGGATTTCGCCGACGTTGCGGAAGCTCGCCCCCATGACTTCGGTCGCATGGCCGAACTTTTTGTAATAGGCGTAAATCTCCCTCACGGACAAGACGCCGGGGTCCTCGGCGGGCGCAAAATCCCGGCCGGCGGATTTTTTATGCCAGTCGAGAATCCGGCCGACGAACGGCGAAATCAGCTTCACCCCGGCCTCCGCGCAGGCCACCGCCTGCGGCAGGGAAAAAAGCAGGGTGAGATTACAGTTGATCCCTTCGCGCTGGAGTATTTCCGCCGCGCGAATGCCCTCCCACGTGGAGGCAATCTTGATGAGAATTCTTTCGTGGCTTATGCCGTGGGTCTCGTACATCTCGATGAACCGGTGCGCTTTGGTCACCAGCGCGGCGGTGTCAAACGACAGGTTGGCATCCGTCTCGGTGGAAACGCGCCCTGGCACGATCTTCAAAATCTCGAGGCCGAACAGGATCGTCAATTCATCAATGACCCGGCCCAGCAGATCAGCGCCGGATGCCCTGGCCTGGTTGTCGGCGACGGCCTTGGCTACGAGAGACTGGTATTCGGGCATTTGCGCGGCCTTGAGAATGAGGGACGGATTGGTCGTGGCATCGCGCGGGGCGTATTGCTTGAGCGAACCAAAATCGCCGGTGTCGGCAACCACCGTTGTGAATTGTTTTAATTGTTCCAGTTGGGTCATAGAAATCCTTTGCTCAGCAAAGAATACGCGAACACGCGGCCTTGGCAAATGGATTTTTCCGGGCGAACCTTCGTTGCAACAAGCCTCACACTCGATCCTTGAGATTTTTCACTCTAATTTCCTTCCTTAACCCTTGACATCAATGGAAATGGGGCGATGTTAATTATGGCTGGCATGACAAGCAGAGTTGAGAGTGAGTGAGAGTGCAGTAGTTGCAGTTGTTTATGTCGCAGGCAGGTGCCATGCCAGCTGTTTGATTGTTTGTTTCTGTTTTTGGTGCAGGTTGGCATTCAGCGATGCCGGCCTGCACCTTTTGGTTTATTCATTTGACCCGACCCCAGCCATCCGCCGAATCGCTGCCAAAGATCACGCACGACCACGGGCCAACGGCCCCCGCAAAATTCCATTGTCAGCGGGCGGTAAAAAAATAAACTGTGCCCCCGATTTCATGAATACATACAAAATTGCAGCGCTCGCCGGTGACGGCATTGGTCCCGAAGTCATGCGCGAAGCCATCAAGGTGCTCCGGGCCACCGAAAAGCGGTTTGGTTTCAAGCTGGAGATCACCGACGCCCCGGTGGGCTGGGCCGGGATTGATTTTGCCAAAAAAGCGCTGCCCGACATCACCCTCGACATCTGCAAAAAGTCCGACTCCATCCTGTTCGGGTCCGTGGGCCTGCCCGACCGGGATCCCACAATCCCCAAGGAGGAACGGCCGGAACGCGCCGCCCTGCTGCGGTTGCGGAAGGAATTCGGTCTGTACGCCAACCTGCGCCCGGTGAAGCTGCCAAAGCAACTCGCCCATGCCTGCCCCCTGGCCAAGGAACGCCAGGGTGATGGCATTGACATTCTGGTCGTGCGCGAACTGACCGGCGGCATGTACTTTGGCCAGCCCAAAAAAACCGAGGATCTTGCCGACGGCGGCCAGCGGGCCATTGACACCATGGTGTATACCACGCCCGAAATTGAGCGCATTGCCCACGTGGCGTTCCGGGCAGCCCAGTTGCGCCGGAAGAAACTGACCAGCATCGACAAGGCCAACGTCCTGGAAAACGGCATCCTCTGGCGCGAAACCGTGACCCGCGTCGGCGAACAATATCCCGACGTGAAACTGGACCACATGTTTGTGGACAACGGGGCCATGCAACTTGTGCTCAAGCCCACGCAGTTCGACGTGCTGCTCTGCGAGAACATGTTTGGCGACATCCTGAGTGACGAGGCGGCCGCGCTCGGCGGGTCGCTGGGCATGCTGCCCAGCGCCAGCCTGGGAGCGACGAACGGCAACCAGACCTTTGGGTTTTACGAGCCGGCCGGCGGCACGGCACCGGACATTGCGGGCAAGGATCTGGCCAACCCCATTGCGCAGATTCTGTCCGCGGCGCTAATGCTGCGACACAGTTTTGGATTGAACGAGGCGGCGGTGGCCATTGAAAGCGCCGTGCAGCACGCCA
>Ga0302320_10015758_pt1 | contig 15500 bp, 20 predicted proteins | sample Bog_T0_3_FD_202130 | JGI IMG/M metagenome (GOLD analysis project Ga0302320, IMG submission 202130) | Peat permafrost microbial communities from Stordalen Mire near Abisko, Sweden - Bog_T0_3 | ecosystem: Environmental > Terrestrial > Soil > Wetlands > Peat | place: Sweden: Abisko, Stordalen Mire... | reverse complement strand
AAAAAATTTTTTTTTTTTAATAAAAACATGAAAATTTTTTTTATTATTTTTTTAACTATTTTATTCTTCTTTTATATTTTTTATTTAATCTTTTTTTTTTTTTCGAAAATTATAATTTTCTTTTTAAAAACAAAATTATTTTTCGAATTTTTGAATAATTTAAGTAATTTTGCTTATTTTGTTATTTTGGCTTAAAATTAATCTGCCTTTCAAATTTTAGCAATCGACAAATAAAAATGCTCAAAAAATCCATTTCCAAAAAAAAGAACCTCAATGAATCTGCTCTAACAAACCCCAAATTTTCCAATATTATAAGCTACAATGCAACAAAGCCCCTCTTATCCGAGAATTTGATGCGATTAAAAGTAATGAAAAATCATAAAAATTGATAGAAAATCCTTTTAAATGATCTATAGTTTATGCAAAAAGGCAAAGCCCCAAATGCAAATCCAGAAAATAAGGTTTTTTTATCAATAAAGAATAAATTTCATAATTTATCTTAAATCAAACAAAGAATAAAGATCAATTTGGACGATATAAACAAGACAAAAATGTGGATTTTTGTGAAGAAAAAAGTCTCAATTTTAGTTTAGATCCAGACCAATGGTACTATATTTTTTTAGAAAAAAAAATAATTGGAGGTTTGTTTTAATAATAGGGATTTATCATCTATTATGGAAAATTTGCTAAAGAAAAAAGGCAAGAACCAAAATTTGTATCAAAACGTCATTCAAGACTCGAAAGAAGTCACGATGGACTCTGATTTGGAAGATGAAAACTATAGACAAAAAGTGAATTCTGGGGATTAAAAATCCACATTTTACAATGCAATGACATGATTTTTTTCCAAATGACAAATAATATATTTTTTTTTATTTTAGGAGAAAGAGGAAAATTTATTATTATTCAAATTTTGGGAAAAAAAATATATTTTGTTTAAAAGACAAAATTTCAAAAAAATGTGACCTTTTTAAAATTAAGTTATATTATTAAAAATTTTTCACATAATGATTGACTTGTTTGCCATATCCATAAAACATTTAATTTAAATAAAAATAAAGAGGCTTTCCAACCACCAACAGCACCAATATAATCTCAAAATAAGCACCAAAACAACCACTAATCCAACCGCCAAAACAATCAACAAAACAACCACTCATTTATTTACATATAAAATCAGATTTTTTTTTCTTTTAAATTTGAATTTATTTCATTAATATGGATGTTTTTAAAAATTCATTTTTCTGAAAAATGGAAAAAAATAATTTTATTAATTTTCAACTTTTAGTTCCTCAATTTTTGATTCAAGATTAAATTCCTTATTTTTTGATTTCATTTTCTCATAAAAGTTGAAAAGCTTCACAGCTGTGACAGCAATGGCCCAATCATCCCATTGTACGACCCCTTCTTCATACAATTCCATGATTTCTTTTTCCAATCCATAAATAGCCCCTACAATTTGTCCTGTAATAGCTGCTACAGTGTCACTATCCCCTCCCGCATTAACTGCTCTTAGAACGGTTTCATAAGCATTGGTTGAATAATAAGCATAATGCAAACTTAATGCTAAAGCATCCATGCAATAAGAAGCATAATATCCAGGATGCAAACTGAATCTAAAAGGTGATATTTCAAATTTTTCATCTTTCCAATTCCAATTCCGATCCTCATCAGTTTTATTGAATTTGCTTGGATGAAGATTTGGATCGAATTTCTCCTTTTTAGAACATGCTAAACTCTTAACACTTGGGTTCTTCGTGTCAAATTTCTCTAATTCATCGAAAATCTCCTTAAACTTCCTGTCCTTTCTATTGATCAATTGGATGATCAAATGTGTCAATAACTTGCAACATTCCGAAGCTTCTTCTCCATTGTGTGTAGTAAAACTTTGATTTTCTGCATATTCTAAACCTTTTATCTCATAATTTCGGAAGAAAATCGGAACTGGAGCTAATCTCATCAGGCTTCCATTGCCATTATCTTGATTTTTAATCTCTTTTTTAGTCATTTCAGTTTGTTTTTTATGGAAATCTCTAAAGGATTGAGCAATGTTGCCACCTAGACCAAAGGAAAGACCCCCTTTACAGCCACTATTATAGCCGCAATGCCACCAAAGCAAAAAACGATAGCGAATGTCGATTCCATTGAAATTCCCTTGATTTTCTAATAAAGAATCAGCTAAACATAAAGCCATGCTGGTGTCATCTGTCCATTGACCAATTTTAGCTCTTGGGCTTGGTTCTTTGATATCTGAGTAATGTTTTATATTGATTTTTGAATAATAATCAAAAGGAGAAAATTCGGTATGAGAACCCAAAGAATCTCCGATTGCTGAGGAGATAAAGCAGGATAAAGCTCTAGATTGCTCCAAAGTTAGGTTTTTGAGATTTTCAGGGGAAAGAAGGTCTTTTGTTGGTTTGATTTCGGGATCTTTTGCATCAATCAAGGTGAAATTTGATAAAGAATTGTCTTTGACTGTCCTGATGTCTCCTTTATATTTTTTTATAAGATCAGCTAAGGAAGGGAAAAAAATTTTTATAGTTGCTCCCATATTTTTTTGATGATTTTAATTAAATAATTTATTCTTCATGCATATTTAGCTTTGTTTTTCTGATAAAAGAAAAATTTTGATATTCTGAGATGTTTTTTTTTAAGAATTTATTAATTTTGGATAAAAAAAAAAATTTAAAACAAAAAATGTTTGGGTATATCATTCAAAGTTTAGCCTACAATTTCGTTATTTTATTCATTTTGTTCATTCTTTCCCCATGCTACATACTTTTGGCTAGTGGAATGGGCAAAATCTATCTTCATTTCCATCAATATTTACAAGGTCGAGGAACCTACTTCTATAAATATCTAGGCGATGTGAGTTGGCTCTTTCCTTTTAAGGTAAAAATTAATTGGAATTACTTCATTTTCAATTTTCATGATAATTTTAGAGTGAAAGTGATCTCAAAACTGTGAATATCCTTTTGATTGCAAATCTTTTGGCCCTTTTATCAATTTTAGTGATTGCTTCGATGTTTTGGTCATATTATACAGAAACCCAGATGAAAAAATTACAGGCTTTAAAGAAAACCGAACCAGAAAAGGAAGAATAAATAAGATCATATAATGATTTTTTTCATATTTATCCGTTTTGAGCAAAAATCTTATCATTTTTGAAAAAAACAAAAATTTTGAATTAAAAAAACAAAGAAAAAACAAACAAAATGATAAAATTTGCATAAAAATCATTAAATAAATACATTTAAGAATTACAAAGTTCATCATTTTTGGCAAAAACTAAAAATTAAAGCATACATATAACAAATTCCGAAACCTTTTCCAATTTGATTCTGCCAAATACATCAAATCCTTCTTATCATAATTATTAAAAATCTCATACGTTTTCAACTTGCTGATATTACTCGGAATTTTCGTCATTTCCACCTTAAATTCCTCATGCAAAGCCATCAAATTCGTGTTATTCCTCTCAGATTGAATTATGATATGTTTAATTATCTTATAAGTTTCTTCAAGTAAGGAAAGACTACTGACACTATCAAAGATGCCAGCCAATTGATCATTAAATCCGATAGAATTCAAATTGGCCGCTGAATTTTTAGGAATTTCAATGATTTTCTGTGATTTCATTCCACTTTTCATGGGAGAAACTAATGTGGATTGTCTTTTGGAAGGTTTGCTGCTATTATTCAAAGATGAATTGGTTTCTATTTTAGCCAATTTTTTCTTCGGCAAAGTGGGAGATTGTGAATTGTTGTTATTTTCTTCTGTGTCAAATTCATGACTCTCATGAAATGAGAGAGTCACATAATTAATGTAGGTGTTGTAATTTGAATTTATTAGGAAATTCTTATTTTTCGAAAAATTCTCACAGGCAGAATTTTCATTGTAAATCAAAGGCAAAAATCCTCTTAAACTCAAATTCAAAGGAGTCGCTTCAGATTTTATCGCATCTACTAAACCATGATATGATGATTCCATCCATCTTAGGCTTTTTTTGGGATATATATGAGCCATAGCAATGGAAAAATCATCAAAAGTTATCAAGCCTTCACTTTTCATGGTATTTTTCAACTTCAAAGCCATATAAATATTCTCAATTTCTATCAATTTATGTTCAACGATGAAATCCAATAAAAACCTGGAAAAATAATCAAATCGAATATATTGTTCTTTCTCTGCGGTGTTCTGATGATAAGCTTCAGAGATTCCTTCTTCATCCAAAGAATATGCCTCATCTCCTGAAACTATTAAACCTTTTAATTGTACCATTGCCTCACGAATTTTCTCTTCGTTCATTAATTCCTCTTGTAAGATTGTTTCTAAAATGCTTTTGGCTGTTTCCAAAGGCAACAAATCTTGACCTTTGATGAGAATGTTGGGCAAAAAAGGATAAAAGACGCTTTTTTCTTTGAATTTTAGATCAGAGAAATTTTGTAAAGAATAAACGATCTTCATGTAAATTTTCAAGGTCTCATTGAGACTCATGAATCGAGCTTTCACCACATTTTTATTGAATTTGTTGATATTTGAAATCACATCAGAAGTCCCATTATTCCAATCGATATTACTAAGTTCTGAAAAAATCCTGAATCTTTCAGATTTTGTAGCCAAAGTCCTCAAAGATAGCAAAAAATCCTTCAAGAAGATCTCTGCGAGATTTCGGTTACCGAATCGTCGTAAAAACCATTCAACGATGAAATTTTGCAATGTTTCTCTTGGCCTTTTATCAGCTTCATCTTGGAAATCTGCGATGCCTTTCTCATTGAGGAGAAGAGTGATTAATGCGGAGGACCATTCTCTGGATTGTTTAAAAGCGCTTAGGATATTTTCCGAAGGGTTGATGATCAGGTTTTTGAGTTGATTGGAGGCCTTTTCAATGAAGTTATCCTTGTAGAAATTACATTCGATGCTTTCATCTTGTGTTTCTTTGATTTTCTTAACGCGGATGGTTGAAAGATCAAAGGTCATTTTCAGGATTTGTTCCTTATATTTTTTACATTTTACATTGGTTTTATTCAGATTTTCTGATAATTCTTTCCTATCTTTTTCATTGTCTTGCAATTGTCTCTTATAAACATCTTCAAGGGTTTGGTTCATTATTAAGATTTCGTGTTTTATGGGTTTTTCACTATTACTAAAACGTTAAATTCTATAAATCTTAAAGAATTTCATAATATTTTCCTTACTCATACATTCCAATAGCTTCTTTTCTTTTCTCATACAGTCCCAAGATATGTTCATCCTTATTCTTCTTGATTTTCTCTTCATAAAGATCGGACAATTTCTTATTTTCAAGCTCTTTATTAAATAAATCATCCTTTAATTCAACCACTCGACCCAATAAACTTTTCAACGTTAATTCTAAATCCTCATATAATTTCGAAGCCTTTTGATTCCGAGAATCTTTATTAAGTTCTCGTTTGAATTGTTGAATCGAATAAACATAAGCTTCTAAAGTAGGCTTAGCTTTGCCGAACAATTGGTTTTCATGATAATAAATATTATAAGAATCTATGAGATAATAGAGACCTTCATAAAATCCATTCTCAATTTTCAACTCGTTTTCCTGCAAAAGCCGCATATTTGAAAACAACTCCTGATATTTATTGAAATATTCCTTGAAATTCTCAAGAACTCTATCCAATTTCTCAGCTAAAAAAACACCAACCTCCTTTAAACCCTCACCTTCTTTCAATAAAACCTTCTCCACAATGGCTTCTTTGAATATTTTCATTAATTTCTGCATGTTTTCCTGTTGGATTTCAAGAAACTCCTTAACCTTCATTTCTTTGATATATTCTTTAATTAAATTTTCGGTTTTTTTCTCGTTTTCTAATATATCAATGATTTCATAGCAATTTTCCCCAAGAATTGATGAGGTCAGACTAATCTTCTTGATTTTTTTCAGGATTTTCTCAGAATAAAGCTCGATTTCTTTCTGCGAATCTTCAGACCGGTCTGGTTTTTTCAAGTTCCATGTTGGATGAATCAACGGAATCGATTCCCTCTTGTTATTTTTTTCATTATTATAGAAATTATCAGTGAAAGTGTGTGAAAGCTTTTTATTTTCAATGTAAAGTCTTGAAAAAAAGTCTGTTGTTGTCTTGTAATTTAAAAAGTCACGATTTCCAAATTTTGGCTTTGGTTCAGTGATAATAGTTCGCGGAGAGGGACTTTTCGATTGTTGGGTCAACGGAGGACTTTTGCTTCTGGTTGCACGAGGGTTCGGTAATTTGAAAGGAATGAAGTTCGGGTCTTTATAAAGATAATTATTTTCTTTGAAAGTCTTAAATTTGTGGTCAGGAAATCGGAATTTGAGTTCTTCCTTGAGTTTGAGATCATTGGGACGATGGACTTTTATAATGGGCGTTTTTATCGTCGGCTCGCTAAACATAAGTTTTAATATATTTGAAAAAAAAGCTATTTAAAAAAAAAAAAATTATTTCGAGTTTTAATATCAAACAATGATATTCTTATTAAAAAAAAAATTAAATAAATAAATATTATATAATATTGTTTTTTAAAAAAGGAAAAATTTTTTTAAATTTATAATTTCTGATAATTCATTTTTTGGCTTCCTTTTGAATGAAGTGTTTTTCGCTAAAGCAAATTTGGCTTTGAAACACATTAATTATCATTTTATCAAATTTGTTTTTTTCAAAAAAAATATACATGAACAGATCTTCCGTTTTTATAGGAAGTCCTATTAACCCAGGAACTGGAAGTTTCAGCCAATCAGATACCGCAAGTTTTCCTCAATCCATCGATTCTTTGGACAGTGTTATTAAAGTCCGTCTTTTATTATAGGATTTCTGTTTAATCTTTAACTTTCAGATAATTTCCGGCACCGATCATTGTTATGCTTTAACATCCAATAAACAAGTATTTGCCTGGGGTTCCAATAACTGCAATCGTTTGGGTATATCCCCCAACCCCTCAGAAAACATGATTAAAATACCCACTCCGTTACTTTCACTTTCCGACAAAGTTTCATGATATTTAAATTTCTCATTTCTGATTTGTCTTTAGAACATTAATAACATAGCAACTGGAAATGATCATACATTTGCTTGGAGTGATGAAAGTGGCGATGTTTATGCATGGGGATCTGGAAATTATGGGAAATTAGGATTCGGAAATAGCCAAAGCATAGCAGAACCTGCAATTTTAGAATGTTTTAAAGAAGCGAGGAAAGTTGGCATAAAAATCACGAATATAGCTTGTGGAGACAATCATACATTGGCAATTCTCAACACTTTAGAAGATGATGAGAAAAAAGAGGAAAAGGAAGAAAATAAGAAATTATTTGTCTGGGGAAGTTCGAAAAATTGGCAATTAGGCTTGGATAACGATTTCGGACCAATTCTAATCCCACATCAAATCGATCCGGATCCATGGAATGGGACAATAGTTCAGGCCCATGCATGCAATAATTATTCAGCAGCATTGAATAGTAAAGGCGAAATGTTTACATGGGGGAGTGGTGAGTTTGGACGTTTAGGATATGAGACTGAGACAAAACAACAGAAGGTTCCGAGGCTTATAAAGGCTTTTAATGGGAAAAAGATAATAAAAGTTGCTATGGGTGGGTATCATGTTGGGGCAGTCACATCCGAGGGAGTTTTATATACCTGGGGGAGGGGGATCAATGGACAATTAGGACATAGCAACATACATAATGAAGAAATTCCCAAAGAAGTGAAATTTCCACCTGGAATACAAACGATTCATGTTTCTTGTGGGGAAAACCATACTTTGACTTTGACTTCTGAGGGGGATATATATGCGTGGGGAGGTATTTAATAAAAAAAAGTGCCAAATGTTAAAGTTTTAACGTTAGCAAATCAATTTGGACAACTAGGAATTGGAAATATAATTAGAGTGAACCAACCTTTCAATGTATCTTGCTTCGCTGAAAATAACATTATAATTGTTGACATTTCCTGCGGGAAGAAACATACATTGGCTTTAACTGATCAGGGGATTATATATAGCTGGGGTAGTAATGAATTTGGACAATTGGGATTAGATCTCCTGGGCTCACAACCGAAAAAAACAAAAAATAAAGATTCTCAACAAATCAATTCGCCTTCAGAATTAAGCGGACTTTTAATGCGGTCAAAAACTAATGGAGAATTTTATATGTCCAATAAAATGCCAACTGGAGAGGGAAACCCGCCACATATTTTTAATATTGGTAAAAACATTTTTTAATTACAAAATTCAATCAATATATTTAGAAAAAACTGCTACTTTTATTGACACCAAGGCAGCTGCCGACACCGGAACTTTAACTGATTTTATGCCTGTAAGCCAAATTCAAGATCCAATCATGAGAAAGTTGGTGATTGAAAACAAATTGTTAAGAGGAAGGATCAAAGAGTTAGAGTTCAAAACAGATGTTGATAATTATCAAAAGAATGAAGAACAAATTTATAATGAAGCCAATGCTTGTTTGCAACTCTTGGATAACTATGCTTTGAATCCGAATTCGACAACAAGTTTGGACACCCTCGAGCTTGAAGTTGTTAATAAGAATGCTAAAGTCGATAAGGTTATTTGAAAATTTTTAAGTATCGATTTGATTTTATTCTTTAAAATAGGTCGTACAGGATTTTAAGAAAAAAATTGATGAAATTAAGGATGTTAATTTTAATTCAGGGTTTTTCTGTATTCAACTCATAGAAAAGCACTCCAAAATGTTGAAAAAATCCAATTATTTTTATGAAAAAAAATCTTGAAATTTTATATTTTTTTACATATAACATGTTCATAGTTATTATTTAAATTAAAAAAAAAGTTTCTATTTATTAAAAATTGATTTTTAATTTTATGTCAGAAAAAACTGAACCTGAGGAAAACAAATCAGATGTAGATCTTATTCCTTTAGAGAATATTGCAATTAAATCAACAAAAAATTCAATATTTACATTACCTTTGAAAAGGTTTTTTAATAAAATTGTTTTGATTTTGACAAGATTACGCTATTTTAAAGATGTTTCAAAATATGCATATCTGAGATGAAGAAAAGCGGATTGACTCAATCAGAAGAAGTGTGTATTGGTTTTTTAATCATAAGAAATTTTACACAAATTAATTGTTTAGAAAACTGCATTTGTAAACATCTGAGTATATTGAATGTGTTAAGTGCTAAAAGCGCCGAATTTTTTGACTATATGAGGAAAAAAGATCCCAAAATTAGAGAACTTTTCCCTAAACAAGTAATTTTAAAAAATTAAATTTTTTCATAGTTTATATTTAGGAAAAAGAAGTACTAGAAGCTAAAAAGGAAAAAGGCCCCCAAAAAACATTATGATCATCTAAAAAAAATTAACCTGTTAATAAACATTCCCAGATCAGCGAATATTGATTTCTCCATAACGTTCCCCTTTTAGCCAATATCCTTTATAAACAATTTTGCCATCAGTGCCCCTCAAAAACCCAGACCCATTCTTCAACCCTCTTTCATATTCCCCTTCATAAACACTGCCATCTGGCCATGAAAACACTCCTTTTCCTTCCATTTTGTTTTTGACCCAATTTCCTCTATACTTCTTCCCATCTTTCCAAGTACATATACCATACCCACTCATCATATCATGATCAAAATGACCTACATATGTATATTCCTGATCAATTAATTTTCCTTGTCCTTGCTTCACTCCAAAACAAAAATCCCCTTCAAATCTCCCACCTTTTGTATAAAAGATTTCTCCTTTGCCATGAGGTAGATCTTTCACAAACTCTCCAGTGTATCGATAATCTTTAGTTATTATTGAACCTTTTCCATTTAATTGATCATTCTTCCATTCACCTTCCCTGCTTTCTTCGGAATTTAGGATTAAAAAGCCATGTCCGAAACAAACGTTATGAAGGAAATTTCCAATATAATAGGAATTGTTTGGCCAAGTTAATTTGCCAATACCATGACGTTCATTGTTTTGATTCATTTCCCCTTGATAAGAAACACCTGATGCAAGTGATTCCTTTAGGTATTTTGAAATTATTTGCTCGTAGTTTGAAATGTCTGGTCTTATTATAAGTTCATCAGGTTTTGTCATTAACATTATTGTCGTTTCATTGAAATCACATAATCTTTTCCCACCAAATTTGCATGAACCTTGACCCATTTTTTTGGTCGAATTCCCCTAGAAAAACAACAAAATAAGTTTTTTGTTTTTAATTATTAACTTTAATTCTTTAACAAAAATGTTTTTGTTTTTTGCCTAAAGAAGAAAATTTGTATATAACAGAGAAGACTCTTATTCATTCTTAAAAAATTTGCCTTTTAGCCAATATCCTTTACAAATAATTTGACCATCAATTCCCTTCAAAATACCAAATCCGTTTTTCAACCCTTTTTCATATTCTCCCTCATAAAGGCTTCCGTCTGCCCAAAAAAACCTGCCTCTTCCCTCCATTTTATTGTTTTCCCAATAACCCTCATATTTCCTCCCATCGTTCCATTCGCAAACTCCGTAACCACTCATGCAATCTTGATCAAAGTGTCCTTTATAATTAAAATTTATAACTGTTAGGGTTCCTTCACCCTGTTTCATCCCATTAAAAAACCCACCATTATATTTCCCCCCTTCTGTGTAAAATATTTCTCCATTTCCATGAGGCACACCATTTAAAAAGTCCCCACAATAAGTGTAATTTCTCATCGTAATTAAACCTGTTCCATTTAATTGATCATTTTCCCATTCCCCTTCATTAAATTCATCTTCATTTAGAACCAAAACACCATGTCCACAACACACGTTATTTTTGAAGTTTCCAATATAATATGAATTGTTTGGCCAGATCAATTTCCCAATGCCATGTCTAAGTTTTTCTTTATTTAAATGTCCTTTATAGACAACTCCAGAACTAAAAGTTTCCTCTTTGCAAGAAGAAATTTGTTTTTCATAGATGTCAATGGCTTGATTCATTATTTTTGGAGGGGAGTCTTTTATGATTTTCTGCGGAATTTCAGAACAACATATTTGACCCATAATACAAATGTCAATAGTTTTCTCTTTTTTACAAGCTGAAAAAAGTTACCATGACTTTGAAAGAATTGTTTAGTATAATTTGTATTTTCGTGATAAATTTGATTTTTAATACAATTCATAGTAATAAAACTGTTCCAATCAAATAAAAAAAAAATTTCTTGTTTAATCCATTATTTTTCTTTTTTTTTCTTTTTCTTTTTTTTCTTTTTCTTTACTTTCTGGCTCGTATCATAATCTGATTCGGTTAGTTTTTTGGGACATTTGAAAATGATGAATGGCATAGGACTTTTGGAAAAAAATGTAATTTTATAAAATTGGATAATATTACAATGGATAATAAGGATTTGATTCTATTCCCAAATCTAATACTTGTTTGAATTCTGTGGAAAAAATAAACTCTTAATGAGTTGAAAGAAGTGATATTGATGTACTTTGATCGATTTTTTCTGATATGACATTGTAGTTGACCTTTCTTTCTTTGATTTTTTCCGATTTCTCAATGAATTTATTTAATCGTTTATCATAAATTTCCATTCTATTTTCATTTTTTTCCTTATATTTCATGAGAACTTGTTCCATTAAATCTGTTTGTTCTTTGAGAACTTTGAGGATCTTTTCTTGACCAATCAATTGGTCTAGTTTTTTAGTTTTTTTTGCAAATGGCAATTCATCAGACATTGAAGGAAATTTATAGGAAAAAGGAAGAGAAGGAACCAACTTTGGCAAAAAGGAATTATTCTGGATGATTTGAGTAGTAATGTTATTATTAAAGTCAATGTTCATGAGGATTTTATAAGAAAATGAACAAAATTGGGTATTTTTCTAAAAAAATTTATAATTTCTGCGCTTATAAAAAAGAAAATTATGATTTTATATTTTATTTTAAGTTTTTAACACATGAAGTTCGAAGAAAAAAGGAAAAAAACAAGAAGCTCAAGAGAAAATAAAATTCGAGGAAAAAGGAAAAAAACTCAGGAGCTTCATGAGTAATATTTTTTTTTTAGATTTTTTTTTAAAAAAAACTTTTTAAAAAAAATGTTTTAAATTTTTATGAAAAATAAAAGTTTCTTTGAAAAAATAACACATAAAAATCCTAGTTGTTTTTTTTAATTTTCTGAATAGATTCGAAATTTCTTTAAAAAAGATGCAATTATATTAGATTTTGGAATACGCCCTCTGTTGAACTTTCTTTTGAACTTGGACTCGTCTATTTCGACGACTCCACCTCCGCTGCCAATCTGTCCATAGTTCGCCCGTTCAAAATAATAGGAACTAAGTAGAGACCAAAATTTTTTCTTCACTACTAACACAGTATGATGGTGAAGTCCTGTAAGTGAACCTTTTTCGGCATTTTTTGATTCCGCATCTAAACCCAAAACTATCAATGAATCGGTCGAAATGTACTAGAATGGTCAGCTGGTTGCAACATCTTGGAGGAATTAAAATATTTCTTGACAAAGCATACCTAATCCCGGCCTCATTATCAGTCAAAAAGCTATGAAGATTAATGAGATTGGCCTCTGATTGCAGCCTTCTATGATTGGGAGTGGATACTTCTCGATTATAAGGGACATAAACTAGTCTGCCTTGTTCTTCAAACTCAATTCTTGTTTGATGCGGTTGAACGAACTCTTCTTTAATTTCTTCCTCGATCTCTTCGAGGTTGTGACTGCCTATGGAGGTATTTGTGGATTCTATTTCCATAAAAAACAGATGTATTAAAGTCAATATTTTACCATTTGCTCATTGAGTTTAAGAATCAGAAGGGCGAGAGTATCTTGCATCTAAAAATTATTTTTATGAATTTTTTTTCGATTTCTATATTATTTTTTTGTTTCTTTGAATTATTGCTATTTGATATAGTTTTATATAAAATTTTAAAAAACTTAATTATTATGAGGATAAGTTCAATTTTTAATTTTTGGCACAATTACAATATAAAATTTATGATCAACACCCCCCTCTTAAGGGGGTGTTGTAAATATAGATTTACCGAAAAATCAATTTCTTGAGGAAAACTTAGCCAAAATCACCTCTGATGATAAGAATAAACTGATAGTGGAGGATTTAATCGAAAGTGAAAATATTAATAAATAATAAGGAAAATAAGTAATAAATTTAGAAATTAAATCCGATTAAGAAGTTTTCTTAATTTTTTTAACCAATTTTCTTTTGGAAATCATAAAAAATTAAAATAAACTTAAATTTCATCAGAAAAAAAAATTAATGAAAGTCGATCCTCAAAATTGATTAAGTCGTCTTAATTAATTGATATCTCCTGTTTCTTTAATTCAAGTTCACTGGATTTACTAATCGATTGTCTCTCTCCAAATATGTTCCTGAAAAATGTTTCCCTTCTATCCAATCCTCCCTTGGTCCCTGTCTTGATGTCTCTCAAAGTTTTTTCATAACTTGTTGCTTTCAAATTCAAAAACACCAAATCAAAAGCAAAAACAGTTAACATTGATCCCACACACACCAGATAAAAGTTCGGTGATAAAAAAAGCATCACCGCAGTTTTAAAGCAAAGAAAAGATTTAATAGAATCACTTATCCAAATATATACGAAATACAAGCCAATACTTGATAATAGCAATGATGCGACAGTGATACTGGTCCAGTATTGTGTGTGAGTAGCCAGTTTTACATCAACGACCTAATTTTAAAGTTCCAATCAACGAAAAAAAAAATAAAAAAATCTTTTATTTTACTAAAATGATGCATGTGTACAAGGAGATACTCATTATCCAAAGGTCTGAGGTATATCCATCTTGGTTGTTAATCTGAGGTCCAATCACCAAAGCATTCAAGATGAAGACCAGCAAACCATGCACAAACCCTTCCGCTACCCAAAAAATGAAGTTCTTATAAGTGAACAAGATATTTTGTTGTCCGATATAATATAATTTCGGGTAATATTTCTTCAAATATATGTTTTCTCCAAAAGGAGGCTCATCTTCATCCTCTCCTTCAACTTTCACTGGGAATTTATAATAAATATCCTGTTCAATGCTCGCACGTACCATTAAAGGCAGTGCAGTGAAAAACAAATTATAAAAGGCAATATAAAAATCATCATATATCGTCTGGCCACTGAACCCGCAAAGAAATGAAAAAAAAAACTGGCAAATGGTGAACACCATATTTTTATAGAAGAAATATAGGATCATTTCTGAAATTCTGATATAACACCATTTTCCATGAACTAATACTAGTTTCCAAAGAAATGCAAAACGAACAAAGGCAAAATCACTCGCCTGGACTGCACGCATGCCTTCTTCACCATAGAGACCAACGCCAATATGAGCCTCTTGAATCATATTAGCATCATTTGCCCCATCACCGATGGCAAGAGTTATTTTCTTGAGCCTATTCTTGATCAAGGCCACCACTTCGGCCTTTTGTTTCGGAGTCACACGACAACAAATGACAGTTTCACAAAATTGGATGATATCCATAAAAGAAGTTGTCATTTCAACGGATTTGAGAACATAACCTTGGATGAAAAAATTATTTATATAAAATTTTTTAACCAATTTCCTATTTTCCTTTAAATAATACCTAAAATTTCTCCCTCGATCAGAAATGCTTTGGGCTTCTTAATTTTTACGTAGTTTTTGGTCATTTCGACAAGTTCAGCCATTTTTTCCTCGAGTCCTTCCTTTTCTTTATGATTGACCTTCATCACAGCAAAAGAATCTTGAATCAAGTTGCAACTTCTTCCAATGTTTTCTGCTGTTTCCAATTTATCTCCAGTCAACATCCATACTTTAATATCTGTCCCCAAAAAAAATCATAATTCGATAAAAAAATTAGAATACTAGCCTGGATAAAATCGTGAATCGTTTCAGGGACCTCATCTTGCAATTTATCTTCCACAGCAGTGGCGCCAATCAAATAAAATCCTCTTTCCAATTGATCAATGAGTTGTTCTTTAAGAATCAATAAAATTAATTAATAGATCTAATTACCTAATAATTTTTCTCTGTCAGCATCTTCATAAGCTATTTTATAAGCGTTGGTAAATTCATCCATTTCACTTTCCTCCACAACTTTGAAAGCCAGAAGCAGAGTTCGAAAGCCTCTTTTTGAGAATTCATCCAATTTTAGATTGATTTCATTTAGGAAAGGTTGGTGAACTTTAGTGTTAAGTCTCGACTTAATAACATTGTCAGCTCCTTTGCAATACAATTTGATCACACCCTCATCTCTTATGATCACGGTCATTCTCTTCCTATCACTATTGAATTCGAAAAGATAAAGCATATCAAGCTTTTTTTCCTCATTCAACCATTTCACATTGATTCCATTGGAAGTTGACCCCAAAAATACAAAGCCTAAATGTCTAGCCGCATCCACCAATGTGATCTCATCAGGTGAAGGTCCTTGATATCTCAACATATTATAATCTGTGTTTTTGTCAGAATCCACAACACATTCATGGCAGGTGGACAACATCTTAAAGAACTCGAAACATAAGGCGCTTTGAGA
>Ga0302320_10015756_pt1 | contig 15500 bp, 21 predicted proteins | sample Bog_T0_3_FD_202130 | JGI IMG/M metagenome (GOLD analysis project Ga0302320, IMG submission 202130) | Peat permafrost microbial communities from Stordalen Mire near Abisko, Sweden - Bog_T0_3 | ecosystem: Environmental > Terrestrial > Soil > Wetlands > Peat | place: Sweden: Abisko, Stordalen Mire... | reverse complement strand
GCCTGAGGTCGGTTCGGCGCAGCCGAACCGGACCGAGGGAAATTTTAGGCGCAACATTGCGCATCAGAAAGAGGACGAGGTGCATCAATGATTCAGATGCAGACCAACCTCGACGTGGCCGATAATTCAGGCGCACGCCGTGTCATGTGCATCAAGGTGCTTGGGGGCTCCAAGCGCCGCTATGCCACCGTGGGCGACGTCATCGTGGTGTCGATCAAGGAAGCGATCCCGCGCGGCAAGGTGAAGAAGGGCGACGTGATGAAGGCCGTGGTGGTGCGGGTCCGCAAGGACATTCGCCGCGCCGACGGTTCCGTCATCCGCTTCGACCGCAACGCCGCCGTGCTGATCAACAACCAGTCGGAGCCGGTCGGCACCCGTATCTTCGGGCCGGTGCCGCGCGAGCTGCGCGCCAAGAACCACATGAAGATCATCTCGCTTGCCCCGGAGGTGCTGTGATGGCTGCCAAGATCCGGAAAGGCGACAAGGTCATCGTGCTGAACGGCCGCGACAAGGGCCGTACCGGCGAGGTGTTCGAGGTGCGTCCCGACGAGAGCAAGGCGCTGGTCCGCGGCGTCAACCTCGTCAAGCGTCACCAGAAGCAGACCCAGGCGCAGGAGGGCGGCATCATCTCCAAGGAGTCGCCGATCCATTTGTCCAATATTGCGATCGTCGGCAAGGACGGCAAGCCGACGCGGGTGGGTTTCAAGATACATGCGGATGGCAAGAAGGTGCGCTTTGCCAAACGCTCGGGAGCAGAGATCGATGGCTGAGACCGCATACGTTCCGCGTTTACGCGAACAGTTCGACAAGGAAATCCGCGGCAAGCTGACCGAGCAGTTCGGCTATGCCAACCTCATGGAAGTGCCGCGGCTCGAGAAGGTCGTGCTCAACATGGGCGTGGGCGAGGCCGTCAATGACCGCAAGAAGGCGGAACTCGCTGCCGCCGACCTTTCGCTGATCGCCGGCCAGAAGGCCATCGTGACCTATTCGCGGGTCGCGATCGCGACTTTCAAGCTGCGTGAAAACCAGCCGATCGGCTGCAAGGTCACGCTGCGCAAGGCCAAGATGTACGAATTCGTCGATCGCCTCGTCAACATCGCGCTGCCGCGCGTGCGCGACTTCCGCGGCCTCAACCCGAAGAGCTTCGACGGCCGCGGCAACTACTCGCTCGGCATCAAGGAACACATCATTTTCCCCGAAATCGACTTCGACAAGATGGGGGAGACGTGGGGCATGGACGTCACGGTATGCACCACGGCGCGCACCGACGACGAAGCGCGCGCGCTGTTGACCGCATTCAATTTCCCGTTCCGGCAGTGAGACGCTGAGCAAGCCTCTCAAACGCGGAAACCCAGGAGCCAAGCATGGCAAAGAAGAGTTCGATCGAGAAGAATAACCGGCGCAAGCGGATGACCAAGAACGCGGCTGCCAAGCGCGCGAAGCTGAAGGCCATCATCGCCGACAAGAAGAAGCCGATGGAAGAGCGGTTCGCCGCGACGCTGAAGCTTTCCGAGATGCCGCGCAATTCGTCGGCGACCCGGATTCGCAACCGTTGCGAAATCACCGGCCGTCCGCGCTCGGTCTATCGCAAGAGCAAGATGAGCCGCATCGCCATTCGTGAATACGGCTCCAAGGGCCTTATTCCCGGCCTCGTCAAGTCGAGCTGGTAAGGGGGGCGTCAGATGTCAACGCACGATCCGATCAGCGATCTCATCACCCGCATCCGCAACGCGCAGATGCGCGCCAAGCCCAAGGTCTCGACCCCGGGCTCGAAGATGCGCGCCAACGTGCTCGAAGTGCTGAAGGCGGAAGGCTACATCCGCGGCTATGCCAGCGTCGAGCATGCCTCGGGCCGCAACGAGCTCGAGATCGAGTTGAAGTATTTCGACGGCGAGCCGGTGATTCGCGAGATCGAGCGGGTATCGAAGCCGGGACGGCGCGTTTATGCCTCGGTGAAGAACCTGCCGCGGGTCAACAACGGTCTCGGAATTTCGGTGTTATCGACGCCGAAGGGAATCATGGCCGACCACGACGCGCGTGACGCGAATGTGGGCGGCGAAATTCTCTTCACGGTGTTCTGAGGAAGGATTTGTCATGTCACGAATCGGCAAGAAGCCTGTGACGGTCCCGTCGGGCGTTACCGCGACCGTCGAGGGCCAGACCGTCAAGATGAAGGGTCCGAAGGGCCAGCTTCAGTTCGTCGCGCATGACGACGTCGAGGTGAAGTTCGAAAAGGGCGCGGTCACGGTGGCGCCGCGGTATGAAACCAACCGTGCGCAAGCGCTGTACGGTACCGCGCGGGCGCAGATCGCCAATCTGGTCGCCGGCGTCACCAAGGGTTTCGAGAAGAAGCTCGAGATCACCGGCGTCGGCTATCGCGCCGCGCTGCAGGGCAAGAACCTGCAGCTCGCGCTCGGCTACAGCCATGACGTCGTCTACGCGATCCCGGAAGGAATCGCGATCACGGTGCCGAAGCCGACCGAGATCGTCATCAACGGCAACGATTCACAGCGCGTCGGCCAGGTCGCCGCCGAAATCCGCGGCTATCGTCCGCCCGAGCCCTACAAGGGCAAGGGCGTGAAGTATTCAGATGAATTTATCTTCCGCAAGGAAGGCAAGAAGAAGTAACGGAGCCGGCCATGTCGAGATTGAAGATTACGAATGCCCGGCGCAAGCAACGCGTGAGGCTGTCGTTGCGCCGCACCGCCAGCGGCCGACCGCGGCTGTCGGTGTTCCGCTCCTCCAAGCACATCTATGCCCAGGTCATCGACGACCTCAAGGGCGAGACGCTGGCGTCGGCCTCTTCGCTGGAGAAGTCGATGCGCGAGACCGGCAATACCGGCGCCAACATCGAGGCGGCCAAGGCGGTCGGCAAGCTGTTGGCGGAACGCGCGGTCAAGAACGGCGTCACGGAAGTGGTGTTCGATCGCGGCGGCTACCTCTATCACGGCCGCGTCAAGGCGCTGGCGGACGCGGCACGCGAAAGCGGATTGAGTTTTTAACTGGGCTTTTAAGGATCGGAAAACACCATGGCAGGTGAACGCGAACGCGGTGGCGGCCACAGGGGCGGCCGGGAAGAACGCGACAGCGAGTTCGTCGACAAGCTCGTCCACATCAACCGTGTGGCGAAGGTCGTCAAGGGCGGCAAGCGCTTCGGCTTTGCGGCGCTGGTCGTGATCGGCGACCAGAAGGGCCGGGTCGGATTCGGCCACGGCAAGGCGCGCGAGGTTCCGGAGGCGATTCGCAAGGCGACCGAATCCGCCAAGCGCAACCTGACGCGGGTGGCGCTGCGCGAAGGGCGCACGCTGCATCACGATATCGCCGGCCGTCACGGCGCGGGGCGGGTTTACCTGCGCGCGGCGCCGGCGGGTACCGGCATCATCGCGGGCGGTCCGATGCGCGCGGTGTTCGAGACGCTCGGCATCCAGGACGTGGTGGCGAAGTCGATCGGCTCGTCGAACCCCTACAACATGGTTCGCGCCACCTTCGACGCGCTGAAGCATCAGGATTCGCCGCGTTCGGTTGCGGCGCGCCGCAACATCAAGGTGTCGACGCTGCAGTCGCGCCGTGTCGGCGGCGACGCCGAAATCGTCGCAGAATAATACGACGCGATCTGGAGTATATGACGATGGCCAAGGCCGCAAAGATGATCAAGGTCGAGCAGACCGGCAGCGCGATCCGCCGCCACCACTCGCAGCGCGAGACGCTGATCGGCCTCAAGCTCAACAAGATCGGCCGGGTCACCGAGCTGCACGATACGCCCGCCATTCGCGGCATGATCGCCAAGGTTCAACATCTCGTCCGCGTCGTCGACGAGAAATAAGGATGGCGGCATGATCCCGGGAGCCGATTTTCGGTCCGGATCATGCGCCAGGGATAAGGGAAGCCAACGATGAAGCTCAGCGATATCGCCGACAATGCCGGCTCGCGCAAAAAGCGCATGCGCGTCGGCCGTGGCATTGGCTCCGGCAAGGGCAAGACCGCCGGCCGCGGCGGCAAGGGCCAGACCGCGCGCTCGGGTGTCCGCATCAAGGGTTTCGAGGGCGGCCAGATGCCGCTGCACCGGCGGCTGCCCAAGCGCGGCTTCAACAATATCTTTCGGCTCGAATTCGCCGAGATCAATCTCGACCGTCTTCAGGAAGCTGTTGATGCCAAGCTGCTTGATGCGAAGGAAACCATCAATGCCGAATCGCTGCTGAAATCCCGCGTCATCCGGCGCGCCAAGGCCGGCGTCCGGCTGCTCGGCCGCGGCGAAATCAAGGCGAAATTGAATATCGAGGTTCACGGCGCATCCAAATCCGCCATCGCGGCGGTCGAAAAGGCGGGCGGTACGGTGAAAATCCTGGCCGCCCCGAAGAAGGACGAAGGCAAGGCGGCGTAACATCTGCGTCATCGCCCGTCCGCTGCCGGCAATCTGCGCGGAGGGACGATGGACTTATCGAAGCCGAGCACCAAATAATGTCCGGCGTCTGCTGGGTGTCCCGCCCTTTCGGGCATGACGGCGACAAGCGGCGCGCGGGAGAAAGCCAACCATGGTCTCAGCAGCGGAACAACTGGCGGCAAATCTCAATTTCGGCGCGCTGGCCAAAGCCGACGAACTGAAGAAGCGCATCTGGTTCACACTGGGTGCGCTACTGGTTTACCGGCTCGGCACCTACATTCCGCTGCCCGGCATCGATCCCAACATCTGGGAGCAGGTCTTCAAGTCGCAAGCCGGCGGCATTCTCGGCATGTTCAATATGTTCGCCGGCGGCGGCATCCACCGCATGGCGATCTTTGCGCTCAACATCATGCCGTATATTTCGGCCTCCATCATCGTTCAGCTCCTGACCACGGTGTCGCCGCAGCTGGAGGCGCTGAAGAAGGAAGGCGAGGCCGGCCGCAAGACGATGAACCAGTACACCCGCTATCTCACGGTGTTGCTGGCGGCGTTCCAGTCCTACGGCATCGCGGTCGGGCTCGAGGGCGCCGGCAACGTCGTCAGCGATCCCGGGCTGTTCTTCCGTCTCTCGACCGCGATCACGCTGACCGGCGGCACCATGTTCCTGATGTGGCTCGGCGAGCAGATCACCTCGCGTGGCATCGGCAACGGCATTTCACTGATCATTCTGTCCGGCATTGTCGCCGAATTGCCCTCGGCGCTCGCCAACATGCTGGAACTCGGCCGCCAGGGCGCGCTGTCCACCGGGCTTATTCTGGTGGTTATCGTGATGGCAGTCGCGGTGATCGCCTTCATCGTGTTCATGGAGCGCGCGCAGCGCCGGCTGCTGATCCAGTATCCGAAGCGTCAGGTCGGCAACAAGATGTTCGAGGGCCAGTCCTCGCATCTGCCGCTGAAACTCAATACCTCGGGCGTGATTCCGCCGATCTTCGCCTCATCGCTGCTGCTGCTGCCGACGACGGTCGCGAATTTCAACGCCGGCCGCGGCCCGGAATGGTTTCAGTGGATCACGACCCAGCTCGGCCACGGCCGTCCGCTGTTTCTGATCCTGTATCTGGCGCTGATCGTGTTCTTCGCCTTCTTCTATACCGCGATCGTGTTCAACCCGACCGAGACCGCCGACAATCTGAAAAAGCATGGCGGCTTCATTCCGGGTATTCGCCCGGGGGAACGCACCGCCGAATACATCGATTACGTGCTGTCGCGCATCACCGTGCTGGGCGCGATCTATCTCGCGATCGTCTGCCTGATCCCCGAGATTCTGATTTCCTACGCCTCGGTGCCGTTCTATTTTGGCGGAACCTCGCTCTTGATCGTGGTCAGCGTGACCATGGATACGGTGGCGCAGGTACAGGGCTATCTGCTCGCCCATCAGTATGAGGGGTTGATCAGGAAATCGAAGCTGCGGGGTCGTCGCCGCTGACGGCACTTCGGTTGATGCAGCGCAACGCATGGCCGACCGGCGCTGACTAGGGTAGGTGACGGTCTGGATTTTGAAAATAAGGCAGCACGATCAATCGTGCAGCGAGCCGGGGGGCGAACAAGGATGAGACTGATTCTTTTGGGGCCGCCGGGGTCGGGCAAGGGCACCCAGGCCCAGCGGCTGGTACAGCGTCACGGCATTGTGCAGCTTTCGACCGGCGAAATGCTGCGCGCCGCGGTCGCGGCGGGCACGCCGGTCGGCCTCAAGGCCAAGGACATCATGGCCGCTGGCGGGCTGGTCCCGGACGACGTCGTGATCGGGATCATTTCCGATCGGCTGGATCAGCCGGACGCGACCAACGGTTTTATCCTGGACGGCTTTCCACGCACGGTCCCGCAAGCCGAAGCGCTGGACGAGCTTTTGAAGAAGAAGCACATGAAGCTCGACGCCGTGGTCGAACTTCGCGTCAACGAGAGCGCACTGCTGCAGCGGGTTGAAAACCGGGCCGCGGAAACACGCTCGCGCGGCGAGGAAGTGCGTGCCGACGACACCCCGGAAGTGCTGACCAAGCGGCTGGCGAGCTACCGCTCGCTGACCGAGCCGCTGATTCACTACTATTCGGAGCGGCGCAAGCTCCTGACCGTCGATGGCATGATGACGATCGAGCACGTGACGGCCGAGATCGGCCGAATCCTTGCCGCGATCGGGGCTGCCGACGCCGAAGCGTCCAAGGCCAAGGCTTCCAAAAAGGCGGCTGCGGCCAAGCGGACCGCAAGGGGCGCCAAGGCGGCCTCTGCAAAGGTGCCCAAATCCAGGACCAAGGCGGCTGGAGCCTCTCGGAAGGTCGTCAAAACAGCCCGGAAGGCCGGGAAAACGGCCTCCAAGGGAACCAAACAGCCCTCCCGCAAAGCTACCGCGGGTTCCAGGGCCGGGGCGGCAGGGAAGACCAGGAAAGTTGCTAAAAAGGTCACGAAAAGGCGAGCTAAAGCATAGTGGCAGTTGACGAAACGAAGTTGAATCCTTTAATAAGGCCCTATCCAGTCGGATAGTTTTTCAACGATGCCGGGCCCCGAGACGCGCAAGGGGACGGGCGTCGTGTTCGCGTTTGCGGACAACAGCCCGAGATAGCAAGAAACAGCCGGTCCGCAATAGGACTGGCGACAGGAGAGAAGTCCGTGGCCCGTATTGCCGGCGTGAATATCCCGACCAACAAGCGCGTCCTGATCGCGCTCCAGTACATCCATGGCATCGGCCAGAAGAACGCGCATGAGATCATGGAGAAGGTCAAGATTCCCGAAGATCGCCGCGTCTCGCAATTGAGCGATCAGGAAGTGCTGCAAATCCGTGAAGTGATCGACCGCGATTACATGGTCGAAGGCGACCTGCGTCGCGAGACCGGCATGAACATCAAGCGTCTGATGGATCTCGGCTGCTATCGCGGCCTGCGCCATCGCCGCGGCTTGCCGGTGCGTGGCCAGCGCACCCATACCAACGCGCGCACGCGCAAGGGGCCGGCCAAGTCGATCGCCGGCAAGAAGAAGTAATTCGGCGAGTTGCGAATGGCTGACGGCGAGTAGGGATCAATCCTTGCTATTCGCTGTCCGCCACTCACTATTCGCCCGTCAGGTGTAGCCGCTGGCATTACGGCGGCGTTGAGATCGTTAGAAAGGTTTTATAGATGGGCAAGGAAGCCACCCGCGTCCGCCGCCGCGAGCGCAAGAACATCGCCTCCGGCGTCGCGCACGTGAATTCGTCGTTCAACAACACGACCATCACCATCACCGACGCGCAGGGCAACACCATTGCCTGGTCGTCGGCCGGAACGATGGGCTTCAAGGGTTCGCGCAAATCGACCCCCTATGCCGCGCAGGTCGCGGCCGAGGACGTCTCCAAGAAGGCGCAGGAACACGGCATGCGCACGCTGGAAGTTGAGGTCGCCGGCCCCGGTTCGGGCCGCGAATCGGCGTTGCGCGCGCTGCAGGCCGCGGGCTTCACCGTCACCTCGATCCGCGACGTGACGACGATCCCGCACAATGGCTGCCGTCCGCGCAAGCGCCGGCGGGTCTGAGACTTATCGACCGCGGGCGGCGCCGCCGCTTCGCGCATGGTTTTGAGAATTTTAAGGCGCGGACTGATCCGCGATCTCCAACGCCAGTAATTCAGATGGCAAGTTAGCTGGCATGATGGGTGAAACAGTGACGATCCAGAAAAATTGGCAAGAACTTATCCGTCCCAACAAGCTCCAGGTCACGCCGGGAACTGACCCGATCCGCTTCGCGACGCTGGTCGCCGAGCCGCTCGAGCGCGGCTTCGGCCAGACGCTCGGCAACGCGCTGCGCCGCATCCTGCTGTCCTCGCTGCAGGGCGCAGCGGTGCAGTCGGTGCATATCGACGGCGTGCTGCATGAATTCTCCTCGATCGCGGGCGTTCGTGAGGACGTCACCGACATCGTGCTCAACATCAAGGACATCTCGATCAAGATGCAGGGCGAAGGCCCCAAGCGCATGGTCGTGAAGAAGCAAGGGCCCGGCGTCGTCACCGCCGGTGACATCCAGACCGTCGGCGATGTCGTGGTGCTCAATCCCGATCTGCAGATCTGCACGCTCGACGAGGGCGCGGAAATCCGCATGGAATTCACCGTCGCTGCCGGCAAGGGCTATGTCGCCGCCGAGCGCAACCGGCCCGAGGATGCGCCGATCGGCCTGATCCCGGTCGACAGCCTGTTCTCGCCGGTACGCAAGGTGTCCTACAAGGTCGAGAACACCCGCGAGGGCCAGATTCTCGACTACGACAAGCTGACCATGACCATCGAGACCAACGGCGCGATCTCGCCGGATGATGCGGTGGCCTACGCCGCGCGCATCCTGCAGGATCAGCTCAACGTCTTCGTCAACTTCGAAGAGCCCCGCAAGGAAGTGGCGCAGGAGATCATTCCCGATCTCGCCTTCAACCCGGCGTTCCTCAAGAAGGTCGACGAACTCGAACTGTCGGTGCGTTCGGCCAACTGCCTGAAGAACGACAACATCGTCTACATCGGCGACCTCGTGCAGAAATCCGAAGCCGAGATGCTGCGGACCCCGAACTTCGGCCGCAAGTCGCTGAACGAGATCAAGGAAGTACTGGCCCAGATGGGGCTGCATCTCGGCATGGAAGTGCCGGGTTGGCCGCCGGAGAACATCGACGAACTGGCCAAGCGCTTCGAGGATCATTATTGAGCGAATAGGGAGTGGCGAATAGCGAATGGAAACAGAATCCATTTGCTGCTCGCCATTCGCTACTCGCCATCCGGGGCGAACGCAGGCGGCCCACCTGAGCAGCGTGTCCGACGAGCCGTCGCGACCGAACAAGTACCAGAGGAATTCAACATGCGTCACGGCAAGGTTCATCGGAAGCTCAACCGTACCGCGGAGCATCGCAAGGCGATGTTCGCCAACATGTGCGCGGCGCTGATCAAGCACGAGCAGATCGTCACCACGCTGCCGAAGGCAAAGGAGCTGCGTCCGATCGTGGAGAAGCTGGTTACGCTCGGCAAGAAGGGCGGCCTTTCGATGCGCCGCCAGGCGATCTCCGAAATGCGCGATCTCGACATGACCAAAAAATTGTTCGACACGTTGGCCGCCCGCTACAAGGACCGCCAGGGCGGCTATACCCGCATCATCAAGGCCGGCTTTCGCTATGGCGACAATGCGCCGATGGCCGTGATCGAATTCGTCGACCGCGATGTCGATGCCAAGGGCCTCGACTCCGGCCCGGTGCAGGAAAAGGCCGCGGAAGCCGCGTAAGTTTCAGTCTCCGATTTCGTTGAAAAGGCGGCGCCCGGTGCGCCGCTTTTTTATTGGGTATTGATAGCGGCCGTGGACGATTGCGGTCGCGCGATCCGCACCCGATATCTCCGTCAGCAAGGATGGAGATATCGCATGAAAATCGAGCTCAAGGGCAAGACCGCGCTGGTGACGGGATCGACCTCCGGCATCGGCCACGCCGTAGCCAGGGGACTGGCCGCGTCCGGCGCCGATGTGGTGGTCAACGGGCGAACCCAGGCCAAGGTCGACGCCGCGGTTGCCGCCATCGCCGGGGCGATACCCGGAGCCAGGGTTCGTGGCGTCGCCGCCGATGTCTCGACAGCGACGGGATGCAACACGCTGGTCGCGGCGTTGCCCGAGGTCGACATCCTCATCAACAATGCCGGAATTTTTGAGCCCAAGGGCTTCTTCGATATTCCCGACGACGACTGGAGCCGCTTCTTCGAGGTCAATGTGATGTCGGGAGTGCGGCTGTCGCGCGCCTGCCTGCCCGGCATGCTGAAGCGCAACTGGGGACGAATCGTTTTCATCTCTTCGGAATCCGCGCTGAACATTCCGAAGGAAATGATCCACTACGGAATGACCAAGACCGCGCAGCTTGCGGTGTCGCGCGGCCTTGCCGAGATGACCCGCGGCACCGCGGTGACCGTCAATTCGGTGCTGCCGGGGCCGACGATGTCCGAGGGCGTCGAAGCGTTTGTCAAAGACCTCGCCAGGCAAAACGGTCAATCGGTGGAGGATGCGGCGTCGCAGTTCGTAAAGCAGTTTCGTCCGACCTCGCTGCTGGAACGCTTTGCCAGCGTCGAGGAGATCGCCAACATGGTGATCTATGTCGCCTCGAAGGAGGCCTCGGCGACCAATGGCGCAGCCCTTCGTGCCGAAGGCGGCATCGTCCAGACCATCGCATGAGATGAGACATGCCGGCCCATGTCATTTCCGAACTTGAGCTGCGCGACGCGGTCGCCATCAAGCCACCCCGCAGCATATCGCCCGGACGAGATGGCGGGCGTTATCTGGTCCCCAATGACGGCGGCGCGCCAGGGCGCGCCCCTCGGAGAGGCCAGGCGCTCAGACTGCGGTGGTGACATGGCCGATCCGGGCAACCTGCATCGGGGGATACTGGGCGAGCCCGGGCCAAGCCGTATCCTGCTGTGTTATTTCTGCTGCCCACTACCCTTCGCGACGCAAGGGCCTGCGGGGCACTTCGAATGCGAAGGCTCGGACAGGGCGACGGTTGCCCCCTTGCTGGTGGGCACGACAGGCGAGCTCTGTTTCGCGGCGCCGCCGATCGCGGTCGGTTTTTTGGGCCCGCCGATGGCGCTTTGGGCCGAGGCCGGATGATGGAAGCCGCTCGCGAGCAGGCCGAGCACCATTACCAATGCTGTTTTTCCGCTCTTCATCGACGCATTCCTCGTGCGGTGTCGCAGGCCAGAACTGAGGTAGTATACATGAATCGCCGACCCGGGGACACCGGTCGGGAGCCGGCCTCGATTTTGGTGACCTGGTTAAACGTGGAATCCGCCGGCAGGTAACCATATCGGGCAGGTCACTTCGCGCGAGGATTTGGATCATCGATGCGACTACTGATCGTAGAAGACAACGAGCAACTGGCTAACCTGCTGGCAAAGGGCCTGCACACGGCCGGATATGATACCGACATCTTTGCGACGGTCGCCGAGGCCCGCGCTGCATTGCTGATGGTGACCTACGCGGCCATGATCCTCGATCTGGGATTGCCCGACGGCGATGGCCTGGCCGTTCTTCGCGAACTTCGACACCGCAAGGATTCAATCCCGGTGATCGTGCTGACGGCCCGCGGTGGCCTGCACGACCGCGTCAATGGCCTGCGCAGCGGAGCCGACGACTACATCGTGAAGCCGTTTGCGCTGGAGGAGCTGGTGGCCCGGCTCGAGGCGCAATTGCGCAGGCCCGGCCAAATTCTCGGGAATTCGCTCCGGGTGGCCAATCTGGAATTCGACTCGCGGAGCCGGCAGGCGACGATAAATGACGAGCCGCAGGTTCTTTCAGCCCGCGAGACCGCGGTGCTCGAACTTCTCATGCACAGCAAGGGCAGGGTCGTCTCCAAGAAGCAGGTTGAGGACCACCTCTTCGGCCTGTCCGGCGATGTCGCCTCCAATGCGGTTGAAGTTTATGTTCACCGCCTGAGAAAGCAGCTTTCGGAAAAGGGAGCGAAGGTTCAAATCCATACCATACGAGGCGTCGGCTATCTGATCTCGGAGGAAAAGGTTTGATTCGGTTCAAGTCGATCATCTCTCGTATCGTGATCCTGCATGTGGTCGCCGTGGTGATCACCTCGATCGTGATGTCATTTGCCTTGTCGTGGCTGCTGGGTCTGGCGACAAACAATATTCACGACGAGGCAATGCAGGAACAGGCTGTCTCTGTTGCCGGACATCTCGTCTCGAAGGCCGATGGAACTGTATCGCTCGACCTGCCGCCGGAACTCCAGGGTCTCTATTCCCAGCCCTACGGGCGCTATTCCTATGCGGTGCTGGATCAACACGGGCGGGCCCTGATCTCTTCTCTCGCCGACGGGTCGGCAATCTTCCCCTCGGATCCCGAATCCGCAGGCGTGGAATTCTTGCGGACTCAACGGGGGAATGCAGCGATATCCGGTGCAAGTATCCGCAAAACGGTGGGCGAGCGGACATTTTGGGTTCAGGCAGGAGAAGATCTCGCCAACCGGGATGTGTTGATTGACGATATCGTCTCCGATTTCTTCAAGAATGTCGGCTGGATCACGCTGCCGATTCTGTTTGCTCTCCTTGCGATTGATATCGCAATATTCCGGCGCGCCTTGCGCCCGTTGCGGGAAGCGTCCGAAATCGCCATGCATATCGGCCCGACGCGGACCGACGTTCGCCTGCCGCTCGACGAGATTCCGAGCGAGGTCCGTCCTCTTGTCTTCGCGGTCAACCAGGCGCTGGACAGGCTCGACGAAGGCTTTCGGGTGCAGCGTGAATTTACCGCCGATGCGGCCCACGAACTGCGCACACCCTTGAGCATCTTGCGCACGCGCGTTGACACGCTGGACGATCAGGGCACCGCCAATGCGCTGAAACAGGATATCGAGTCCATGAGCCGTATTCTGGGACAGCTGCTGGATATTGCCGAGCTCGATTCGTTTGTGATTGATCAGAGCGATAAAGCGGATTTAAGCGATGTCTGCACCTATGTGGCGCAGATGATCGCGCCGCTGGCGCTGCAGCAGGGCAAGAACATCGTGCTGCTCGGGGCTGACAAGTCGGTGTGGGTGAGGGGAAATCCGGAAATGTTGAGCCGCGCGATCCGCAATCTGGCCGAGAATGCCATCAAGCACGCGCCGCAGGGGACCGTCATTGAGTTCGCGGTCGAGGAAAACGGCACCGTCGAGGTTTCGGACAGGGGCCCCGGGATCCTGGAGGAGGAGCGCGAACTCATCTTTCGCCGCTTCTGGCGTCGCGACCGGACCCAGCCCGGAAGCACGGGACTGGGACTATCGATCGTGCAGCGGATCGTCGAACTGCATCACGCGAGCATAAAGGTGGAGAACCAGCCGGCGGGAGGCGCCCGGTTCTCGCTGTATTTCGCCAGGCTTGAGGCGGGCGGATGATGGCGGCCGGATTGGGCGATCCGTTACCACCCCTCCAGCACGATCTTGCCGCGCGATGTGCCGGATTCCAGCAGGGCATGCGCGCGCTTCAAATTGGCGGCGTTGATGGTGCCGAGACTCTGATCGAGCGTGGTGCGCAGCACGCCCTTGTCGATGAGGTCGGCAACATCGTTCAGGAGATCGTGCTGGCCAATCATGTCGGGCGTCTGGAACGATGAGCGGGTGAACATCGATTCCCAGTGAATCGAGATCGCCTTGCCCTTGAAGGCCGCGACGTTGAATTCCGGGGGATCGTCGATCAGTCCGAATTTGCCCTGCGGCGCCATGAATTCCGCGATCGCCTTGTAGTGCTGGTCGGTAAAAGTCAGGCTTGCGACCAGGCCGACCGGCGGCAATTTCAGCTTTTCGATCTGCTCTTTCATCGGGCCGGCATGATCGACGACGGCGTGAGCGCCGAGGTCGAGGCACCATTTTTGCGATTCCGGCCGCGACGCCGTGGCAACCACGGTGAGGCCGGTGAGACGGCGGGCGAGCTGGATCAGGATCGAGCCGACCCCGCCGGCGCCGCCGACCACCAGAAGCGTGCGCGGATCGACGCTCTTGCCGGGTACCGCACTGAGGCGATCGAACAGCAATTCCCACGCGGTGATCGAGGTCAAAGGGAGGGCCGCGGCCTGCCCGAATGACAGCGTCTTCGGCTTGGTGCCGACGATTCGCTCATCGACCAGATGAAATTCCGAATTGGTGCCTTGCCGCAGGATCGAGCCGGCATAGAAAACCTCGTCGCCCGCCTTGAACAGGGTGACCTCGGGGCCGACAGCCTCCACCACACCGGCAGCGTCGTAACCCAGGATCTTGGTTTCGCCCTCGGGGGGCGCGGCGCGTTTGCGCACCTTGTAGTCGACCGGATTGGCCGAAATCGCCTTGACGGCGATACGGAGGTCGCGGCCACGCGGTTCCGGCTTTGCGGTCTCGAAATCGATCAAGGCGTCCGCCGCGTCGATCGGCAGTGACTTTTTGTACCCGACGGCCTTCATGGGCGTTTCTCCTGATTTCCGGCGACCTCCGCCGCTCCGGAAACCCCTACCTGCGGTCTCAAGCTGCGAATTGCAAGCCGCCAGCGGAAAAGTCAGTTTCGCGCGGGCGTGGATTGCCCGCCGAATCCGGCCCTGCCGAGCCCTGCAGTCACTTCTATTCACCGGCCGGGGCGCTTATATTCCCGCCAACCATTCCCCTCAGGAACCATCCATGATCGTTATTCGTGTTTTCGCGGCATTGCTGGTCCTTGGGGCCGCGACGGCTCCGGCGCCAGCCCAGGATCGGCGCGTGCCGGCTTCGCCCGCCGAAGTCAGGCTGTCCTACGCGCCGATCGTGCAGCGCGTGCAACCGGCAGTGGTCAACGTCTATGCCGCCAAGATGGTGCAGGTCGACAATCCCTTGCTCAGGCTGTTCGGCATACCCGGCGGCCAGTTGCCGGAACAGATGCAGCGTTCGCTGGGATCGGGCGTGATGGTGGATCCCTCCGGTCTGGTCGTCACCAACGTTCACGTCATCGAGGGCGCCGATCAGGTCAAGGTATCGCTCGCGGACAAGCGCGAATTCGACGCTGAAGTCATTCTCAAGGACAAGCACAGCGATCTTGCGGTGTTGCGGCTCAAAGCCACCAGCGAGAAATTCGCCACGCTGGATTTCGCCAATTCCGACGAACTGCTGGTGGGTGACCTCGTGCTGGCGATCGGCAATCCGTTCGGCGTCGGTCAGACCGTGACCCATGGTATCGTTTCGGCGCTGGCGCGTACCCAGGTCGGGATCACCGACTACCAGTTCTTCATCCAGACCGATGCTGCCATCAACCCCGGCAATTCCGGCGGCGCGCTGGTCGACATGACCGGCAAGCTGGCCGGGATCAACACCGCCATCTACTCGCGCTCCGGTGGATCGCAGGGCATCGGATTTGCGATCCCGGTCAACATGGTGCGGGTGGTGGTCGCTTCCGCCAAGAGCGGGGGCAAGGCGGTCAAGCGGCCGTGGCTGGGTGCGGGGCTGCAGGCGGTGACGCCTGAAATCGCCGAGACATTGGGGCTTCGACTCCCGACCGGTGCTTTGGTCGCCAATGTCACGCCGAACAGTCCGGCGGCGCGGGCGGGGCTGAAGCTGTCGGATCTGATCGTCGCCATCGATGGCCAGACGGTCGACGATCCCAACGCGTTCGGTTATCGC
>Ga0302320_10015755_pt1 | contig 15500 bp, 8 predicted proteins | sample Bog_T0_3_FD_202130 | JGI IMG/M metagenome (GOLD analysis project Ga0302320, IMG submission 202130) | Peat permafrost microbial communities from Stordalen Mire near Abisko, Sweden - Bog_T0_3 | ecosystem: Environmental > Terrestrial > Soil > Wetlands > Peat | place: Sweden: Abisko, Stordalen Mire... | reverse complement strand
TTACAGCAGGACGTATTCGATGGTAGGACCTTACAGCCAGACGGATACGGATGGAACCACGGGGCAGACAGCCAAGGCTGCTACCTGGACAGTATCGCCGGTTGTGACAAACGATTTCTCACTGTCCGTTTATCCAAACTCACAGACCGTTCTCCAGTCAAGCTCAGTCAGCTACAACATTGTAACGACGACCACGAGTGGAACGGCTCAAACGGTTAGCTTCGGGGCTTCGAACCTACCGTCTGGGCTAAACGCCACATTCAGCCCTACCAGTGTGAGTACAGGTTCGCAATCCACGCTGACGATAACGGCAAGCGCATCCGCCCCGGTTGGCACGTACCCGCTGGTGATTGCCGCTTCGAGTTCATATACAACACACACGTACCAGATTTCGGTCACGGTTGCGCAGGCCCAGCAGAGTACCCCTGTGGCATCAGTAAACCCCGGTAACGTACAGTTCAGTGACCAGACTGTTGGCTCCTTTAGTTCACCCAAGACGGTTGTTCTCACAAATACTGGCGCGGCCCAGCTCGCTCTTAGTGGAATTGGGCCGACATCCGGCAATTCCGACTATGCCCTCAGTTGGCCGCCGTTTACACCTCCATTGATTCTGCCCCCTGGCGGTTCCCTTAGCCTTCAAGTCTGGTTTGAGCCAAGAGCAACGGGACTGCGCACAGGTCAGATCATCTTTTATGACAACGCGACGGGCAATCCCCAGGTTGTTTCCTTGACGGGAAACGGCCTACCTACGCCGCCTTCGACGGGCACGATCATCGTAAATGCGATGCTGAATGGCGTTACTCTGCCCGCGGCGTATTCCTACCAGTATTCTATGACGGGGCCGACCTCGATAACCGGCTACGACAATAATTCGTTCTCTGTTACACCTGGATCGTATTCCATCGCCTTTCAGAATAATCCAAGCACCTTTACGCTCTCAAGCGTGACCCCGTCTGCCTCACAGATAGTCGTTGCCGGAGGCACAACGACATTCACGTTGAACTTCACAGCCCCAGACGATTTCCAAACGCCATTTTTCGAGGGGGCGAGCGGCTCGACGCAAGTGATTCCCGCTGGGCAAACCGCAACCTACTATGCCGCCGCTCCTCCGCTGCCAGGTAATGCTTCCCCAATTACGTTCTCAGTAACCGGGGTTCCCTCTGGAGCAGTTGCGACATTTAACCCACAGCCTGGCTACGGAACGAGTACGCTCACAGTCAGCACAGACACAAGTAGCACTCCTCCTGGCGTGTATTCGTTGACTCTAAGCGGAACAAATGCAAGCGGACTAACTCACGTTGGCGCCGCTTCGTGGTTGGCAGTGACAACTCCACCAGCTAATCCGGTACAGCTGGTTAGCCAGAGCAGCACCGGAGTCCAAGGGAACTCGGCAAGCGCCTCCTCCAACAATTCAGTGAGTGCAGACGGCAGGTTTGTCGTGTTTTCCTCGACCTCATCAAATCTGGTAGCAAGTGATACGTCGGCTCATTCCAAGGTGCTGATCCGCGATCTTCAGAACGGGACGACTTCGTTAGTGAGCCTTTCGACAAGCGGCGTGCCCGCAGATAGGAATAGCGGCAGCGGGAGCATTAGCGCTAACGGGCAGTATGTGGTATTCGGTTCGCAAGCGGATAACCTCTACTCAGGCTCAGCATTGCCTTCCGCACCGTGTGGGTTCTATTTGCGCGACCTTGCGCATGGCATAACCGAGAGAGAGGATGTGGCGCCGGATGGTACGGCCGGAAATGCGGATAGTTGCACATCGGTGGCGATCAGCGCTAATGGTCGTTTTGTCGCCTTTGGTGAGGATGCAACAAATGTTATTTCTGGGCTTTCCGGCATGCAAATATATTTGCGCGACCGTAAGACTGGCCAAACAACATTGATATCTTCTGCACCTGATGGCTCTGCCGGGAATGGGTACTCGCAACAAGCAGCGATTAGTGCCGACGGTCGCTATGTTGCCTTTGTATCGACATCGACAAATCTGGTTTCTCAAAATACAAATGGTCTGAGTGAAGCATTCGTTCGCGATACTGAAAATAACCTCACTTCTCTTGTAAGCATTTCGAGCGATGGACAGGCAGCTAATGCAAGCGTGAACTCTGTGGGATACCAGCCGCGGGGAATTAGCGCGGATGGACGCTATGTAGTATTTGATTCAAGCGCAACAAATCTCGCGCCTCATCCTACCGATTATTCAACTCATGTGTTCCTTTACGATTGCCAATTGCAACAAACAACGCTGGTTGACGTCGATTCAGTCGGTACTCCTCTAGGTGGTGGGGGCTTTTACAATCCTGCGATATCTGCAGATGGAAGATTTGTCGTCTTTTTCGGTTTCGCGCAAGAGTTCCTTCGTGATGCGGTTGAGAGTCAAACAGCGGTTGTAAGCGTTGCGCCGGACGGACAACCGGATAATAACACGTCAGGGGATGCGAACTCTTTTCTTGGTCTAGGAGGCTCACGCGTTGCTTTTGCATCCTTTGGCACAAATCTAGTGGCAAACGATACAAATGGGCAGGCAGACGCGTTTGTCGCTTCGAATCCGTTTGTCGGAAATGTTTCGCTCAATTCCGTAAGTCTTGGTTCTGCATTTGTACCTGGTGGTAGCGGTGTCACCGGGACCGTCACCCTCACAGGCGTTGCTCCCACTGGCGGTGCGGTTGTCTCAGTCTGGTCAAACAATACTGCAGGACAAGCCCCCGGCACAGTGACCGTTCCAGCCGGTGCCACAAGTGCACAATTCAGTGTGAACACGTCAATGGTCGATGCCGAAACTGCCATGACGATCATGGCTTCCTATAACGGTGGTTCCAGTGTTGCAGTTTTGACATTGGAGTCGGCTCCCGAATTGGCCGTAAGTCCTTCGACGTGGGATTTCGGTTATCAAGCAGTGGGCACCACCAGTGCGATAGAATCCTTTGCGCTGACCAATTCCGGAACCGCGCCGCTCGCGATCAACTCCGTGCAATTAGCAACGGGCCAAGTGTTCAAGATTAGCTCAAACACCTGCGGCTCCAGCATTGCCGCTGGGGGAGGTTGCTCCGTCTCAGTAACGTTCGACCCAAGCGCATCAGGTTCCGCATCGGATGCAGTCCAGATCAGCTATGGAAGTCCTGCAACGATACAGTCGATCTCTTTGACAGGCAATGGCGCAACGCCTCTGGCAGCACTGTCTCCGACCCCGCTCAGCTTTGGAAACCAGGCAATGCCCGGCAGCGCCACAGCAGTCGCAACCCTCTCGAACAGTGGAAATGCTTCTCTGACGAATATCTCTGCCAGCATTTCTGGAACGAATGCGGCGGACTTCGCAATTTCGTCGGACGGATGCAGTGGGGTGATTCTTCCAGCGAACAGCAACTGTCTGGTTACGATTGTCTTCACGCCGAAAGCCAAGGGGAGCCGCCAAGCGATACTTTCGATAGCTGACAGTGCATCTGGCAGTCCGCAAACGATTAGCTTGACGGGAACTGGAGTGCAGTCCACACCCACTTTGCTTTGGAGCCCGTCCACCGCGGCAATTACATATGGAACGCCCTTGGGCACTGGAGTTCTTGACGCAACAGCGAACCAGAGTGGCAGCAATCTTGCGGGAACCTTTGCCTACACCGCAACCATGAGTAGCGGCACACCCCAGACTGTGACTCAAGCCACTGTAATCGGAGCGGGGACATATACGCTAACAACGACCTTCACCCCGACGGACGCGACCGACTACACGACGGCCACTGCCACTACAATACTCACCGTAAACAAGGCGACGTCGTCAGTAACGACATGGCCGACGGCCAGTTCGATCACCTACGGCCAGACGCTGGCATCCTCGACGCTATCAGGTGGCCAGTCAACTCCGGCGGGCAGCTTCACCTTCACCTCGCCGACAACCGCTCCAGGCACGGGTACGGCCTCGCAGGGCGTGACCTTCACGCCCACCGATACGACCGACTACAGCGCGTTGACAGGCACGGCAAGCGTGACGGTGAATAAGGCGACTTCGTCTGTGACGACATGGCCGACGGCCAGTTCGATCACCTACGGCCAGACGCTGGCATCCTCGACGCTGTCAGGCGGAGCATCGACTCCAGCAGGCTCGTTTGCCTTCACCACGCCGACAACCAAGCCGAACGCGGGCACTGCATCGCAGAGCGTGACGTTCACGCCCACCGATGCGACCAACTACAGCACGTTGACCGGCACGGCGAGCGTGACGGCCAACAAGGCGACTTCGTCAGTGACGACATGGCCGACGGCCAGCGCGATCACCTACGGCCAGACGCTGGCCTCCTCGACGCTGTCGGGCGGCGCCTCGACTCCGGCTGGCTCGTTTGTCTTCACCACGCCGACAACCGCTCCGGGGGCGGGCACAGCCTCGCAGAGCGTGACCTTCACGCCCACCGATACGACTGACTACAGCACATTGACCGGCACTGCCAGCGTGACGGTAAACAAGGCGACTTCGTCAGTGACGACATGGCCGACGGCCAGTTCGATCACCTACGGCCAGACGCTGGCTTCCTCGACGCTGTCAGGCGGAGCCTCAACTCCGGCAGGCTCGTTCGCCTTCACCACGCCAACGACTGCGCCGGGCGCGGGCACAGCCTCGCAGAGCGTGACCTTCACGCCCACCGATACGACTGACTACAGCACATTGACCGGCACGGCCAGTGTGACGGTCAACAAAGCGACTTCGTCCGTGACGACATGGCCGACGGCCAGCGCGATCACCTATGGGCAGACGCTGGCCTCCTCGACGCTGAGCGGCGGAGCATCAACCCCAGCCGGCGCCTTCGCCTTCACCACGCCGACAACCGCGCCAGGCGCGGGCACAGCGTCGCAGAGCGTGACCTTCACGCCGGCCGACACCACCGACTACAACACGGTTGTCGGCTCGGCCAACGTCACAGTCACCAAGGCAACACCGTCAGCGATTACCTGGCCGACAGCCAGCTCGATCACCTACGGCCAGACGCTGGCATCCTCGACGCTGTCGGGCGGAGCATCGACTCCGGCTGGCTCGTTCGCCTTCACCACGACGACAACCGCTCCGGGCGTGGGTACAGCCTCGCAGAGCGTGACCTTCACGCCGACCGACACCACCGACTACAACACGGTTGTCGGCTCGGCCAACGTCACAGTCACCAAGGCAACACCGTCAGCGATTACCTGGCCGACGGCCAGCAACCTCACTTACGGGCAGACGCTGGTCTCCTCGACTCTGAGCGGCGGCGCATCAACCCCAGCCGGCGCCTTCGCCTTCACCACTCCGACTACCGCGCCGGGCGCGGGCACAGCGTCGCAGAGCGTGACCTTCACGCCGACCGATGCGACCGACTACAGCACGCTGACGGGCACGGTCAGCGTGACGGTCAACAAGTCAACCCCTTCATCGATCACCTGGCCGACAGCCGGCAACCTCACTTATGGGCAGACGCTGGCCTCCTCGACTCTGAGCGGCGGAGCATCGACTCCCGCAGGTTCGTTCGCCTTCACCACGCCGACAACCGCTCCAGGCACGGGCACAGCATCGCAGAGCGTGACCTTCACGCCCACCGATGCGACCGACTACAGCACGTTGACCGGCACGGCAAGCGTGACGGTCAACAAGGCGACGCCGTCTGTGACGACATGGCCGACAGCAAGTTCGATCACCTACGGGCAGACCCTGGCGAGTTCAACGCTGATCGGCGGTGTTGCGTCCTCGGGTGGCACCTTTGCCTGGACTACGCCATCGACGGCGCCCACAGCCGGCGCACAGACGCTGTCGGTCACCTTCACTCCCTCTGACACGACGGACTACAGCACGGCTACTACAACCGTGCAACTGACGGTGAACAAAGCCACGCCTTCGATCACTTGGGCGACGCCTGCGGCGATCACCTATCCGACGCCACTGAGCGCAACTCAGCTTGACGCGGTGGCTGCCTTTGTCGGAGCCACGGTGCCAGGAACCTTCGCCTATACGCCAGCGGCGGGCACGGTGTTGAAGGCCGGCAGCGGCCAGACGTTCTCGGTGACCTTCACGCCAACCGACACGACCGACTACGCGACTCCGGCAGCGGCGACAACCACGATCACCGTCAACCAAGCCACGCCCACGATCACCTGGGCAGCGCCTACGGCGATCACCTACGGCACGGCGCTGAGCGGAACACAGTTGGATGCGACGGCTTCGGTGTCGGGAACATTCGTCTACAATCCAGGGGCAGGAACGACGCTGCCCGTGGGAAGCGACACGCTTTCGGTTACCTTTACCCCCACCGACACGACCGACTACACGACGGCTACGGCGACTGTACAACTGATGGTCAACGTAGCGCCTAATCCCACGCCGGTCATCAGCAGCCTCTCGCCGACGTATACCGATGCGGGCGCAGGGACCTTCACGCTGACGGTCACCGGATCGGGATTCATATCCGGCTCGACGGTCTATTGGGGCACAACCGCACTGACCACGACCTACGTGAGCGCGACGCAGCTTACCGCGCAAATTCCAGCAGCAGACATTGCCACTGCGGGAACCGCAGCCGTCATCACTGTGCAAACCGCAGCGCCCGGCGGCGGCACTTCCAACTCATTCCAATTTGAAGTGAATTCCGCGTCTGGATCGACTACGGAGCCGACATTTACGTCAACGACAGCGACCATAATAGCTGGTTCTCCAGCCAGCTACCCGGTCACCTTACCTTCCTCGGTGGAGAGCGCCTCGGTAACCTGCCTGAATCTTCCCACGGGAGCGTCGTGCAGCTATTCGGCGACAACCAACACGTTGACGATCACAACCTCCTCGACGACGACCAAAGGAACCTATCAGATCACAGTAGTGTTTACTGAAACTGTTGCCGGTGCTGCAACCTCGTGGATTCTGCTGCCCATTCTTCTCCTTCCTCTTGTGTATTTGAGGAGGAAACTTGCTGCGCGAGGCGTTTGGGTGACAACTTGCCTGGGGCTGGTTCTGCTGGCTGCGGTTGCATACACATCCGGTTGCGGTGGTAGTAGTGGAGGGTCTAGTTCCCCACCCCCCCCTCAGACTCACCAGGTGGTAAGTTCGGGCTCAGTTAGCATCACAATCCAGTAGAAACCAGTAGAAACGCCTCAGGAATTTACGTACAGAAACGGAATGGCGAGTTCGGCATTCCGTTTCGTCGTCGCCGCTGGTCATCGGTGCTAGCTCTTCTGCTGTTGGTTGCCGCTGCCGGGGCAATTGGTTGCGGCGGGGGATGGAGCACAAGCGGCGGGGGTGGAGGCGGCTCAAGCACGCCAGCGACCACCGCTGGTAACTATACATTCACCATACCGCGTTATTCTTTAAACATAGTAATCCCGAAGCTTATTTATCTCGATACGAACCTATGGAACAGATTACTCGATCAGAATGTCGATCCAATTGCGCTGCTTTCGAAACTGGAGCAGTGCGACTCTTCTCTGGCGCTGAGCGGGCAGAACGTCTATGAACTCGCTCTGACGTTTCAGAATTCCGCAGAGCGAGGGATGGAACTCTTCCGTTACCTAAAGGTCTACGTTGACGCAGGGATTGTCGGCGCCTACGACAATTTGGACCTGTTGAAAGCTGAGGTGACCGCGCTGTATGCGTGTGCTGACACAGTAGTCGCATACTACAATCCAGCAGACTACGACGCGCTTAAAGCGGAAGTTGCAAAGTTGGCTGCGGGAATCGTGGATCAACGAACACAGTCGTTTCTTTCAAAACGGAAAGGGCGCGCAAAAGCTGGCCGAGAGGAGCCAAAAACTCACCTAAAACAGCGACCAGATGTGAAAGCATGGCTGCTTGCTGTTCCTGAGAGCGGGTTGGCCGCTTGGCTCGATGAGCAAGTGCCCGGAGAAGTCGGCACCGCATTTCTCATCGGGCATCTCAATAACGTATACAGGTCAGCCTCGGCGGATGCAGCAAAGAGCACGGCACAAGGGCTGCTCCAACATCCGGCTTCTCGCACAGCGAAGGCGTTGGTTCAGGCGGACCTGTATTTACTCTGGCGCTGCGCCCGCCGAGGCTCAAATCCGAAGGACTTGCCGGATGATGTGTACCATGTTCTGAACGCCGCCTATTGCGATGTGTACGCCACTGCCGATTCAGGTCAGAAGGAATACGTCGCACTGCTCCTGAGTCGGTGGACGCGGCCTGCGATCTTCGATGGGAGCACATCGCTGGCAGACTGGCTTCTAACGGTCTGAAGAGCGGGTACGTTTACGGCTACAACTCCATGCCTTTTTCACATCTTCAATTTTGGTCCAAAGGAGCACCAGGATCAGTCCCGTAAACGCCAATGTAGCCAGGATGGATTCTGGATTTCCGCCAAATCGCCATAACCGGCCAATGTCTGCCCATTCTGACGGTGTGTAAAATATTGTGCGTTGCAGGGTAAATCGGGCTATGTTTCGCCGGCCCAACAATCCGATGGCGAGCTAGAATCACGGCTCTCATTCGCGCCTACTGCAACGCACGATGGATTCCAGATACGGATGGGCGCCAGGAGGCGATCTCGTCCTCCAGGTGGCATCCAGTTTGCGGCCAATGCATATCTACGTTCCTGCACCGACTGAAATCACTCCGTCTGAAGAAAAAAGGAATCCAGCTGAAAGATAATACAACGACTCTCTTGGCCGTGCTACTCAGAGCTGATTCACTATTGGAGCATCAAAAAAGGTTTGGCCGGTTATCTTCGCCAATTCACTCGTCGTGGCTGGATTGATAACCGAGAAGTCGGCCACTGTTCAGGAATGTGATCGAGGACCGGACTCTCAACTGTTGCCAACAGTCAAAGCACTTATGGAGGCGATCTGGAGTTGATATTTTAGTGTTCTCGCCGCACGGATCGTCAAGCCGGCAGTTGGGCACGCGTCTTGATGGGATCACTCAGCACGAAAGCGCCGTTCCACTCATGAAAAGGCCCCACTTGTCATCGAGTCATTCTGCTAGCCAGATAGGGTTCACGACATCATGATAGGGCTAAACGCAATGCTGCCGCATTGCTCGCTTAGGTCGGTGGCAATCAGGCTCGTCCGAGCGTCGGTGGAGACGACCCGGACGCGGTGGGTTCCGCGCAGGCTGGTCTTCGTATTGAAAGCAGTCTCCGAATCGTAGACGGGCATGGAAATCAATTCGGGCGCGGGGGCCAAGGGGCACCCGCGCCGGGTTTGCGGCTAGGCGGCCAGGCAATCCATGGCTGACTCCAGGGCGAGCCGGACGTTGCCGAGTGCTTCCATGGAGGGCACAGTCGCGAAGGTCTGGACTTTGTAGGTATCCAGAACCTGGTCCACGATCTGAGGGGCCACGCCGGCGGCGAGTTGCCTGGTATGGGTCAGCAGGTCGCACGCTTCGTTGAGCGAACGCATAATCTGCTGGGCCGCGTCGCCCGAGGGGGTCTCCGGGGCGATGGCGCTCTTTGCTTTGGTGGCGGCGTCATTGTAGAGTGGCTCACCCAGGGCCTGGATATACATGGCTTTCTTCACGAGCAGTTCGTCGCGGGTGGGAGTACTTGCAGTCTGTGCCGCAGGGCGGGTATTCGGGCTCGGCACTGGGCGCAGTGGGCGCGAACCATTGCCGCTGTTACTGCTTTCGTGAACCGCCAGCGGCTGCGCCGGGCTCGCAGCGCCTGAGCGGGGGAGCGCGGCAGCCAGCGCAGTAGCGGCAGCAGGGCGGAATTTATTCAAATCTGCGGGTTGACCGTAGAGGTCAATGTCACACCACAGTTTCTCAACGCGCCTGAGATAGAGGCCAATACCGAAGCACTCGGCCGACCTTTTGAAGGCCTGTGAGTCGGCGGAGGTCAGGGCATTGGCGTCGTCAGACCACATCTCGCCCGTGCCCGAGTTCCTCCCAATACCGGGGATTTCGATTTCACAGATGAGGGCGATCTTGCCCTTCAACACGCTCTTGCCTTCCACCGTAGCCGGGATGTTTTCTATTGTGTACTGCTGGTAGGTGCGGCTCCAGCAACCCTCGCCCAGTACGGAGTTCAGCCGGTCGATGATTACGCATGCCTTGATGTAGGGAACGACCAGTCCCCGCTTTTTGTCCTTGGTCGCCTGAATCACGCGCCAGCGGACGTCGTTGAAGACGAAGGGCTCACTGAGTTGGGCGATGACCCGTTTTCTCTCGTCGGCGGCCAGGGAGGCGGCCAACGCCGGACCGGCGGTGATATCCGTCAGGGAAACCGCTTGTCCGTGCGAGTCTAAAAGAATTGAAGATGCCATTTGGAACCTCGGGACCGGACAACTGTCCGGCAGGGAAATGGGTCGGGGCGCTGATGGGCGCGGGGAGTGAGCGCGCGGCTTGATCGCGGGCTCGGATCGGGTCGCATCGCTATAGTATTCAGGCCGGCGAAACCCAGTCGTTGATCTGTTCATTAGGATGGTTCCGGCCACGACAGACTCCGAGATAGACCACAGTCGCACCTCGCAGTGGTGACAGACGAAATTTGCAGACTAAGTTTCACGAGCGAATCACGCGGATGGTTTCAGGCCGCGTCGACAGGGATGGTTTCGCCAAATGGGGCTACCTGTGAACTGGTGGACACCCAGATGACGGGATAGTGCGGCTCCCGCTCCGGGAAGGAACCATACAAGTCGGTGAGAAAGACCAGTGCGTGCGGAGCGAGTCCTTGCTGTTCAACGTGCTCGAATACGGGCGCGAACTCCGTGCCGCCGCCGCCCACCGGCGTAAGTGTCACCGTTTCGCCACACGAATAGACATCGTAGCGGTGGATGAGCGTATCGAAGTAGAGCAGATGGACCTTCTCGGGCCTGTGCTCTTCAATTAGGGCATTGACCTCGCCTGCGAACTGGCCCAGTTGCCGTTCGTTGATTGACCCGGAGCAGTCGATGGCGATCACCAGCTCGCCGACGCCTTCCCGGCTAACGCCGGGCAGGTAGAGTCCCGCGTGGATGAGGCGGCGATTGGGACGCATCCAGGAGTAGTCGTTCGGGATCGTGGCTGCGAACGCGCGCTGAAACCTGTCTCTCCAGTCAACCTTTGCCTCCGCTGTTTGGCGAAGAGCGCGATCCACACCAGCGGGCGTCTTGCCCGCCATGCGTGCGACGGCCACGGCCTCATGCACCGCGGCGCGCCATTCGGTCTCGGCTGCGGAACGCTGGGCATCGGACAAAGGCTGACCGGGCGCCTCGGGATTTGGAGCGTCGAGAACCTGGCCGAATCCGCCCGGAGTCATGGGCGGTTGAGGAACCTGGTTGCCGCCAGGGTCTGGCAGGCTCGATTGGCTACCACTGGACGTGTCTGAATCGCCTGTCGAGCTCGATGATTGAGGGGAGCCGGAGTTCGACGAATTTCCGGACTCTTCCTCTGTGAGCCTGTTGTAGATCTGTTCCGCGCTGAGGTTGTGAAAACGGGAGTCATTCAAGGCATCCTTCGGCAGCGCCATGCCGGCGTTGAGCACCAGGGGATTGATGGCGTAGTCAGCGGCCTCGTTCCATCTCTCCCGGTCGCGGTTGCCGCGCCGGGTGTGATGTTGGAGGGCGGGGTGCATGACTTCATGCGCCAGCACTCCCACCAGTTGATCGGGCGGCAACTCATCCACAAAGGACGGGTTGTAGAAGAGGCTCTTGCCGTCTGTTGCCATGGTGGGGATGCTGGGGGCGGAGACCGGCGTAAGCCGGAAGATCAGTGCCCCGAAGAAGGGGTGATCCAGGAGCAGAACGGCCCGAGCTTTCCGGATTCGGTCGATTGCGGTCGGTTTCACAATTGCCATTGGCGCTCCTCGGTGTTCGCCGTCGCACGAGACCTTGGTCGCGGTGACGGCGAATGGGAGTTGGTTCAAGCCGGAACGCACATATAGGCAGCCATGTGGTCCAGGATTGCGGTGGTTTCGTCCTCGATGGAATCCTCGGCGCCGGTTATCTCTTCAGGGAGCGGCTCCAGGCTAGCCTCTTCGGTTTGCGGAGGTTCCGCGGGGTTCTGGTCGATGGCGAGGACGCCAGCGATGGTGCGCGCGATCGAGGCTGCGCTGGCAGCTGTCTGCTGGCGCGTTGTCGGGCTGTTGCGCAGCAACTCGGCAGAGTGTTGGCACAGCTGCTGGCGCACCTGTTCGGTAAGGATGGCCAAGTTAGGGTCGCCAACGATGTTAAGACGAGGCAATAGCTCTACGAGTTCGCTGACATTCGATACCAGCGTCCCATGGAAGCGGGCCTCCGGGTCGGCCAGCCGGCTTGCCATGTGGTTGGTCACCTCGTAGAGGCGCATCCACAGGTCGCGCATGCCGTCTCCAATCGCCGCGCGAGTGGAAGCGTCGATGTCGCGGGCAATGCGGGCTTGCTCGTCCTCTGACAGGCTGACGCGAAAGTCGTCGCCGGTCGGGATCGGTAGAATCTCCGGTCGGAGAGCGAACTTCTCCTTCACCTTTTCCGCAGATGGGTAGTCCTTGAGACGGAACAGGCTGCCGAGCATGGGTTGAGCCTCTTTCACGTAGGTGTCATAGGCGTCCAGAAACTCGTCAACCGCATAGCGGAACTCAGCCGCGAAGTCACGCATCTGCGCGTTGAACTCGAAGTAGAGCTCGGCGGGCAGGATGCGCAGCCCCTCGTCGCTCCAGGGAAGGGTGACGCGGTAGAAGTACTGGCGAATGCGGCCCGCGATCGTCTGAATCTCGTCGAGTTTGGGCGCTTCGCAAAATAGGCGCTTGTTGTAGCGCCCGGCCTGCTCGTTGGCGCCGTTGAGGGTGGCGACTTCGCGGCTGACCTTGCGGTCATGCTTGCGAGCAGTCCAGAGGCTGATATGAATAGCAGCCAGCATTGCCTTGGTGGAAAGATCCATTAGGTAACTCCTTGGAGGTTGATGGGACGGTTGTTAGCTCACCACCCCGGCAAACCGGACACTGAAATCGATAAAGGTTGACGTCTTGGTGATGGCCTTGTCGCGCAAGGCGGCATCGCGCATGGCGAGCACGTGGTACTCGGGCTCCATCCGGGAGAGGTACTTGCCTGCCTGGCCGATATTCCGGTCGTTGATAACCCGGCCCAGAGCGGTTGCGGCGGCGATGGCTGTTGATGGGTCATCCGGGATCTTCGTGGTCGTTGGGTTGAGTAGAATTTCGTCGGTAGAGGGCAGTTCGTGCAACAGCCGCAGAAAGGAGAAGAACTCTGCGGCGGCGCCTTCTCCTACCACTCCGTTGAAGATGTGGAGCAGCAGGTCGTCGAGGTTAGAATGACGGGCGTACCAGGCTTTGAGCACGCGGGAGAGCATTGCCCAGGAGCGCGGTGTCGGCCATGCGGTAACATCGACTGCGTCGCCGGGGGCCAGCAGCAGATTGGGCCGGAAGCGCAGGAAGGCAATCACTTGGGGCAGAATCTTGTGGAGGATGGCCCAGCTGCACCAATCCTTGAGGTCCGGTTCCAGCGTGAGATGCAAGAAGCGGTTGCGCAGAGGCCGGGGCATGGCAAAGTGAACGCCGCGCTCCGAGGCTGGGTTGCCGGCAGCAAGTATCTCCCAATCGGCAGGCATGACATAGTCTCCCAACCGGCGGTCAAGCACCAACTGGTAGCAGGCGGCCTGGACCATCTGCGGCGCGGAGGTCAACTCGTCAAGAAAAAGGATGCCTTTACCGTCACGAGGCAGGAAGTTGGGTATGAGCCACTTGGTGGTGTCACCATCGATGCAGGGAAGGCCGCGCAGGTCGACGGGGTCGAGCAGAACGGCGCGCAGGTCGATGAATTCGCAGCCCTGTGCGGCGGCCAGGTCGCGTACGATCTCGGACTTGCCGACGCCGGGGGCTCCCCAAATATGCACGGGGACGTGTTCGCTCAGGGCGCAGTGAAGCGCCTCGATAAGGGCAGAGGGAGTCATGGTTTACTCATTTCTCGATTGCGAAGGTAAAGGTTCGGTTCAGGAAGGCGCCCCGGTTCGGCAGATGCAGAGAGTGTCAATATCATTCTAATATGGAACTATATTGACATCATGGTAGTGCGGCTGCATACTCTATCCATGCCACGCACTCGCATGGACGAGCTGTATGCACTTGCCGAAGAGCATGATGGCCTGCTCACGTCGAAAGAAGCCCGCGCACAGGGAATCCAAGACTCCGTGCTGGTCCGGCTGGCGCAGCGTGGCCGGTTGGAAAGAATGAGCAGAGGGGTCTACCGGATCGCGCATTTTCCGGCAGACCGGTTTGCCCAGTACCGCGAGGCTGTCCTGTGGGCACAGGCAAGTCAAGGACCAGAGCGCGTCGCCCTTTCTCATGAGACGGCACTACTGCTCTACGGCATCTCGGATGTGAACCCTGCGCACGTGAACCTCACTGTTCCGATGTCGTCACGGCTGCGGCGGGAGCACCCCGAATGGATCGTGATTCATCGGGCCGACCTCACACCGCAGGAGATCAGCCAGCACGAGGGAATGCCAGTCACCTCCGTAGAACGCTCGGTCATGGATGTTCTCTCGACCACGCATCGGACGGACATCGCCAGGCAGGCCATTACAGACGCACTGCGGGAAGGACTGCTCACCGCGGCCCAGGCGAACAGTCTTCGGAGGCGTGTCAATCACCCGGTGCATGGTCTCTCACTTGTAAAAGATGGAAGCAGGGTGAAGTCGAATAAATCTGCGACCACCTGAGCGTCTTGGAGAGACCGTTGCGCTGGGCTTGCGCGGGAACCTCTTCGCCGGTATCAGGCACGTTCGGCCGATGGGGTAGGCGCATGTCCCACAAGAGTTTAGCGCCAATTAAATAGACAAATCGGTTAGCTTATTCTGCGCTCCATGCGGGTCATCTCTTGCATTTGCAAGGAATAAGTGGTATTTTTTCTTGCAGGATGTATGAGGAATATATGCGCCAAACAATTGAAAATAAGGCAGAATATAGGATTCGAGGAACCGGAAGAGGGTGGGCATTTTCGCCGCGCGACTTTCTGGACCTCGGAGGGCGGGCCACTGTCGATTCGGCGCTCCACCGGCTGGAGAAGCGAGGCGAGATTCGCCGGGTCATTCGCGGCGTTTACGACTATCCGCAGTTCAGCAAGCTCCTCGATAAGCACCTCAGCCCTGATATTGACCAGGTCGCGCGGGCTCTGGCGCGGAAGTTCCGTTGGCGCATCCAACCCAGCGGCGCAACGGCACTGAACTTTCTTGGGCTTTCCACTCAAGTTCCCGCGCGTGCCGTCTATCTATCGGATGGACCCGACAGGACTTACCAAGTCGGCAATACAGCTTTGGCTTTCGAACATACAGCCCTGAAGGAAGCAGGGGTTAAGCTCAAGGAGAGCGGTCTGATCGTTCAGGCGCTCAAGGCGCTTGGCCAAGAGCGGATCACTCCAGAGGTCATCGCCAAGATTCGAGCCTGGCTGCTGGAATCGCTGCGCGGCAAGGTGCTGGCCGATACCAAAACGGCGACGGGATGGGTTTACAGCGCAATCCAGCAAATCACTCAATAGGAGCTTATGGATAGGATCGCCACCGGACCACCCAAAGACAGGCGGGATTTGTTCAGCGAGACGGCAAGCCGGCTCGGCATGAATCCCGCCATCGTCGAAAA
>Ga0302320_10015753_pt1 | contig 15501 bp, 12 predicted proteins | sample Bog_T0_3_FD_202130 | JGI IMG/M metagenome (GOLD analysis project Ga0302320, IMG submission 202130) | Peat permafrost microbial communities from Stordalen Mire near Abisko, Sweden - Bog_T0_3 | ecosystem: Environmental > Terrestrial > Soil > Wetlands > Peat | place: Sweden: Abisko, Stordalen Mire... | reverse complement strand
TGGGCCGTCGATGTCAATCGCGGCGAGTTCACTCCATTTGTCAAGTAGCTGCGATATCGACAGGTCGCGTTGACGAGCAACCTGCGCCGCCGTCCACGCGCTGAAGGAATCGCCCGCCATGTTCGCATCGCGTCGGTCTTCGAGCAGTCCCGTTAAGTGCCCAATCACGTTGCTCACAGTCCACAGCGGACAGCACGGCACGACGGTGGCGAGTTGCTCAACGTTGAGTTGACGCGCGAGTGCATCGATGCGCCGGTGCGACGCTTCGTACGCCCTGGTCTGCTCCTCCGTAGTCGACATTGCGCAAATGTACCGCAAGAAATCAGAGGATTCAATCGACGTTCACACTCGCCGTTTGCAACATCAGCATCATCCCGCCACAGGAGTGTCGGGCGGCGCCGGAGGAATGTACTTCGTGTCCCCATCGTCATTCATGTAACGAACGACGATGAACACAGAACGAGCGATTGACTCGACCACGGCGAGGGATATCAATACGGTCAGCGCGAAAGATTGGAAGCCAATTCGATCGTTCTTCACGGAATTCTCGACGATTCGCAGGATGAGCAGCAACGAGAGAAGTCCGTATTCGACCCCGCTACGGCGAAGAACCACGTTCTTGCTCGCTCGCATCGCTCGAACGAACATGACGCGAGCCCTCGCCCATCCAATGCCAATACCCGCGACAGCGCCAAGAATCGCGCACTCCACATGTTCGAGATTTGTCGATGCCAAATGCCAGAAAATAGGCCCAACGATCACCAAACTCACCAGCGGGTCGAGCAGGGTAATGGCCAACGGGCGAACGCGCTCCCCTTTTGCCAATGGACTCCGTGACGAGGTGGTCCGTCCCCGTCGTACGAGAACCACAATGACCAGGAGGACAATCAATGCAACGCCGGAACCGAGTCCGTTCGCGGTCGAGTGCATCGACAGACCATATCTTGTGCGGTGCATTGAAATCGACGAATGCGGTCATCATTCGCGTTGAGCGTCAGGTCGAACACTCTTGACAACTTCTTGACGAACATTTCTATCAACGGAAAGATTCTTTCGATCAATTCATCGATGGTTCTTTAGACAAAAAATTTTGACAATCTGTTCGACATTTTTCTTCACCGCCGTCATTCAAGTGAAGAGTCTTTGAGTTCCCTTAGAACACCACGTCGCACCACAATTGCCCTTGATTGCGTAACCGTTTCGTGCGTACCCTTCGTCAAGGACTTGAGCTCATTTACGAGGAGGATGAACTCTTGACATTGGTAGACGATTGTTTCATGACGTTTCCGTCTTCGAAACCCCCAGTCGTCTCCGATGCGCTGTACGTATCGACAACTGTTTGGCCCCCACCAGCGCATGAATGACTGCACGACCATTCCTCGACAATCAAAGCGGTCGCGAGGCCCTGTGATCATGAAAGGAATGTCGTGATGAGCATCGAGATCAGTCCGACGGACACGTCAACATTCAGCGAAACGAGTACGTCCGAATTTGCGTGGCGTCAAAGCTTCCACTTGTTGGCGCTCACCGAATTGAACATCGGCACACCGAATCTTGCCGTGGTCCTCGCTCCCCACCCGGCCGACGAGTCATTGGGTCTCGGGGGCACGATGTCGGCGCTTTTGTCGAAGGGCGCGACGGTCATTGTCGTCACTGCGACGAACGGACCAAATTCGCGACACGGCGACCTGTCGTTCGCTAGGAACGGTACGAGTGCCCGTCGTCGCAAAGGGACTCGTGCCGCCATCAACGCCCTTGGCGAAAAGCAACGCGGCAACGTGCTCAACGTTCAGCTGCATCTGCCCTTTGACAATCTGGCGGGCGTCGAAACGGAACTTGAGGAACACGTCAGTCGATTTCTTGGTCCGAATGACATCTGTTTCTCGACGTGGGAACTGGATGGCCATCCCGACCGCGAAGCGGCCGGCCGGGCGGCCCGGCGCGCGAGCCTCGACACCGGCGCGCGCCACTTCCAGTTCCCAATCGATTTGTGGAGTTGGGGATCAATCGACGATCCGACACTTCCGTGGCGAGACGCGCATCGCGTGTCACTGGAAGCAGACGACCTCGCGCGCAAAAATCGAGCAATCAATTGCTACGAATTAGCTAATGACGATTGCGAATGTTCCGAGGCGATGTCGGCAAACGTACTGGCACACTTCCAAAGGTCGTTCGAAGTCATCTTCGCCTGAGCGAGACATTCGAGCGAGCCAACGATTGCGGCCATTCGTCACCGTAGCGGGGCAAGTACATCGATACCCGAGGACGAGTACGAAACCCGAAGGTGATCATCCTGACAGTGGCCAAGAGTGCCGAGAAAGTCCCGTGTGAACCTATCGACCGTGATGGAAAATGCCCAGACCATCGAGTGTCGCCGCAGCAATACCGTCAAGGTTGAGCGTCGCAAAATCGTCTGGACCAAACCAGCCGACTTCCTGCACCTCGTCATAATCGGGTGACGGAACCCCGGAGTCAACGCGAGCGTCGTACACCATGGAGACATACGAAACGTCGTCTCCATTGTCGTAGCGAACTCGAAACGAGGGACCACCCAGCGCACCTCGCAGGCCAGTGATCTCCACCACTACTCCCACCTCTTCGAACGCCTCACGTCGGGCGGCGTCTTCGGGTACTTCGTCAGGTTCGATTGCACCACCGACGAGCCCCCATGGACCCGGGGTGGTGTCGCGAACCAGCAGGAGCCGACCGTCGCTGTTCCAGATCAAGACACTGACGCCCGGTACCAATAAGAGGTCGGTACCGACCTTGGATCGGAGCTCCGTGAAATACGGTGACATACCCATTGAGCAACTGTATCTATGCGTTCGCGCATCTTGAGCAGTGAGATACAGCCACTCTGACGACTGAACGACAGTGGGACTCCGCCTGAATCCGAAACGGAACCACAAGAGATTGGCCGTCTCGAACGCTGCTCACTGGTCATTAACCTTGGTATCCCGTGACTATTCTCGTCGACCTCCAAGAGGTCACCCTCGAAGGCGCCGACCGGACTCTGTTGGAGAACCTGTCGTTGACCATCTCTTCGGGAGATCGAATCGGCGTGGTGGGCATCAACGGAGTTGGCAAGACGACACTCCTCAGGATTATCGCCGGGACGCTCAGCCCAGACTCAGGCAAGCTTCGTCGAGGTCGCGACGTGCGCGTTGGCTTCTTGGAGCAGATACCAACGTTGCCCTCCGGCACGGTTCGAAAGATCTTGGGCAGCGGATGGAAAGTCGACGCCGCGCTGGACCGCCTCGGGATGCTCAGCGAAGCAGACGTCGAAACGGAGAGCCTCTCCGGCGGCCAACTCAAACGCGTCGCGCTCGCTCGCGTCTTCAGCGAAGACCTCGACGTGCTCATTCTCGATGAGCCGACGAATCACTTGGATCTCAACGCCATCCAATGGCTCGAACAGCAGATCAAGAATTTCCAAGGGGCCGTTGTCTTAGTGAGTCACGATCGATTCCTCCTCGATCAGGTCACGACGCGGATGGTCGAAATCGATCGGGGTAAAACGTACGTTCACGCGGGTGGCTATTCCCAACTCCTCGAAGCCCAAGCAGATCGCGAAATCCACGCGGCGACCGCCGAACAGATTCGTCGCAATCTCGCGAAGACTGAGTTGGCGTGGCTTCGCCGAGGCGTCAAAGCTCGCGCCACCAAGCCCCAAGCCCGACTTGACGCGGCCAAGCGGCTTTTGGCAGCTCGACCGCAAGCCGCCGCGCGCGTCGGGACACTCGACCTCGTCACCAACGTTCCGCGACTTGGCAACACGGTGATCAAGGCCCATCAGGTCTCCTTCGCCTACGACGGTGAGGAGCCGATCCTTCACGACGTCACCGTCGATCTCGGACCCGGGGAGCGAGTCGGCGTCGTCGGACCGAACGGTGCTGGCAAGTCAACGTTCATCAACATCCTCGCCCAATTACTTTCACCTTCCAAAGGAACAGTGAAACGCGGACCCACGGTCGTGGCGTCGTACCTCGAGCAGAGTGGTGGTGGCTTCGACCTGGAAGCGACGGTGCAAGAACTCGTCGCCGGGCCGCGGGGTATTCCCGGTTCACCTGACGACGTCGCGCTCATGAAGCGGTTCTGGTTCACGGGGGCCTTACCGATGACCAAGGCCAAGGACCTTTCGGGCGGCGAGCGGAGGCGACTGCAGTTGCTCCTAGCCCTCTCATTGCGTCCGAACGTCCTCTTCCTCGACGAACCAACCAACGATCTCGACCTCGAGACAATTCGACTGGTTGAGGAGTTCTTAAGTCAGTGGCCCGGAACACTGGTGGTTGTCTCGCACGATCGCACCTTCCTCAGTCGTACGACGGACCGCTTGCTCGAGGTGCAGGCGACGGGAACGATTACTGAGGTTCCCGGCGGCATCGACGCCTGGATTGCGCGGACAACCAACAACCCTGTCGGTGTCGCGATGCCCAATGGGGGAAATACGACCGTCGCTCCAAATGTCACACTCGGACGACAACTTCGCGACGCCGAAAAAGATATTGCTCGTCTTGAACGACGAAGAGCAGTGATCTCAAAGAAGATCGTGGACTCGCCCGATCACGCGGAACAGACGAAACTGGGTTCCGAGTTAGCCGGCCTGCTGAATGAACTGAACGCTGCGGAAGAGCGTTGGCTCGGTTTGGTCGATTGACCCGATTCCACAAGGGCCTTCCATCTGTTCATAGTTGAGAATGACGCTGCACCACAACTGCACGAATCCGGAGTCAAGTCACGCCGGAGCTTTTGCGGATTCGATACCGCCAGCCCGTCAGACCAAAATATGTTGCGGCGACAACACCAAAGGCGAGCTCCGCGATCCAAACGGCGCCCCATTGCGGAAGCTGTCCGACGGCCGCTGCCGCAAGAGGCTCAAGACATAGTGCACCGGCGACCAGAGTGGCGCTCAACCACGCTCGAGCCGTTCGCCAACGAAAGCCGAGATAACCAAATATCGGTCCGGTTATGGCGCCACCCACGATCACCTTCGTCTCCGATCGCAACAAAGCGAGAATGGGTCCAACACTTCCGTCGAGATGGACCCCTTCCAAAGGAGTCAGCGTCATGATGAAGTATCCGACGAGTGCCGCGGCCGTGGCAACGCAACCAATCAGAACTGCGCGCCTGGGCAGAATCTGAGTGCATCCAAATACAAAGGGCAGTACGAGCCAAGGGGCGGAGAGAAGGCTTACCTCCCCTAACCAAGGGATGTGAGAAATGCTTCCCAGATATTGGTCAACTGATCCGAAGGCAGCACCAATAATGACCGCAACGAGAAACGCCATGGATCACTTTCTCACACTGTCTGTTCGAACGTCATGTGAGTGCCCCCGGCAGGATTCGAACCTGCGCACACGGTTTAGGAAACCGATGCTCTATCCCCTGAGCTACGGGAGCGCGACTTCCGCGCGAAGCTCCGCGTGTAAATCGTCCCCAAGCCTAGGCGGCGTTTACTGGCAAGCTGGTGGTTCGTCACATCGACTCGGTCAGTGTGCCAAAGCGTCGGAGGAGACTACTGGGCCGTCGACCGACCAAGGGAAATTGATCCATTTATCAGTTTTTTTCCAAGAGTAGTCAGGCACTATGACTGATTGCGGCTTTGCGTACAGCACCGCCGATCGAACCTCACGGACTGAGCCCGCGCAGAAGTCCATCACCATTTTTAAGGTGTGCCCGGAGTCAGCAACATCGTCCGCAACGAGAACCACCGCTCCTGAGAGGTCCACTTTGTTCGGCACCGGTGGCAAAACGATAGGCATAGCGAGCCGTTCGTCGATACCGGTGTAGTACTCGACACTCATCATGAACGCGTTCTTCACTCCCAGCGCATAACCGAGTCCCGCACCCAAGAAAAAGCCACCGCGTGCGATTGACAAGACAATGTCTGGCGCGAATTCAGAGTCACATATTCGTTGAGCAAGCACCCTCGTCGCTCGTCCAAAATCCTCATAGGTCATTACTTCACGAGATTCCATGAATGAAACGGTAGACGCAATGCTCAACACCGAGACCGTCGCCACCGCCGCAGCCATTGCGGCGGCCCTCATCGACGAAGCAATCGCGCAGTAGCCGTACCGCTCAGCCCAGGCGCGAACCCTTCAGACCGTAGGCACGGAACTACGTGGACGGATGAAGGAGCCTCGAGCGCACGAATCGTGGTCCGAGCATTAGTGCACCCAAGAACACCAGTGCGACGACGATGAAAGCGAAGGCGGTGCCTTGACCCGCGATCACTCGCAAAATCATCCCCAGCGCGACCGTCGCCAGCCACGCTTCCACACCTGCGCCGAGAGAGGCACCGTCTTGACGACGAACGAGCACGATGAGCCAGCCCACCGCGAGTCCAACCGCAAAGGGCCACGTCGTCGATACCATGCCGGAGAGACTGTCCCCGTGGTGGTGGTTGGCACGACCGATGGCCACGAAGAGCAAAACGACGAAGATGTCAATAACTAACCAACGCCGATTCATTGCGAAGGACCCTATCGGCATTTCCATCGGGCAGTTTGCGATGAGTGTCCCGCTGACACTTCACCATTTCGTTCCATTGAAAGGGGTGCAATGGCAGCGAGACCTACCAAGGGTATCGGTTCGTCGCCCGCATCTTCCAACGGAAACGCCTCGAGCGGCTCACTCCGTAAGCAAGCGATCAACAGGCCGGAGCGAAATAGAAGTAAGCAACTCCGTTGAGAATCGTCACGTGCACGGTCGCCGTCGCGAACGCCGCGGGACCGCTGCTGTACACCCTTTTCACGTAATCCGTGAGGCTGTAGGTCGTGCCACTCGGCTTCTTGCCGGCGAAATTCCACGCCTGCGTATTGGGACCCGGACCGACCCACGATGGCGTGGGATGCAACGTACTGAGTACCTGCGTGTCGGTCTCTCCCGTTTGCGCGACGTTCGCCTTCTGATAGCACGCGAGGAACGCGCTCTCCGAGGTTGCCGAGCCGGGATAGTCGTGCTGATAGGCATAAATGATGCCTGCGGTCGCACTCACAGCCCACGCCTCTCGATAACCCGCGAAGAGCGAGTTGATCAATGGATCGACATTTGGCGTCGGTGCCGTGACGACTCGGAACGTCGTCGTCGTCGTCCCGTTCTTGTTCGCTACTGTCAAGTGATAGACACCCGATCGCACGGACTTGGCGACCTTCAGCGACACCGTGATCGACGTCGGTGTGGACTTCACGATCCTCAGCGCGACACCCTTCGTCGTCGTCGAGACGGATCCACCCTTCAAGCCGGTTCCAGTGAGCACAATCGCGGAGGTCGCTCCTCCCCTCACCTGCGATTTGATGGCGGCCACTTTCGGCTTGGCTGCGACCTTTGGCTGGATGAACTGAACGGCAACGCGTGACGACGACGTCGCGGAATGCGTGTCATCGCCACTCTTTCGAGCGACGACCAAGCACGTCCCGGCGCTGGTTGACGTGATCGTGGATGCAGTTCCACCAAGGGCGCAGCCCTTCGCCGTCCCGTCCGCAACGTCGAAGACCACAGCGCCCTTGCCCGATCCCCCCGTCGCAGCAAGTACGACCGGTTTGCCCACCGTCCCCTTTGCTGGGGAGACCTTGAGACTGGCCTGCGCCAATGCCGTGAACCTGATGGTCGTCGCCGGTGAAGAGACGGCGCCATAGTCACTGTCTGCGGCCTTGATCGCCGTGACGGTGCACGTTCCAAACGTCGTCGCGCTGAGTGTGACGGGACTCGACGACGTGAGCGTGCAACCCTTTGCGGTTCCATCGCTCACGCTGTAGGTGACCGCGCCACTACCCGATCCACCGACGGTGGACAGTTTGACCGAGTGCGACACCGGCGAAGTAGCGGAGTTGACCTGGAGTGGAGTTTGCGCGCTCTTCGCGACAGCAGTCACGACAAACACCGGATCCGCCGTGAACGTGACGGTAGCGGTGCCACTCACCGTCGCCGTACCGGCGACGACCATGCCACTGGACGTCAACACGTAGATGACGTCACCGGCAACGATGCTGACGTCGGTGATCGTCAATGTAATCGGCAGCGTCGCGTCGGGCGACGATCCAGTCCCCGTCTGCCAAGAGACCGCCACCGCGACCACGTAGGAGTGATTCGCCGGCACCTGCGACGCGAGCGCCGTGATGCTCGCGATGGGATACGCGCTGATGGTCGTACCGGTCGGCAGCGCCCCGCTCGGAACGGTGATCGAACTCGTGGTACTTGATGTCGAGAGCGTGAGGGTGGTCGGTGCCGTCGCTGAGGCAGTTCCCGACACGGGCGTGCCTAAGGACGACGCGGCGACGCCGCTCGGAGGCGGCGCATTCGTGGGACCCGTTGACGTGGTCACGAACGGTACCGCGGTGCTGGGAAGCGAGTTGTTGTACGTCACGTGATCGCCATTGGCCGTCACGATCACCGTGTAAGGGGTATTCGCCGTGAGTCCACTCACGACACACGCCGCGGGCACGCACGTCGTCGAATTGGTCCCGGCGACGGTTGCGCCGCTGTACACCACGGCGGTGTAGGACGAAGCGTTTTGCACCGACGCGAACGCGAGGGTGACGGTGGTATTTGTCTGCGTCGTCACCGAGACTTGTGGTGTTCCGAGGGGCAGCAGGGCCAACGAGAGCGGCGCCGACGCCGCTCCAACGTTCGACGTAAGAAAATGGATGCCGTCGCCAATCGACGTGATGGTGGCCGTAAAGGTGTCACTGGTCGTCAAGCCAGTAAAGGTGAATGTTCCCAAAGTGTTGCCAGTGATCGTCGTGGTCGAATTCGCCGTCGTGTCGTGGAACGTGATCGTGCTCGAAACAGCGTTGGGGTTCGGCGTGAACGTCACCTTGATGGACGACGGTGAAACTGGAGAGAGCGTGGGGGCGGCCGGCGGGGCCAACTGCGGGGTGGTGAGGGTGAGCGAAGCCGATGTCGTGCCGACCGGCGAGCTCGAAAAGGTCGTGCCGTTGCCGACGGAAGTGACCGTCGCGTCGTAGGTGTCACCTGGTGTCAGACCGGAGAAGAGGGCCGTGTTCGACGTATCACCGGTGATCTGCGTCGTCGAAGGCGTCGTGGTGTTGTTGAGCCTGATGGTGCTCGACACGGCGTTGGGGTCGGGCGTGTACGTCACCGTGATTGACGTCGTCGTCGTTTGACTCAACGTTGGCGCAGCTGGCTTTGCCAACTGCGGCGGAGAGAGCGTCAGGGAGGCGGACGCCGCGCCGACTGGTGAGTTCGAGAACGTGGTGCCGTTACCGATGGAGGTGATCGTCGCGGTGAACGTGTCGCCCGTCGTCAAGCCGGTGAACGTCAACGTTCCTGAGGTGTTACCAGTGATCGGCGTCGTCGTGTTCGCCGTTGTGTCGTGGAGCGTGATCGTGCTCGAGACCGCGTTCGGGTTCGGCGTATAGGAAACCGTGAGTGAGGTCACGGTCGTCTGACTCAGCGTTGGCGCAGCCGGCGTGGGCAACTGCGGTGCGCTGAGCGTGAGTGGGGTCGACGCCGCGCCGACTGGTGAGTCCGAGAACGTGGTGCCGTTACCGACCGAGGTGATCGTCGCGGTGAACGTGTCGCCCGTCGTCAAGCCGGTGAACGTCAACGTTCCTGAGGTGTTACCAGTGATCGGCGTCGTCGTGTTCGCCGTTGTGTCGTGGAGCGTGATCGTGCTCGAGACCGCGTTCGGGTTCGGCGTATAGGAAACCGTTAGTGAGGTCACGGTCGTCTGACTCAGCGTTGGCGCAGCCGGCGTGGGCAACTGCGGCGGAGTGAGTGTCAGGGGCGACGACATTGCCCCTTCCAGGGAGTCGGTGTACGCGCTCTCGTCGCCAATGGACGTCACCGTCGCGGTGTACGAGTCACCCGTCGTCAAGCCGGTGAACGTGAACGTTCCTGTCGTAATGCCGGTAATCGGCGTCTTCGTGTTCGCCGTCGAGTCGTAGAGCGTGATGGTGCTCGATTGAGCATTGGGGTCCGGAATGAAGGTGACGGCAATTGAAGTGACCGTTGCCTGACTCAGAGTTGGCGCAGCCGGCTGGGTCAGTTGCGTTGCCGCCACGGCAATGCCCGGCAACGCGACAATCACACCAAACACCAATGCGATGGCGGTCGAGAATCGTCGCACCGGTGCCCGGCGCCAGCGCCTCACGGCAACATCACTTTCGCGCATGTGCCCCCATGTGCTCACTCGATACGTGCTGATTGGTCTACACGTTGACTTCTTCGATTGCAAAATCGCGCCCCCGAACGTCGTGGACGATTCGATTGGTTGCGATGCCTGCGACCGAAGCAGAAAGCCTAGATGAACTGTGCGAACCTCATCACTGCAGCCGGGGGGCGAAATCCTCACGTCGCATCGGCGCGGTGGCCATCTCGTATGTCGCGGGTGCGACTGCGCAATCCAAGGGCATTGTTGCTGGTCCGAGGTGGCGCCGGCTGAGCATCACATTTCGTGGAGACACTTCGTCACCGCTTCGTAACCTCGGGAGTGCTGCGTCAGTTGCTGACGGCTTCGCGCGAGAGGGCGAGCTCCTGCAGGTAACCGTCGAGCAAGGTCAAGAAGTGCTCGAGGTCGAGGGGCTTGGTCAGGTAATCCTTGGCACCGGCCTCGTTGAAACGTTTGATCTGCTCCTGGGACGCGTCGGCTGACAGCATGATGACCGGGATGGATGAAGTCCGCTCATCACGTTGGAGTCGTTCGAGGACGTCGATGCCTTGCAGATCGGGCAGGTGGACGTCGAGGAGGATCAAGTCGGGACGGTGCTGTTGCGCGAGCTCAACACCCAGACTCCCCTGCAGCGAACTGAGCAGACGCACATTTGGTCGATGCAACAAGAGTCGCTCGATCAGACGAACGTTGCCGATGTTGTCCTCGATGTAGAGGAGGGTCGACGACAGAGCATCACCCACGGCAGGCTCCGGCTGCCCCTCGTTGCTCTCGTTCTTAGGAGCCGAGGGTGCGGCCGACGCAATCGGCAACTCGAGCCAGAACGTCGACCCGATGCCCGGCGAACTGTCCACGCCGAGGGAGCCCCCGATGGCCTCCATGAGTCCTTTGGAGAGCGCGAGACCGAGCCCCGTTCCTTCTATTCCTCTCGACTCTGCGTCGAGTCGATCGAAGGGTGCGAACAGCCGGTCGTGAAACTGGGCCTCCACGCCGGGGCCGGTGTCCGTCACCGACAAACGCATCCGACCTTCGATGTCGTCACAGTCCAACGTGACCGATCCTTCAGCGCTGTTGTACTTGATGGCATTGGACAACAGATTCACCACTACCTGCTTCAATCGCTGAAAGTCGGCGCGTACGTAGTAGTCGCTGTCACAGTTGTCGATGATCGAAACGCCAGATTCCGACGCCTGCGCACTCACCATCTCGACGCATTGGCGAATCAACTCCGCCGAACTCACGACCTCGAGTTCGACGGCAATACTTCCGGACTCAACGCGCGAGATGTCGAGGACTTCGTTGATCAGTTCCAGGAGATAGCCGCCGGACTTGACGATGTAGCCAATCAACTCGAGTTCCTCAGATGAGGACATCTCCATCTGGAGGATCTGGGCGAAGCCGAGCACCGAGTTGAGCGGCGTGCGCAACTCATGGCTCATTCTCGACATGAACTCGCTCTTGGCGAGGTTGGCACGCTCCGCCTCTTCCTTGGCGACCTCGAGAGCCGCCGCCGCTTCGACTGCCTCAGTGACATCACGCGAGATCATGACCGCGCCGGTTGGATTACCTTCGGCGTCGCGTAAGGCGCGTCCCCGAGACTCGATATTGATCCAGTCGCCATCAGTTCGGAGTCCTCGAAAGCGGACCCGGACGACTTCGTTCTTCGCGAAGCCGTGCGTAATCGCCTCGAGCACTTGGGCACGGTCGTCAGGGTGGACGAAGTCCATACCTTGACGACCCTCGGTGTCCTCCTTCGAAAATGAGAAGAACGAGTCGTTCGATGGGCTCGCTTCGATGACCTTGAGGTTCTCGTCCAGCACGATGATCGAGTCCACCGCGGCGTCAAAGATGGCGCGCGACTTTTCGATGCTGTCAGCCAGGGCGCTCATGGTCTCTTTGCGTAGCGAGATGTCGTGGCCGACCGCGTAGTGCAAGTCGCCATCGCGGCGAATCGTCCACTTCATCCAGCGGTACTCACCGTCGGCGCACAGCTCTCGCAGTTCGAGTTCGGCGGCGGCGGGGACGACACCGTCCTCGGGTTGGAAGGCCGACGCCACGTGGACCAGGTCCTCGGGGTGAATGAGGCTCGAGTAGGACCGTCCGATCAGATCCTCGGGCTCCCATCCGAGGATCTGTTTGAAGGCGCCGTTCACAAGGAGAAAGTTCCCGTCAACGTCAGAAACCGCCATCAGATCGGTCGAGTTCATGAAGAACTGCTCGAAACGCACTGGGCCTATGTCGGAGTTCGTCATCGTGGTTCTGGGCGCGCGAGCAACCGCGACGCCGACAAGGGGTGGGTGGGATGCACTCGGGCCAGTATTCCACTTTTTGTATGTCACGAGACTCAGCCTCGAAAGGCCGTCACTCGTCGCGTTTACGCCGATTCACGCGTCGAGGGCTGCCAAGAATCCTTCGACGACCTCCAGATAGTGCTCTGGCTCCTCGATGAAAGGCATGTGGCTCGAATCTTCGAAGATCTCCCAGCGCACGTCAGGGATGGAGTCGAAGAACGGCTGCACGGTCGCTGGCGTTGCCTCGTCGTACCGGCCCGAGCAGAGCAGGGTGGGGACGCGTATCGCGTGGACCTTGTCAACGACACTCCAGTTCTTCAACGTCCCGATGCAATAGAACTCGTTGGGACCATTCATGACGTTGTAGACGGTGGGGTCCTCCTCGAGCATCTTGGTGGTCGCCACGACTTCGGGCGGATTGGGCACGACGCGACAGACGTGCAAGTCGTAATACACGTTCTGCGCCTCGAGATACTCGGGGTCGTCGGTCGTACCGAGCGCTTCGTGGCGATCGAGCGTCTCTTCCACGTCGGGTTCGAGTTCACCGCGGAGAATCTTCGCCTCGCTCGCCCAGAGCGCCATCGACGCTGGCGAGTTCGAGAGCACGAGCGCCCTCAATCCGGCCGGCTGGCGGATGGCGTGCTCGGCGCCGAGCATCCCGCCCCATGACTGTCCGAGCAAGAAGTAGCGGTCGTTGATACCGAGGAAGGTGAGGAGGTTCGTTATCTCGTCCAAGAAGAGGTCGACGGTCCAGAAGTCGCCGCCGCGCTCGGGCATGTGCGTCGATCGGCCGCCGCCGATCTGGTCGTAGTGCACGACGGGACGACCCGTGTCGGCCAGTTTGGCCAGGGCCAACAGGTAGTCGTGGGTGCAGCCCGGTCCCCCGTGAGCGACGACGAGTGGCGTCTTGCCCGAGTGCAGGTCGCCCGTGATTCGATACCACGTCTGCCACTCGCCGAAGGGCGCGAAGCCTTCAACCACCATCGCTGTCGCCATGGCTGAACTGTAGATGAACACCTCGAGCGCGCGTTCGTCAAAGACGCAATGTTGCAGGGACGCTTTGAACTGTTCGCCGAAAGCTGACGTCGCGTCGTCAGGTCTCGTCTAGCGTGGATTGACCTATGGCCCTCTCAATTGGAATCGTCGGACTGCCCAATGTGGGCAAATCAACGGTCTTCAACGCTCTCACCAACAACAACGTGCTCGCTGCGAACTACCCCTTCGCCACTATCGAGCCCAACGTCGGTGTGGTTTCAGTGCCGGATCCTCGTCTTGCCGTTCTGGCGACGATCTTTGGATCGGAGCGAATCCTCCCAGCCGCGGTCACCTTCGTCGACATCGCGGGCATCGTGAAGGGAGCGAGCGAGGGCGAGGGCCTCGGCAACCAGTTCCTCGCCGCGATCAGAGAGTGCGACGCGATCTGTGAAGTCGTCCGCGTCTTCGTCGACGATGACGTCATCCACGTCGATGGTCGAATCGACCCCGCGAGCGACGTCGCCACGATCGAGACCGAACTGATCCTCGCCGACCTGCAGACACTCGAGAAGCCGCTCGCCCGGCTCGAACGCGAAGCCAAGCGCGGTGGCAGTGATGCGCCGGCGCGCCTCGCGCAACTGAAGAAGGCGCAGGCCGCACTCAACGATGGCCTGGTCATCTCCAAGGTCGGCAAGGAACTCGACCGCGACGTACTCGCCGATCTGCACTTGCTCACCGATAAGCCGTTCGTCTACGTCTTCAACGTCGATGAGGAGACGCTCGGGAACCAGGAGCGCTGCGCTGAGTTGATCGCGTCGGTCGCCCCATCCCAGGCGGTCATACTCTGCGCCAAGGTTGAAGCGGAACTGGCCGGACTGGACGAGAGTGAAGCCCTCGAGCTCCTACAGTCCTTCGGACAGGACGAGTCAGGACTCGCGCTGCTCTCGCGAGTAGGTTTCGCGGCACTCGGTCTCCAGACCTTTCTGACGGCCGGTCCCAAGGAGACCAGGGCGTGGACGATCCATCAGGGAGCGACCGCCCCCGAAGCGGCCGGCGAAATTCACACCGACTTCCAGAAGCACTTCATCAAAGCCGAGGTCGTCTCCTTTGACGACCTCGTGGAGCTGGGCACGATGGCGAACGTGAAAGCCGCCGGCAAGGCTCGCATCGAAGGCAAGGAGTACGTCATGCGTGACGGGGACGTCGTGGAGTTCCGCGTCGGCGTTTGACGCGGTACAATTGACGCAGGCGTATGCGACAGAGGTCGGCGCCTGGAAACCTCAGTTCTAGGAGAACCATGACCTCTGACACCTTCAACTTCAAAGTTGCCGACCTCTCGCTGGCCGATTTCGGTCGCGCCGAGATGACCCTCGCCGAGCACGAGATGCCCGGCCTCATGGCAATGCGTGCCGAATTCGGCGCGAGTAAGCCACTCGCGGGCGCTCGAATCGCCGGCTCGTTGCACATGACGATTCAAACGGCGGTACTCATTGAGACCCTCGTCGCACTGGGTGCGGACGTTCGTTGGGTCAGTTGCAACATCTTCTCGACCCAAGACCACGCCGCCGCGGCGGTCGTGGTTGGACCGACCGGCACCATCGAGAGTCCTCAAGGCGTTCCGGTGTTCGCCTGGAAGGGCGAGACACTCGAGGAGTACTGGTGGTGCACCGAGCAGATGCTTCGCTGGCCCGGACAGAACGGTCCGACGATGATCCTCGACGACGGCGGTGACGCCACGTTGTTCGTGCACAAGGGGCTCGAGTTCGAGCGCGCCGGGTTCGTCCCCGCGCCCGAGAGCGCCGACTCCGAGGAGTACCGCGTCATCTTGGCCCTGCTCGACAAGATCGTCTCGAGCGGCGAGCCCTACTTCGAGCCGATGGCCAAGGACCTGATCGGCGTGTCGGAGGAGACAACGACCGGCGTGCACCGCCTCTACGAGATGGAGCGCGATGGCACGTTGCTCTTCCCGGCGATCAACGTGAACGACGCGGTCACCAAGTCCAAGTTCGACAACAAGTACGGCTGTCGCCACTCGCTCATCGACGGCATCAACCGTGCCACCGACACCCTGATTGGTGGCAAGGTCGCGGTCATCTGCGG
>Ga0302320_10015751_pt1 | contig 15502 bp, 13 predicted proteins | sample Bog_T0_3_FD_202130 | JGI IMG/M metagenome (GOLD analysis project Ga0302320, IMG submission 202130) | Peat permafrost microbial communities from Stordalen Mire near Abisko, Sweden - Bog_T0_3 | ecosystem: Environmental > Terrestrial > Soil > Wetlands > Peat | place: Sweden: Abisko, Stordalen Mire... | reverse complement strand
CCAAGACCGCCAGCGAATTCGTCGCCGCCAAACTTTCGGAACGCGAAACACGGATCAAGCGGGCCGGCGAATCGCGGTATCTCGTCGAGCCCAACGTCAAAGAGGGCAAGGGGGGCCTGCGCGATCTCAACACGCTGTTCTGGATCGCCAAATATGTCTATCGCGTGCGCGATTCCCACGATCTCGTCGCCGCGGGATTGTTCTCCAAGGACGAATACTCGCTGTTCCTGCGCTGCGAGGAGTTCCTGTGGTCGGTGCGCTGCCACTTGCATTTCGTCACCGGGCGCGCCGAGGAGCGGCTCAGCTTCGATCTGCAGCGGGCGATCGCCGAGCGACTCGGCTACAGCGAGCGCGCCGGGCAGAACGCGGTCGAGCGCTTCATGAAGCACTATTTCCTGATCGCCAAGGACGTCGGCGATCTTACGGCGATCGTCTGCGCGGCGCTCGAGGAAAGTCACGCCAAACCGACGCAAGCTTTCGACCGGCTCATAAGCTCTCTGCGTCGCCGGCCCAAAGCGGTCGCCGACGCGCCGGACTTCCGCATCGACAACGATCGCGTCAATGTCTCCGCCCCCGATGTCTTCGCGCGCGATCCCGTCAATCTGATCCGGCTGTTCTGGTTGGCCGACCGTTCCGGCCTGCCGATCCATCCGGAAGCGACGCGGCTCGTCACCCAGTCGCTGAAGCGCATCGACGCCAAACTGCGCGTCAGCCCTGAAGCGAACCGTCTGTTCATGGAAGTGCTCACCTCGCGCCGTTCTCCGGAAACGGCGCTGAGGCGGATGAACGAGGCCGGCGTGCTCGCCAAATTCATTCCTGAATTTGGCCGCGTCGTCGGTCTTATGCAGTTCTCGATGTATCATCACTATACCGTCGACGAGCATCTTTTGCGCACGGTGGGCATTTTGAGCCAGATCGAGGCGGGTCGGCTGCGCGAGGATCTTCCGCTCGTCAGCGACATTCTGCCGTCGACCACGCATCGCTCGGCGCTTTATGTCGCCGCGTTCCTTCACGACATCGCCAAAGGCCGCAAGGAGGATCATTCGATCGCCGGCGCCGAGGTCGCGCGCAAGCTGGCGCCGCGTTTCGGGCTGTCCGCGGCGGACACCGAGCGAGTCGCGTGGCTCATCGAGCAGCATTTGACCATGTCGAACATGGCGCAGGGCCGCGACCTCTCAGATCCCAAGACCGCCGAGTCGTTCGCCGCCGTCGTGCAGACGATCGAGGACTTGCGCCTGCTGCTGGCGCTGACCGTCTGCGACATCCGCGCCGTCGGCCCGGGCGTTTGGAACGGCTGGAAAGCGCAGCTGCTGCGCAACCTGTTCTGGGAAACCGAGGTGGTGATCGGCGGTGGCCATTCCTCGATCGATCGCAAGTCCCGGGTCGCCACGGCCCAGGAGGCGCTACGCCGCGCCTTGCCCGGGTGGTCCGATCCCGATTTCGACGCCTATGCGGCCCGCCACTATCCCGCCTATTGGCTGAAGGTCGATCTGCCGCATCAGATCGCCCACGCCAAGCTCCTGTACGCCATGGCCAAGGAGGTGCGTTCGCTGGCGACCGAAGTCGCGACCGACGTTTACCGCGGGGTGACCGAGATCACGATCGTCGCGCCGGACCATCCGCGCCTGCTCTCGATCATCGCCGGCGCCTGCGCGGGCGCGGGCGGCAATATCGTCGACGCTCAGATCTTCACCACCACGGACGGCTTCGCCCTCGACTCGATCTATGTTTCCCGGGCGTTCGAAGAGGACGCGGACGAAGCGCGCCGCGCCGGCCGAATCGCGCGCGCCATCGAGCAGGCCTTGCGCGGCGAAATTCGCGTCAGCGATATTTTGCTCGCCAAGCAGACCCGCGATCCGCGCCAGCGCGCCTTCGCCATCGAGCCGGAAGTGATGATCGACAATTCGATGTCGAACCGTTACACGGTCTTGCAGGTTTCGGGCCTCGACAGACTGGGGCTGCTCCACGAGCTGACCGCGGCGCTTTCGCGGCTGAACCTGAACATCGGCTCGGCTCACATCGTCACCTTCGGCGAGAAAGCGGTCGATTCGTTCTACGTCACCGATCTCACCGGCGCGAAGATCGTCTCGCCTTCGCGTCAGTCCGCGGTCAAACGTCATCTTCTGGCGATATTCAACGAGCGCTGAGAGCGTTTCTGCGGCTTGATTTTTGCCACCCGAACGCTGATATGCAGCCCGCATTAGAACACGGGGTCTCCCAAGACATGACCGATACCACAGAAACGTTTCCGTCCGAACCGACGGCGGCGCCGGATCAGGCTTCCCAGGCGGAAGCGTTCGCCGTTATCGAAAAGCTCAACGCGGAAAACGCCGAGCTGAAGGATCGCGTGCTGCGCACCCTGGCGGATGTCGAAAACATGCGCCGGCGCTCGGAGCGCGAAGCCCAGGACGCGCGCTCGTATGCTGTGACGGCGTTCGCGCGCGATCTCCTCAATGTCGCCGACAATCTCGAACGAGCGCTGGAGAATTTGTCGGAAGAAGCGCGCGCCGCCGCGGAGGGCGCCCTGAAGACACTCGTCGAGGGCGTCGAGCTGACGTCGCGCGAACTGAATACGGTTCTCGGCCGCCACGGCGTGAAGAAGCTCGAGCCGCAGGGCGAGAAATTCGACCCGAATTTCCACCAGGCGATGTTCGAAGTTCCCGACGAAACTTTGCCCGCCGGCACGGTCACGCAGGTGATGCAGAGCGGCTGGAAGATCGGCGAGCGGGTGCTGCGCCCGGCGATGGTCGGCGTATCCAAGGGCGGTCCGAAGGCGGCGCCGAAGATGGAGAGGGCGGAGTAGGGGCGTAAGCTCTCACCCCGCTGTCACCCGGCGCAAAGTCAGATTTATCCGTCCGCCGTTCGGAAGAAGGGTGGACGTCGCAGGGTAGATCTTGTCGATTCCGTGGAAGGCGAGTCGCGCCGGCCCGCCGAACACGAAAGCGTCGCCGGATTGCAGCCGGAACGAGCGGGTCGCCGCGCCGCGCATAACCCCGCCGATCCGGAACATGGCGGTATCGCCCAGCGAGATCGACACTACGGGCACGGGCAACGCCTGCTCGTCGCGATCCTGATGCAGGCCCATGCGCGCCGCCGAATCGTAGAAATTGACCAGACACGCCTCCGGCGGCGGGGCCTCCGGCGCCAATTCCCGCCAAGCGTCGAGCAGCTTTTTGGGAATCTCCGGCCAAGGCGCCCGCGTTTCGGGGTGCGCGGATTGATAGCGATAGCCTGCCGCGTCGGACACCCAGCCGAGTGCGCCGAGATTTGTCATACGCACCGAAAACGCCTTGCCGCTGCGCGGCATGCGCGGCGTGAACAAAGGCGCCTGCTTCAGAGCTTCGCGCAAAACCTCGACCATGGCCACTTGCGCCTCGCGGTCGAAATAGCCGGGATAATGGATCGCGCCCGGGGTTATGGGAACGGCTGTAGGCAAAGTGGCCTCATCAAGCCAAGACGGAGACGTCCATCAGATAGCGCTGACCGGTGATCATCGCCACCCCTGCGCTCAACCCGGCCACAATCGCGACCGGCGACGTCACGTAAGCGAAGTCCGCTCTCAATGCAGCCTCAGTCCTTGTCGAGCGCCCAGGCGCCGCCCCCGGCGGAGGCGAGAAAGAAGAAAATGAAGCAGTAGAGCAGAGCTGGCTCGCCATGGTTGATCGCGGGGAAGAAGCTGACGGGGAAATGCGCCAGGAAATAAGCGCCGGCCATGAAGCCCGACAGGACGAACGCCACCGGGCGGGTGAACAAGCCAAGCACGATCAGCGCGCCGCCGATCAATTCAACCGCACCGGTGAAATAGAGCATCCCGGTCGGCATCTTGTCGAGCGACGGCAAGATCGGAAAGCCGAGAAGCTTGCCCGATCCATGCTCAAGAAACGCCAGACCGGTGACGATGCGCAACAGGGAAAGCAGGGTCGGCGCGAGGGAGCGAGGGAGTATGGTAAAGTTCATATTTTGTTCTAACCGATTTGAAGAGGCCAAGTCCAATGGACCTAGCCTCTCGAGAATTCGAGACTTCAGATGATCTTGGCGATCTGGTCGAACGCGAAGCGCGGGCTGCGCGGGAACAGCTTGGACTCGTCCCCGTAGCCGATGTTGATCAGCACGTTCGACTTCACATGGCCTTCCGGGAAGAACTCGGCATCGACCTTGGCGTTGTCGAAGCCGGCCATCGGGCCGGTGTCCAGTCCGACAGCGCGCAGCGCCACCAGCAAATAGGCGACTTGCAGCGTACCGTTCTGGAAGGCGCTGCGGCTGGCGAACGCTTCGTTGCCCACGAACCAGGACTTCGCGTCGGCATGCGGGAAAAGGAAAGGCAGGTGATCGTAGAACTTCTCGTCATAAGCCGTGATGGCGACGACCGGCGCGGCCATCGTCTTGTCTACGTTTCCCGGCGAAAGGAAAGGACGCAGACGCTCCTTGGCTTGCGGAGTGGTGAGGAAAACGACGCGCAGTGGAGATTGGTTGGCGGCGGTCGGGCCGATTTTGGCCAAGTCCACGGCTTCCTTCAGCAGCGCCGCGGGGACGGGCGCATCGAGGAACCCGTTGTGAGTGCGGGCGGCGGTGAAGATTTGCGCAAGGGCGGCTTCGCCGATCGACTTATGTTCGGGAGAATGAACGGTCATGATAGGTACTCATCGATTAGAAAGCGTCGCAACATAGATGGACGCTGGCATTCATCATTGCAACCGGCAAAATTCTGCGATTATGTATCGGCCGAGGTGATGGATGATCGACCCGCTGACCCTGGATCAAATGCGCGTACTCGTCGCGGTCACGGAAACCGGCAGCTTCTCCGCGGCGGCGCGAAAAATCGGCCGCGTTCAGTCGGCAATCAGCCAGGCGATCCAGACCATGGAGGCGACGCTCGGCTTGTCGCTGTTCGACCGCTCGTCGAAAACCCCGGTTCTGACCGACGCGGGCGCCGCGATCGTCGCCGATTGCAAGGCCTTGCTCATCCAGGCCGGAGCGCTGCGCGCGCGGGCGCACAGTATATCCGAGGGAGTCGAGCCGGAACTGACGTTGGCGGTCGACGCGATCTTCCCGATGCCGGTATTGCGCGAAGGCCTGGCGGCGCTGAAGGCGGCATTTCCGGGACTTCCCGCGACCGTGTTCACCGAGGAACTCGGCGGCGCCCTGGAATCGATCCGTGCGGGGGCGGCGCGGGTGGCGATCTGTCCGTTGCCGGGCGGCCCGGAACCGGACCTCGCCGCCGAATTCCTGGCGACCATTCCTTTCGCGCCGGTCGTCGCTTCCGACCATCCTCTCGCCGATACGAAGGGGCCGCTGCAGCGCAATGACCTGGAACCGCATGTGCAATTGGTGCTCACCGGCCGCACCCCGTACGCGCGGAACTTGAGCGGCGGCATCGTCGGGCCTCAGATCTGGCGTTTCGCCGACCTCGCCACGCGCCTAGATTTTCTGCTCGCTGGTTTCGGCTGGTGCAACATGCCCTTGCACATGGTTGAGGCTGACATAGCCGCCGGCCGCCTGAAGCGTCTCGTACTTGCCGATCAACAGACGCCGGAATTCCGCGTCTACGTCGTCTCCGAACGGGGCCGTCAGATCGGCCGAGCGGCGCGCTGGCTGATCGACGACCTCGCCACGCGGATCACGCGTTGCCCGAGTTCACATTTCGGCGGGACTGTGGCCCAAATGTCGCATCCTTAAGAAACCGTAAAGCAGGGACTTGCCTGCCCCCGTTAACCCCGCGATAACCCTGTTCGGTAACAGGGGCTTAAACTTTGCGGCGATGGATCATGGCGGGATTTGGGCTGCTGTGCGCCTTTCCGGTGATGGCGGACGATTCTTACGTACACTACAGCGCCGTCGGCAAGGCCTCCTGGTATGGACACGAGTTGCAGGGACGTCGAACTTCTGATGGCGAGCGCTTCGACATGAAGTCGATCTCGGCCGCAAACAAGTCGATGCCGCTGCCTTGCTATGCCCGGGTGACGAACCTGGGCAACGGCGCATCAATGATCGTTCGCGTCAACGATCGTGGACCGTTCGTTCGCGGACGCATCGTCGATGTATCGCAACGTGTCGCCGACCTGTTGGACATCCGCCGCTATGGCGTGGCGAAAGTCCGCGTCGATTACGTAGGCAAGGCCGCGCCTGTGGGCTCGGACGAAAATTTCCTGCTCGCGAGCTTGAGCTCGGCAGACGCGCCCCTTGAGGGCGTCAACGCCGTCGCCCGCATGGCCTACGCGGCCGAACCCGTGGCCCCTGCGCTCGCCGCGCTGGTCGCGGCCAGTCGCGCCGCGAACGCTGCTCCTGCCGCGCCCGCCTCTCCGTTCGGCGATTTGGCGCATTCGCCGTTTCTCGAGGCCGAGGTGGCGTCGAGGTAGGGCGGCGATTCAAAAATGCGCGGAATAAGCTGAGGATTCGGCGATCGAGGGGGCTGGCCCGATGTCGACGATGAAACTCAGCGATGACACGCTTTTGGCTTTTTTTCAAGCACATCGCGGAAACGCCTGAAGCGCGCGCCGCGGATCGACAGCCTGAACGGCAATGGCGACGCCTTTGGGCCGCGCTCGCCGCAAACCCGCCCGCCGCGGCGTATCACGAAATGCTACCGCTTAAGTACACAACTTCAACTTGCATCCGACCCGCCGGGACCGGCTGGACAAGCCTCGTTCCTAAACCTAGGATGGTTACTCTCACTCGGGGGATCGGGAGCGCCAAAGAACAGGGCTTCGAATACAATTGGCCCATCACGGCGTTCTCGTAATCGGGGGTACAACATAATTGACTCTTTTATCGCAGGCGGATCGCCAGCTCCTGGATCGGACTGTTCAATCTCGGACTCGGCTGAAGGCTGGGTTGGACGCGGGCCATGCCTTGTCTGAAAAGTCGATGAATCGCGCTTCATGGCTCGATTTCACGACTCTTCCGGGTTGGCACGATCAAAAGATGCTGCGCTCGACCGCGTCGGCGCTCGGCCTACGGGATCCTTATTTCCTGATTCATGAGGGAGATGCGGGGGCATCGACGACCGTCGACGGCCGAAAGATGCACAATTTCTCGTCCTACGACTACCTCGGCTTCAACCAACATCAAGCGGTGCGCGCCGCCGCTAAGGCCGCGATAGACCGCTATGGAGTTTCCGCGTCCGCCAGTCGACTTGTCGCGGGCGAGCGGCCGGTGCATCGGGCGTTGGAAGCCGCGCTCGCCGACCATTATCATCAAGAGGACTGTCTGACCTTCGTAAGTGGCCACGCGACCAACGTTGCGGCCATTGTGGCCTTGCTCGGCCCCAAGGATCTGGTTCTGCACGATGGCTTGGCGCACAACAGCATCGTCATGGGCGCAGAGATGTCGCGAGCGGAGCGCCGCTCCTTTCCGCACAACGATCTGGCGGCGCTCGAGGCGATCCTGAGATCCGTTCGGGGGCATTTTGAGCGCGTCCTCATCGTCGCCGAAGGCCATTACAGCATGGATGGCGACATATGCGACTTGCCCTCCCTGGTCGCCATCAAGGAGCGCCATCATGCCTGGCTGATGATCGACGATGCCCACGGGCTCGGCGTGCTTGGAGCGCAAGGCCTCGGAATCTTCGAGCATTGCAACGTGGATCCGCGCAAGGTCGATATCTGGATGGGGACCCTGTCCAAGACCTTGGCGGGTTGCGGCGGCTACATTGCCGGACCGACAGCGCTGGTCGATTTCCTGAAACGCTCCGCCGGTGGTTTCGTTTACAGTGTCGCGATGCCGCCGGCTGTCGCCGCCGCCGCCCATGAAGCCCTTCAGCGGTTGCGACAGGAGCCCGAGCGGGTCCTGAAACTGCATGCGAACGCAACCGCTTTCAGAAAGCTGGCGGTTGATGCCGGCCTGGATGTCGGGCTGAGCATGGGCGGGGCCATCGTCCCGATCATGACCGGAAGTTCCATCCGCGCAGTGACTCTGAGCCAGCGTCTTTTCGACCGCGGCGTCAATGTACAGCCCATCATCTATCCCGCCATACCCGAGCGGCTCGCGCGCCTTCGCTTTTTCTTGAGTTGCGAACACACCTTTGCGCAAATCGAAGAAGTCGTTCCGTTGATCGCCGAGGAGTTGAAAATCGCCAGCGCGTCGTCGCTCACCGGCCTTGTCAGGCGCAATGAACCTCTATGAGGGCATTGTGTCGGCTTGATGGCAGGCAAATCGCGGGATCGCCAATTGGTAAGACCCTTGACGGGCGGCGCTGAAAATGGCTGAGACCAAGCCGGACAGACGAAGGTCTACACCATGAGTGATGCGAACACAAAAATCAGGGAGACGATCGTTCAATGCCTTCAGCAGGAGAAGCCGACATTCGCGGATAAATTCCAAGAAACAACGCTATGCTCTGCGATAGAGATGGACTCAATCGATATCATCCAGATCGTGTTCCGGCTGGAAGACATTTTTAAGGTCTCAATCGACGTTGACCCGTCAAATCGATTTGAGACCATTGGCCAGTTACTGGATTTCTTGGAAAATATGATCGTCGAATCGAGTCAGACGAAATCAATTGCAAGTTGAGATGGACGAGAGATTTGTCGAAATTACGGGACGAGGCGCCGTTTCTTGCTTAGGCGTTACCGTTCCGGAGCTGACCCGCGCGGTGCTTGCCGGGAACTCCGGCATTGTCGACGTTTCCGAACTGCTGACGGGTCAGAAATTTCGGTTTGGCGCCCCCGTTCGAGGATTTGACGCGGGTGCGCATTTCGATGCGCGGGCGCGCACCACACTGGATCGTTTTGCCCAATTTGGAGTTGTCGCGAGTCGCGAGGCCTGGTTGGAGGCCGGGCTCGAAAAGACCAACTTCGACGCCAGTCGCGTCGGGGTGGTCATGGGTTCAGCGGCGCCCGGTTCCGATATTCTCAATGACGCCTTCACGCGGATCCTTCGGGGCAACGGTCGTCCGCTGCCGACCACCATCCCGATGGCGATGGGGAATGCGACCGCCAGCCGAATCGCCAGCGAAATAGGCGCAAAGGGCCCGGTATTCGGCATTACCGCCGCCTGCGCTTCCGCGGCAAACGCGATCATCATCGGACATCAGTTGATCCGGTCCGGGCTCATCGATGTCGCCGTGGTCGGAGGCGCCGACAGCAGTTTCGCCGATGGCTTTCTCAGGGGGTGGGACGAGTTGCGCGTCGTCTCATCCGACACGTGCCGTCCGTTTTCCGTCGGTCGCCGTGGCTTGATCATTGGCGAAGGAGCCGGAGTGTTCGTGCTCGAACGCGCGGGTCGGGCGCACCGGCGCGGCGCGGCGATTCATGGGCGCCTATTGGGCGGCGGCATGACCTGCGACGCGGGCGAACTTCTCAACCCGGATCCCTCCGGAATGGCCGCCGCGATGCGCGCGGCCATGGCGGACGCCGGGGTGGAAGCAGCGGATGTGGATTATGTCAATGCCCACGGGACGGGCACGATCGCCAACGATGCCGCGGAGGCCCGGGCCCTTCGAGAGATTTTCGCCAGCCGTCCCGAGCCTGTCGCCGTCTCTTCCACGAAGTCGCAGATCGGTCACGCCATGGGCGCTTCAGGCGCGCTGGAAGGTATCGTCACGATTGCGGCGTTGGCTGCGGGCGTAGTCCCGCCGACCCTGAATTTTCTCGGCGTCGATCCGGCTTGCGGCCTGGAGCCGACGCCGAACGCGCCTTGCCAGCGGCGCATGAACGTCGCGCTTTCCAATTCGTTCGCATTCGGCGGCCTGAACGCGACTTTGGCTTTCTCCCGCGCGGTTGCTTGGGCGAGCGAGGCGGATAAGGATTGATCGCTCTGGATTCATCGCGGCGTCGCGGGGGCAGGGGCAGGGTACGGACTCGGCGTCGTCGTTGTTTCGTTTTCATCTCAGCGCAACTACCCAATCTGTTCCCTGACGTTGCGCGCGGCGCAAAGCTTTCCGACGAGCCCCTCCATGCGCCCACTTCCCGTAACGATCGAACTTGTGGACAATCGACGCCGGCGAAGCGACTGGTTGCAGTTGCCATACGCCGTTCATGCCGACGATCCCGCGTGGATTCCGCCGCTGATATTCCAGGAAAGGCTGCGAACGTTTTCGCGCGCGAATCCGTTCTTCGCATTTGGCCGGGCGTCCTGTTTTCTCGCTTATCGCGGCTCTCGAGCCGTCGGGCGCATCAGCGCGCAAATGAACGATCGCTACCGCGAACAATATGGGCGAGCCGTCGGGCATTTCGGCTTTTTCGTCTGCCAGGATGACGAAGAGGCCGCTCGCGCGCTGGTGGACGCCGCGGCGGATTGGCTGAGGACGGCGGGCGCGGTCGAAATGGCCGGCCCGTTCAGTTTCTCGGTGAATGAGGAATGCGGTTTGCTCGTCGAGGGATTCGATACCCCACCCGCCTTCTTGATGAACCACGCGCGCCCCTATTTCGGACGCCTGCTGGAGGCCGCGGGCCTGATCAAAACGATGGATACATTCGCCTACCGCATGTCGCCCAAACATATCCCGGCGCCCATTCAGCGCCTCGCCGATCACGCGCGAAGGATCCAGGGCGTGAGCATCCGTAAGCTGAACAAGGCGCGCTTTGACGAAGATATTCGAACCATCATCGACATTTACAACGACGCATGGAGGGACAACTGGGGGTTTGTTCCGTTCGCGGACGCCGAAGTCAAAGGGATGGCGCGCGAATTGAAACCATTCCTGTCCGCGGGATATGGACGGATCGTCCACATTGGCGACGCGCCCGTGGCGATGCTGCTTTGTCTCCCCGATCTCAATGACGTCCAGCGCGATTTTGGCGGACGCCTGCTGCCCTTCAATTGGGCCAAGCTTGCCTATCGGCTCTGGAAAGATAAAGCGCGAAGCGCGCGGATCGTCCTGCTCGGAACGCGCAAGGCCTATCAGAGTTCGGCCGCCGCCGTCGGCGTTCTGGCGCTGATGGTCTCCGAGTTGCTGGAAGAATCGAAGACCCACGATTTGGATTGGGTCGAGTTTTCCTGGGTTCTGGAAGTCAACAAGTCCATGAACGCCCTGGGACGTCTGGGCGCGGGTGAGCCGGTGAAACGATACCGCATCTATCAAAAGCCGCTGAGCTGACCGATCAACGCCCCGTCGCCGCAGCCCGTTCGATAGTGGCGATCGCCTGGGCGAGCCCGTCTTCGGCGCGCACGCGTGCGCTCAGCGCCTCGGCGTTCGCGCGCATCCGCGGATCGCTCACGGCCGTCACGATCGCTTCGGTCAGTTTTCGGCTGGTGAGGCGTTTGTGGGGAATGGGTGGCGGCGCGACGCCCCGTTTGTGCAACTGCGCGCCCCAGAAGAATTGATCCAGGATGAACGGCACGACGACGGAGGGCTTGCCCGCATGCAGCGCCGCGCCCGTCGTGCCGGCGCCCGCGTGATGCACGACGGCCGACATCCTCGGAAACAGCCAGTCGTGCGGCGCGTCGCCGATCAAGCATATGTTCGCTTCGACGTTCTCTGCTTGAAGCCGGCCCCAACCCGCGCTGACGACAGCCCGGGTCTTGGCTTGGGCGACCGCTTCGAGAACCTTCGACATCGTCGCCTTCGGGTTCTCCATAGCCATGCTGCCAAACCCGACATAAATGGGCGGGGGGCCGGCGTCGAGAAATGCTTTCAGCGACTCCGACGGGCGCCACGACGAGCGCTGGTCGAGCCGCCAATATCCCGTCACCTGCACGTTGGCCGGCCATTCGCCGCTGCGCGGCAACAGCGCCTCGCTATAGGGCAGCAGCAACGGTGCTCCCCGATTCACGGCGCGCCGCAAATCGGGCGACAGGCCGCTTGGCGGCAGGCCCAAAGCAGTGCGCATATGGTTGACGATGGGGCGCGCCAACATCCAGATGATTTGGTCGCCTGCCAGGAAAAGCGCGCGATTCAGCCATTTTGGCAGATCGAGCGGCATCGGTCCGGTCAGCGAGCAAAGAAAATCCTCGCTTGCGATGCCCGGCCAAAACCAGACGCTGACGAGAGGCGCGCCCCAGAGTTCGGCGGCCGCGAGCCCCGGGGATTGCATGAATCCGGCGCCGACGATGACATCCGAGCCCTTCGTATAGTCCCGGACCTCAGGCGCGATCCTCTGGGTGATCCTGGTTGCGGTGGTCAGGAGCCAGTTCGCGTAAGCGATGAGATTGCCCCCCGCCCCGAACAGCTGGCGCGTCGCTTCGCTCCGAAACTCAGCATGAACATCGACGCTGATCGGTCGGAAGTCGACCCCGCTGCCGGCGACGAGACCGGCGTAAGCCTCTGGGGCGATGAGGCGCGCGTCATGCCCCCTTGCGGCAAGCGCCACGGCGAGCGCGGCGGGGGGTTGGACGTCGCCGCGCGAGCCGATGGCGAGAATGCTGACGATCATGGTTGACGGGAGTTTGGCGCAAGCGCGGGGAAGTGAAAACGTCCTTTCCTGAGCGCCCGGCCGCTGAAAGTCGTCCGCCGAGGAGGGCGACGTTCAAGCAACGGAGGCAGCCGGTCGGTTCCGTCGCGCGAAGATTGAGAATGACGGCCCATTCTTGTGTTTGGGCTCATCATGGGCGGTGCGGATATCGTCGAAGCCGAGCGCGCGCAGCAGGGAAATCATGTCGTCCCGATCGATCCAGCGATGCAAGTCGTTCATGCCGCCGCAGAAAGACTTGCTTCTCCAGGCTCCCCAGTAGCTGCGTTTGTAGCAGCGCACCCTGACGCCACGACATTCCACGGTTTCGGGCTCGCCCACGAAAGCCATGCGACGCTCGTCGCCTTCGGGCATCGCCGCATCGCTCGCATAATGGGTCCAAATATAGAGCGAGTCGGTGCGTTCGCCGAGCAACTCCAGCAGGCGAACTGGATCCGCCATGTGGTAGAGCACTCCGGAGGCGACAATGAGGTCGAACCTTTGGTCGGTCGTTGCGAGCCAGGGCGCAAAATTGCCGAGCTGGAATTTCGCAATGCGTAAGTCCAGCAATTCCTTGACGACGAGGCAGCGCAAGAAGGACAGCCGATTGGCCTCGATGGCCAGCAGCGATCCCGGCTTCATTTGCTCGATCATATAGGTGTGAGAGGCTTCCAGCGGACCCAATTCGAGCACGCTGCGCCCTTCCAAGGAGCCGAATTGGTCTAGCGCCCAAAGAATGCGCGGGTCGTGATAAAAGGCCGCAGATCCCGCGACCGCTCCGGCGCGCTCGGGCAGCGCCATGTTCCATCCCGCAAGCGCATCCACGGCATTCTGCGCGCTCGGGGCGGCCACCACATATTCGTCCAGCACCGCCGATGGCGCGGGATTTCCGACGGATTGCGCTGCGATCGTCTCGAGGGAGTCCGAAGCCCTGCGCAGGCCGCCCGCGACCCATCGGGTCAGATTGGTTACAGAAACCGGCAATCTCATCATGACGCCTTGTATAGCCGCCGGCGCCGCTGATCCAGTTTGAGCCAGACCGGACGGGAGGCAAGAAATAAAGAGTTCAGGGGAAGGCCAACGGGAGCCGACCGGAAATTAGCGGCCATGCGCGGAGCTTGAAGCGCCTGAGCTTCCCGGGCGCGCCGGGGGCAATCGCGTGAGCCGGACGATTTCAGGATACGAATGATCTCGTGAATACCAGGGGTTGAAGCCGCGATCGTCGTAAACGTCCGTGCGATGGCGCGCCTTCAGCTGCGCCTTGTCGCGATTGAATCGTTCGATGTTGGCTTGCGTTTCGTCGCTGCCGCGCGAGGCCGATTCGTGGTGGATGAGCGACGCGAACGGGGTCCATGCGACCCGAAAGCCTTGCTCGATCGCACGAAGGCAGAAGTCGACGTCGTTGTAGGCGATAGGAAACACGGATTCGTCAAACGGCCCTGTGGTTCGCCAGCACTGTCTCGACACGAGCATGCAGGCCCCCGTCACTGCGGACAGAGATTGCCGGACCCAAAGTCGCCCCATCGGACCCGGGAAATCGCCGTCACGCCCTATGAACCAATGACCCGCGTAACCGCCTAGACCCGTGATCACACCGGCGTGCTGCAAAGTTCCGTCGGGATAAAGCAGCTTGGCCCCAACAACGCCCACGTCCTCGAACTGAAAGCATGACACCATTTCTTTGAGCCATCCGGGCTCCACAACCTCAATGTCATTGTTGAGAAGCAGCAGGAGGCTACCGTTCACCGTCTCCGCGCCGCGATTTATCGATCTTGAAAAGTTGAATGATTCGCGCTCGATCCGAGCCGAGAACGGGATCGGCCCCGCCTCGAATTGCCGATAGAGCGCCAAGACCCTTTCGTCGTCCGAACCATTGTCGACGACGATGATTTCCATTTTTGGATAGTGTGTATGACGCGTTAGGCCATCGAGGATTTTCGCGATGAGTTCGTATGAATTTCGGTTGGGTATGATGACGCTGACAAGCGGCCATTCCGTGATCGAGCGGTCAAAGCGGACGCGGTGGAGGTCCTGTCGCAACCCTTCGCCAATCTCGATATCGGTGAAGGAACGCGCGAAATGATCCTTGAGAGCACGCCTGGCGTTGGCGACCGCCGTGTCGGCGAATTTCACCGAATGCGTGGCGCCGTCGCGCCGCCACAAATAGGCGGGGTAGGGCAAATGGAAAATATCGTCCGGCATCAGACCCCTGGTATATCGAAGAACGAGATCGTAATCCTGCGATCCCTGGCGCCCATCTCGCAAGCCGCCGATTTCGAGCAGTCGCGCCCGTCTATATAGGGATAAGTGATTGATATAATTCACTCCCGACAGCAGGATAGGATCCCAGGCCGGCTTGAGGAAAAAATCCAAGGGCCAGAGCTTGCCATCGGTCACCACTTCGTCCGTATACATGAACTTGCAATTCGGGGAGCTTTGCAGAGCTTTCAATATTCGCTCGATTGCATAAGGAGCGATGGCGTCGTCGTGGTCGAGAAGCCCAACCCAAGGCGTTTCCGCCATCTCGATCCCTGCATTGGTCGCCGCCGCGATTCCGCGATTCTCGCCATTCCATATTATGGTTACGTGGTTCTGTCCTTCCGTTCGGGATAGCCATGCTCGGGTCCCAGGGTTGGTCGATCCGTCGTCGCTCAGAATCAATCGCCAACTTCCGGCGACCTGTCGCCGTAAGGACGCGAAAAGATCGTCGAGGTAAGCCGGCTTCGTGTTGTAGATGGGAACGACGAATGTAATTTGTGGGCCCGCGAAATTGTCCGCCGGCGCCGCCGACTGCGACTCCTTGGCCGCCAAGGCGACGACGTGATTGAAAATCTGCGACGCATTGGCGCCAGAATATCGACGCCGATACAAATCCCTCAACGCAGCCAAGCCCACCGCCGTGAAAGCGATCTTGCGAAGACGTAGCAAGATTCGCTTTGTCGCGGCGGCGCTCGGCTTACGCAGGGAAATAAAAGTCAAAGCTACGCTCCCAACATTCGGCCTCTCAAGGACGCTGGCGATCGACGTCAAAACCTACCCTCTACGCCGGATTTACCGCGCAAGGGCGATCGAAAGACGTCCGGTATTTGCGGGCAGCCCGATATCTTGCCATTCCGCGCCACGACAGGGCGACTCGAATGTCCCCGATACAGCAGCGCCACAATTGCGCTATA
>Ga0302320_10015750_pt1 | contig 15503 bp, 12 predicted proteins | sample Bog_T0_3_FD_202130 | JGI IMG/M metagenome (GOLD analysis project Ga0302320, IMG submission 202130) | Peat permafrost microbial communities from Stordalen Mire near Abisko, Sweden - Bog_T0_3 | ecosystem: Environmental > Terrestrial > Soil > Wetlands > Peat | place: Sweden: Abisko, Stordalen Mire... | reverse complement strand
AGCCTTGCCGCTAACCGCCGCTTTGCTTCTGCGCGAGTTCCGGCTCGATTTCGGCGGGCAGCACGGGCACATGGACCGCCTTGGCCAGCTTGTCGGTGATGACCTGCAAATGATAGCCCATGACGGCCAGAGTCATGGCCGCGCCGATGCAGTGGCGATAGCGCGTGGCCACGGCCAGCAGAAACTTCCAGTAACTCCAGCGCTGGCGGCCGAAGACTCCCTGGCGCAGGATGGATGTGACAAAGGCTCGCGCATTGGCGCGGGTGAGCCATTGCTGACGGGACGCCCGCTCGCCCGCGGCACGCTTCTTCGGCTTGGGCTGGGTGCGGTTGAGATAGAGCTTGACGCGCTCATAGTAAGCGCCGCTGGAGTAGATGCGCCGCATCACCGAGCGGTACCCTTCCACCAGGCGCGCGGCATCCATGTTGGGCAGGAAGTTGAGCTTGTCATCGGTGTTATCGCCGTGGCCCGCGTTGAGAATCCGGCCTTCCCTGCCCAGACGGCGAAAGAGCTGTGTCCCCGGCATGGCCTGCAACAGGCCTACCATCGCAATGGGGATGCCGCTCTTCTGGATAAACTCCACCATGCGATCGAAGATATCTTCGGGGTCGGTATCAAAGCCGAGGATGAAGCCGCCCATGACCTGCATGCCATAACTCTGGATGACTGCGACGCTATCGAGCAAGCTACGGCGGGTGTTCTGCAGCTTGTTGGCTGCGATGAGGCCCGACTCATCGGGTGTTTCGATGCCGAGAAAGACCGAGACGAAGCCGGCGTCTCTCATCATCTGCATCAGCTCCGGGTCGTCGGCCAGGTTGAGCGAGGCTTCGGTGAGGAAGTCGAAGCTGGTTTTGTATTGGCTGCGCCACCGGGCCAAGGCCACCAGCAGTTCCTTGGCGCGCGGTTTGTTGCCGATGAAGTTGTCGTCGACGATGAAGACGGCCTCGCGCCATCCGGCGGCGTAGAGCTGGTCGAGCTCGGCCAGGACCTGCGCGATGGCCTTGGTGCGCGGGCGGCGACCGTAGATCTCGATGATGTCGCAGAACTCGCAGTTGAAGGGGCAGCCGCGGGAGTACTGCACGGCCATGGTGGAGTAGCGGTTCATTTTGATGAGGCTCAGGTCGGGCAGGGGGCTGGTGGCCATCTCCGGCCGCTCGGCTGCCTGGTAGACGGGCTGCGCCGTGCCCTGTTCGAGATCGCGGGCCAGGCCGGCGATGAGCGCTTCGGCTTCGCCAATGACGACGTGGTCGGCCTTGAGTTCCGCAGCGGAGAGGCTGCTGGCAATAGGTCCGCCGACTGCCGTGCGGAGGCCGCGGGCGCGGCACCTTTCGACAATGGCGAGCAGCGGCTCGCGCTGGATGTGCATACCGCTCAGCAGGACCACGTCGGCCCAGTCGAGGTCGCGGTCTCGGAGGGGTTCGACGTTGGTGTCGACCAGGCGCTTGTTCCATGAGGTGGGGAGGAGCGCCGCGATGGTCATCAGGCCCAGTGGCGGCTGCGCGGCCCGTTTTCCCAGGAATTTGAGCGCATGTTTGAAGCTCCAATACGTCTCAGGAAACTCCGGGTAAACGAGCAGGGCGTTCATGGGCCACCTCGTAAAAAGTGGGGAGCAGTTGCGCGAGCAGGGTTGGGGGAGGGACAGGCCGAGTTTCCCCAGGTCGGAAAAAGGTTGGCCTAGCTCGTTGCGGCAGACTGCTCCTGCATTCAGTCTTGACAGGTGGGGTAGCTGGAATCTGCTCAATATAGACCATTTTCCGGTGAAAACTCACGCAGGTCCGCTGGCGGCGCAGGGAAATTGCAGGAAGGAAATGTACCGGCAATGCCAACAGTTTTGAAAGGGCGCGGCTTTAGGCGCGTCCTTTGCGCGAAGCCGACGCAGAGCGGCTTTACAGGCTGCGGAAAAACTCCTCATTCGAGGTCAAACCGGCAAAATGCGTAACGCAGGGGCTAAAGCCCTCCTTATTATTGAGGCACTTGCGGCACGACTGAAGTCGTGCCCTGACACTTCTTGCCCTTTAGTCAGAGTTTTTCCGCAGCCTGTGAAGCCCGCGGTGGTTTGATTGGCCTTATGCCGGGGATAAATCCCGGCATACCGCACGAAGGCGGTTTTCCGCGAGGCGTTTAGCCGCCGAGGGAATGCACACCGGCGAAAAGCGTTCCCTCGGGGGCTAAAGCCTGGCATTTCTCTCACCCCACAGGCAGCGCAGCTCAAGCCGCGCCCTTTCAAAGCCGGGAGACCTTCGGAAAGAAGCGGAACCAAGCATGCTCTGACCGATTCATGCGATTGCCCTGGCTGGCGGCGCCAACCACGGGGCGGTTTGCCTTAAACTTGCAAGATGGAAGAGTTCAGCAGAATTCAGCGCCTGCCGCCTTACGTTTTTTCAATTACCGACGCCATGAAGAAGGCCGCCCGCCAGCGCGGCGAAGACATTATCGACTTTGGCATGGGGAACCCGGACGGGGCGACGCCCAAGCACATTGTGGACAAGCTGGTGGAGGCGGCACTGAAGCCTCCGACGCATCGCTACTCGGTGTCGCGGGGGATTCCGCGGCTGCGCAAGGCGATTTGCAACTGGTACAAGACGCGCTACAACGTGGACCTGGACCCGGAGACCGAGGCGATTGTGACCATCGGGTCGAAGGAGGGCATTGCGCACCTGTGCCTGGCGATTCTGGACTCGCGGGATACGGTTCTGGTGCCGAACCCAAGCTATCCGATCCATATTTACGGGCCGGTGATTGCGGGGGCTCACGTGGTGAGCGTGCCGGTGCACGACCGCGAGCAGTTCCTGAAGCAACTGGAGGACCTGATTCCGCGGATGACGCCGCGGCCCAAGGCGCTGATCGTCAACTTCCCGTCGAATCCGACGACGGAGTGTGTGGAGCTGCCGTTTCTGGCGCGGCTGGTGGAACTGGCGCGCGAATACGGCTTTCACTTGATTCAGGACCTGGCGTATGCGGATATTGCCTTCGACGGGTACAAGCCGCCCAGCGTGCTGGAAGTTCCGGGCGCGAAGGATGTGGCTGTGGAGTTCTTTACGCTGAGCAAGAGCTACAACATGCCGGGGTGGCGCGTGGGCTTCATGGTGGGCAATCCCAAGCTTGTGGCGGCGCTGGCCAAGCTCAAGAGCTACTTCGACTACGGCACATTCACGCCCATCCAGGTGGCCAGCATTCACGCCCTCGAAGGCCCGCAGGAGTGCGTCCACCAGATCTGCGAGAAGTACCGCCTGCGCCGCAACGTGCTGGTCGAGGGCCTCAACGCCCTGGGCTGGCCCGTCGCCCTGCCCAAGGCCACCATGTTCGTCTGGGCCCAAATCCCGGAGCAGTTCCGCGCCCTCGGGTCTTTGGAATTTGCGAAGCGAATGTTGACAGAAGCCAAAACCGCCGTAAGCCCCGGCATCGGCTTCGGCGACTACGGCGACGCGCATGTGCGCTTCTCGCTCATCGAGAACGAAGAGCGGACGCGGCAAGCGCTGCGCGGGATCAAGGGGATGTTCGCCAAGGGGTAGGGTCCTGAGTTCCTGTTATCCGGGTTCGAAAGTCAAAACCTGTCGCACCATAAAGGTAAGTCAATCTGCTAACTGCACTGAAACTAGTTCAGTTACCAGGACGTTTCTTGATTCATGCACCAATTCTGGTGAAATCCACAGGACTTTCCGTTTTTTGCACTTGCTTCCACAGCGGCACCTGGCACAGACTCCAATCCAACTGGTGACCACGTAGGGAATTGGAAACGCAGTTCCAGCCAGGCAGTACGATGCAAACCTGATTGAACGCGGCAAGAAGCGGCTGGCGCTCAGCGGCGGAAGGCCGATGTGAGATTGGGATTGCATCCAGAGTTTGGAAGGAATGTGCAGGACCTGATCGGAAACGAAGATTCATCCGCGACCCGGGCCTGGGTTGAGGATGCAAAGTTCGATCCAAGCCGGGGAGTCATCATCGGCCCAGCCGTGAATGCAGGATTCGGGGACGCTCGAGGACGCATTTGCGGTGGAACCGGAGGATGCAAGAAGCGGGGATACCCGCAGAGAGCATCACCGGCGCAGCCAGAGGAGAGGAAGTTCGGGGCAACCCGGAGTTTCCCTCGGAAGGCGGCGCTGGGATCGAGAAGCCGGGGTAACCCGGAAGACCGATCACCGGGAAAGCCGGAAGGTGCGATGTCCGGGGCAACTCGGAGATCCCACTGAACCGGCACCGCCAGAGAAGCGGAGATTCGGGGCAACCCGGAGATTCAATCGCTGGCGTAGCTGGAAGGTGCAGGATTCGGGGATACCCGATGAATCACCGAGAGACGATGCTGGAAGCGCGAGGATTCAGGGCAACTTGAAGACATGCGGGAAAGGCAACGTTGAAAGGATGCGAGATTCGGGGTAACTCGAAGATCCATCGCCAGCCAGCCATGAGATGCAGGATGTGGGGCAACCCGCTGTCCGGTCAAAGGGCTGAAAGGGACGATGCATGGTCCGACGACCTATGAGTTCGCTGTATTGGAACGCCAGAGACGCAAGTCTCTGGCGTTTCTGTGTCTACGGGAGATTTTGCCTGGGGTCCGGGGTGGAATGGGGCTCGGCCAGAAGTTCGCCGAGCCGGTCGAAGCGTCGCTCCCAGGCGGAGCGGCGGTTGGCGATCCAGTTGGCGGCCAGGTCGAGGCCGGTCGATTCCAGCCGGCAGGTGCGGACGCGGCCGTGCTTTTCTGTTGCGAGAAGGCCGCACTCTTCAAGCACCTGGACATGCTGGACGACCGCGGCCAGGGTCAGGTTGAGGGGATCTGCCAAGCGCGAGACCGAGACCGGGCCACCTGTGAGGTGCTCAAGGATGGCCCGGCGCGTAGGGTCGCCGAGGGCATGGAAGACACGGTCGATGGCGGGCTTTTCACTGTGCATGGGTGCGCTTCCTTGGGATGCAGGCAGGGTTAGCGCGCCAGCTCCGCCACGAGGTTGTCGAGGAGCGTGTTCCAGCCGGCTTCGCGCATCTGGGGCCCGTCTGCGCCCTCAAAGAATGCAGCCTGGTGGGTGAAGATCAGGTCGGTCCCCGTGGCGGTGGGGAGCAACTCGACGGTGGCCAGGGAAGCGGAGATGCAGTTTCCGGCGATGGCCATGGCCGCTGCAAAGGCGATGCGGCGGTTGGGGACGATGTCGAGGTAAGTGGTGCTGTTGGTGCAGGCCAGGCCCGCGACGGGTGTGTCAGGGCCGAGGCGGATGCCAAAGCGCTCCAAGCCGCCGACGCGGAAATCCGGTTCGAAGTAATCGACGGTGTGGTGGCCGCCGTCAATGGACCAGCGGCGTTTCTGGGCGGGATCGGCGAAGGCCTGGAAGACGCGCTCGGGGGAGACGGGGAAGCTGCGTTCGAGGACGAAAGTGCTGTGGACGACTGAGGGTTGGGACATGGTTTTGGTTCTCCTATGGGGAATCGGTCAAGCTTTGGCTTAAGTATCAGACGGGTTGGTTAAATTGTCAAGTGTCCACTTAAGTAGTTTTCAGAGGAAGGTTGATTCGGACCGATTTGAGGTTTGGGGTGCAGGGGGATGGGGAGAATTCGCAGGTGTGGTTTCCCATCCTCTGCCACCCAGTGCGTGGGAAGGGGCGCCGTGCGGTTCGGAAGATGGGGCCGGGGCGCCCGGCCGAAGGGCGCACTGGGAAAGTAACGCCGGCGATCCACGCGGAAATGCGCTGCATCGGCGCGCTTCTCATCGTGCTATGATTTCGCGGTGAATAAGCGGATTGCGGTTGCGTCGATGGCATTCTGCTTTTCATCTCTCCTTGCTGCCCAGCCTTCGAGAGAGCATGTGGCGCGCATGAGCATGACGCAGGGCATCCCGCTTGTCCAGGTGAGGATCGACGGACAAGGTCCTTTTTCCTTTGTGCTCGACACGGGAACGAACTGCGAAGCGGTGATTTCGCCGAGAGTCGCCAGGCGTCTGGGACTGCGCGCCACAGGGCAAAGGTCCATCACCGACCTTGGCGGTAAGGGCGCGCACATGCTCGACGCGGTCGAGTTGAATATCCTCTCGGTTGCTGGAGCGGAGTTCCACGGGGTGCGGGCAGTGGTGACCGACTTGCCCGATGGGGATTCCGTGCTGGATGGGATTCTCGGCTTCGGTCTTTTCCGGAGCAAGCTACTGACGCTGGACTACCCGCGGCATCGGCTCATCGTGGAGGAGGGCGCGCTTGCAGGCGCAAGGGATGAACATGTTGTGCCCATGCGGATGCCGAGCGGAATCCCGCTGGTGGAGATCGAAATCGCCGGCACCAGAATAGAGGCCGGAGTCGATTCGGGAGGCCGCGGGTTGAGTATTCCCGCTTCGATGACCGGAAGATTCCGCTTTGGCGGCGGGATGGACACGGTCGCATTCGGCCGCACCCAGGTGAGCAGCTTCCCCTTGCGTGGCGCGGTCCTCGATGGCGCTGTGGAGTTGGCCGGGTTTCGATTCGAACAGCCATGGCTTGAGGTCAACCCGATCTTTGGCATTGCGAATATCGGCTCGGGCGCTCTACGCGACTTCATCGTCACCTTTGACCAGCACGGCAAGCTGGTGCGCTTTGCCGCGGCCGGGAACCCGCATCGGCTGGGAAAGCCGAGGAACTTGTCCACCGCATTCCGGTTCGACGAACTGGTGGGCACGGTGGTCACCGGTCAAACGTACTGAGATTGCGCCGGCCTGATTGAACCTGTGCCGCCTCAAATTGTCCTTCTGCGATCCGTTCCGTCGCAGTTCCCCAGCCCTTGAGTGCCCAGTCCCTTAGCAGGCCGTGGTGACAGTCCAGGTCGCTGAAAAACACCCCTCGGCGGCTAAACAGGCTGCGGAAGAAGCCCTGATTTCGCCAGGAAAGCCTGAAAAACATACCTCAGGGGCTGAAGCCCACGTTGATTTTATTGGCTTTATGCCGGGGATAAATCCCCGGCCTACCGCCCGGATGAGTTTTTCCGCAGCTTGTAAAACCCATCGCTTATTTTCATCTCTTTGCGGCGCGTCTAAAGCCGTGCCCTTTCAGAATCCGACTTTCACCACGGGCTGTGAGTCCCTACGTCCCTCATCAGCTCGGCAGCCGCGGGCGGAAGTGGCAGGTGCCGCCGGCGAGGATGGCGGTCCAGATGCTTGGGTCGGCGGGCTGCTCGCTGGAGCCGAGGAAGAGGATGCCGTTGGGGGCGAGCAACCGGTGGATGCCGGCGAGCAGGGTTTTGCGGGTCTCGTGGGAGAAGTAGAGCATCACGTTGCGCAGGAAGATGAGGTCGAAGCGATCGTCGGCGCGGTTGAAGGGCAAGGGCTGCTGGCAGAGGTTGGCGTGGCGGAAGTTGCACATCCTGCGGAGTTCCGGCTTGACCACCCAGTCTTCGCCGACGCGATCGAAGTAGCGGACCACAAAGCGTGCGGGGAGTCCGCGATTCATCTCGATGCGGTGGTAGCGGGCGTTCTGGGCGCGCTCGACGACTTCGTGGCAGATGTCGGTGCCTTCAATGCGGATGTTCCATCCGGTAAGCCAGGGGAAGTTCTCGAGCATCATCATGGCGAGGCTGTAGGCCTCCTGGCCGGTGGAGCAGGCGGCGCTCCAGAAGCGCAGCGTGCGGGAGGGGCGGCGGGCCTCAATGAGCTTGGGAAGAAGGTCGGTGCGGAGCAGCTCGAAAGGGCGGCCATCGCGAAAGAAGCTGGTTTCGTTGATGGTCATGGCCTCAGCGATGGACCGCTCGAGGATAGGGTTTTTGCGCAGCTTGAGGAGCTGGACCAGTTCCTCAAGGTGGGTCATGCCCTGGCTGCGCAGCAGCCCGGTGAGGCGGGTGTCAAAGAGGTAGTCGCGCGAGGGGTCGAGCACGTTCTGAGAGAGCCCATAGACGAGTTGGCGGAGGTACCCGTAGTCGACGGTGGATCCTGCAGGTTCCATCCCTAGACCACCGATTCCCGAAGCGCGCGGGCTTCGCTGTGGGTCCGGCCGGCGAGCCGGAGAATCTCAGGAGCAATGGCGTTGAGGGGCAGGACCCTATGGGCCAGGCCGGCGTTTGTGACGGCTCCGGGCATACCCCAGACGGCGCTGGTGGGCTGATCCTGGGCGAGGACGCTTCCGCCGTTTTCGCGGATGACGCGCGCGCCGAGCATTCCGTCCGAGCCCATACCGGTGAGGACGACGGCGAGAACGCCCGAGGCCCAGGCAGCGGCGGCGGAGCGAAAGAGCACGTCGACGGCGGGGCGGCAGTGGTTCTCGAGCGGTCCCTGGGTGAGGCGCAGGGAATGCAGAGCGCCGGGGCGCGCCGCGGGAACCACTTCCATGTGCCAGTTTCCTTTGGCGATGTAGATGGCGCCGGGGCGGACGGTGTCTGCGTCCGCGGCTTCGCGGACGGGCAGTTGGCAGCGGCCGTTGAGGCGCTCGGCAAAGAGGCGGGTAAAGAGCTCCGGCATGTGCTGAACGATGAGCACCGGCAGAGGAAAGTTGGCGGGCAGGGCCGGGAGCAGAATATCGAGCGCGGCCGGGCCGCCGGTGGAGACACCGATGACCACAACTGCGGGCGAGGCTGTGATGGGCTGGAACCGTTGCGGCCGCGCCACGGGCAGAATGAGAGGCGGGCGCGAGGAGCAAGGCGCGGGCTGCTGCGGCGGCTGGGGGAGCAGTTGGGGAAGCGGCGCGACCGGCATCCGGGGCTGGCGGGTGAGGGCGTGGATCTTGGGGAGCAAGTCCTGAGAAAGGGTCTGGGATGCGGCTTCGCGGCCGGCCTGCCCGGTAGGCTTTGCCACGTAGTCGGACGCGCCGCTGGCGAGGGCCTCCAGGGTGACCTTTGCGCCTCGCTGGGTGAGCGCGCTGCACATGATGACCGGCATTCTTTGCCCCCTGGCGCGAAGTCTTCTCAAGGTGACCAGGCCGTCCATGACGGGCATCTCCACATCGAGCAGGACCAGGTCAGGGCGAACGGTCTCGATCAGGCTGAGGGCAGAAGCGCCGTCGGCGGCGGTGCCCGCCACCTCAAGGGCCGGGTCGACGTGGACCACCGCCCGCAAGAGGCTGCGCATCACGGCGGAGTCGTCGACGATGAGGATGCGAGTCCGGCGCGCGGCCGCCATGGCTCAGACCGCCGCCAGGCCAAGCATGGCCAGCTTCTCAGTCAGCGCCTCATTGTCAAAGGGTTTCATCAGGTACTCATCCGCGCCGGCGGCGAGGGCGCGAAGAATGAAGTCGTTTTCGGCCTCGGTGGTGACCATCATGACCTTGACGTCGCCGTAGCCCTCGGCGCGGAGTTGCTTGAGCATGTCGAGGCCATTCATGACGGGCATGTTCCAGTCAACGAGGGCGAGGTCAAAGTTGACATCGGTGTGCAGGTGGTCGATGCCTTGCTGGCCATCGGCGGCTTCGGCACACTCGATTCCCTTCTCTTCGAGGAGTCCGCGGAGGTAGCCGCGCACAAAGCGGGAGTCGTCGACAATGAGGGCTCGCATGATGACCTCCTTTCTTACGCTACCGGCGCAGCGCCCAGGCGCATGGGGTCAAGGCGCTCAGGGTCAAGCATGACCAGCAGGCTGTCTTTGAGTTTGTACGCGCCGGCAAAGAGGGATCTGCGGCGCTCGTCGAGAATCGACGGGTTGGGCTCGTGGTCGGCCGAGGAGACGGTCAGCACCTCGCCCACCGAATCGACCAGCAGGCCGAAGCATCCGCCGGAGCTTTCGAGGACGAGGATGTCCTGGGGACCATTCTGGGGCGGCAGGCCCAACAACTGGCGGAGGCTGACGGTAGTGAGCACGTCTCCGCGGTAGTGGACCAAGCCGCCGACAAAGGCCGGCGCGAGGGGCACGGGCTGCGGACGAGCGCTGCCGACGATCTCCAGGATATGGGTGATGGGAATGCCGAACAGGGCATTGCCCACGCGGACGGAACACATCTCCGCCAGCGCCGCCGCGATCTTTTCCTTGCGATGCAATGGGGGGGGCGCGGTGCTCATGCGACGGTCTCCGGAACCTGGTTCCACTCGTTCTGGGTGATTTCTTCGGCGGGCAGCGGGGGCACGGCGCCCAGGTCGACCACGCCGGTCACGCGGCTCTTGAGCAGGGTAACGCCGCCGGTGCGGAGGTCGGTTCCGGCCTCGAACAGGTCACCGCCGGCTGCAACATCCAGCACATGCGATACGGCGATGCCGACATGGCGGTTGCCCTCGCGGCAGACCACGACGATGATCTGCGCCTCGGGGTTGCCCTGGACCTCGGCAAGGACGCCGCCGGAGTCCTCGACCGGGAGCAACTGGCCCTCAAAGTTGAGCACCGGGCGGTAGCCGATGTACTCGATGCGGGAGGCGGGGAGCTGCTCAATGCGGAGCACATCGGCGAGCGGCACGGCGGCCCGACGGCCGGCAGCCTCCACCAGCAGGTACTCGATGGACTTGGCAGCTTCGGCTTCTTCCTCAGCGCCGCCGTTGCGTGCTGCTTCTTCCTCTGCGCTCATGGTGATGCCGGCCTTGATGGCGATGGAGCCGGGGTCGAGGATGAGGGCCAGGTCGGCGTTGCCGAGAACGGTTGCGCCGGAGTAAAGGCCGATGGTTTTGAGCACGGCCGAGAGCGGCTTGACGACGATCTCTTCGGGGTCGGCAAGGCCATCGACGACGAGGCCGAAGCGGCGGCCGTCGGCATCGAGGACGGCGATGAAGTTGTCGCGCTCGGTGGTAAGGCGGTGCTCGGTTCCGGGCATCAGTAATCGGTGGAGGAAGACCAGCGGCAGGAGCTTTCCGCGCAGGCGGTAGAGCGGCGCGTCTTCAATCCACTCGATGGCTGCGGCGGCCTGCTCGGGGGGAATGTGGACCAGCTCAGACAATGCGCCCTGCGGCAGGGCGAAGCTCTGGTTGACGCTGCGCACGATGAGCGCGGGAATGATGGCCAGCGTAAGCGGAATGCGCAGGCGGAGCGTGGTGCCCTTGCCGGTGCGGGAGTCGATTTCGACCTTGCCGCCGATCTTTTCAACGTTGGTACGGACCACGTCCATGCCGACGCCGCGTCCGCTGACATTGGTGACGGCGGCGGCGGTAGAAAATCCGGGCAGGAAGATGAGCTGGAGCAGTTCGCGCTCGGCCAGATGAGCAGCGCGATCGGCGGTGATGAGGCCGCGCTCAATGGCCTTCTGGCGCACCTTGTCCACGGCGATGCCTGCGCCGTCGTCGGAGACTTCAATGATGACGTGGCTGCCTTCCTGGGCGGCGCGGAGCATGAGGGTACCTTCGGGGTCTTTGCTGGCGGCCTTGCGCTCTTCGGGCGGCTCAATGCCGTGGTCGAGGGAGTTGCGGACGGCGTGGGTCAGCGGGTCCTTGATGGCTTCAAGCAGGCTCTTGTCGAGCTCAGTGTCCTGGCCTTCAAACTGGAGGCGGACGCGGCGGCCAAGCGACTGGGAGAGGTCGCGGACGATGCGCGGCATCTTGGAAAAGATGTTGGAGACCGGCTGCATGCGGGCCTTCATGACGGACTCGCGCAGGTCCGCGGTGACCATGTCGAGGCGGCGGGAGAGCAGGGTGAGATTGGGATCGGCGGCGGTGGCCTGCAGGACCTGGTTGCGGGTGAGCACCAGTTCGCCGACAAGGTTCATCATGCGATTGAGCAGGGTGACGTCGACGCGAAGGGTACTCTCCGCGGCGGAACCCTGAATCCGCGGGCGCACCGGGCCGGCATCGGCGGAGGCCTGGACGGCAGGGGTCGCTTCAGCAGGTTCTGGGAGAGGGTGCGCGGGCGGTTTCGTCTGCGACACCGGCGGAGGAGCGGGCGCGCGCTGAGCGCCGGCCCTGGCCTGGGCGTGCTGCCGCACAGGCGCTTGAGCGGGGGCCTGCAACTGTTCCAACTGCGCAATGAGAGCGGCGTCTTCGCCCTGGCCCTCGGCGCCTTCCGCTTCAATCAGCTTGAGGATGGAACGCAGGCCATCCAGCAACTGGAGAAGGCCTGTAATGATGGAGCGGTCTGCGGTGAGCCTGCCTTCGCGCAACAGGCCAAGAAGGTTCTCGCCGGCGTGGGCCAGTTTTTCAAGGCGCTTGAAGCCAAGGAATCCGGTGGTTCCTTTGATGGTATGCACCGAACGGAAGATCTCGCCGATGAGACCGGCGTCCTGCGGGCGCTCCTCCAGGTCAGTGAGGCAGCGCTCCATGCGGTCCAGACCTTCCTGGCTCTCAATCAGGAATTCCCTCGTCAATTCATCCATTGCGTCCACTCATCCGCCCAGCCAGGGATTTGGCCGCCTGGCATGGCGAGCACTCTAGACCCTTATCGGTAAGGCAAGGGGCAACTTGAGGAGACAGGGAGCAGGGAGTAGGGAGTAGGGAGTGGGAGTGGGGAGTGGGGAGTGGGATTGGGGGAGATGCGAGCGAGATGGGCACGCGGCCGGCGCAGCGGTGTTGTACAACAGGTGCGGGGATGTTCTAGCCTCAATTCTCAGACTTTGTATGTGTTGGAGGTTCCATGAACGATCAATATGCATTGGATCCGGTGCTGGCGAGCCTGTTGGAGTTTGCGCGGCAGGCGGCGCTGAACGCGTACGCGCCCTACTCGAAATTCCGTGTGGGAGCCGCGCTGAAGCTGACCAACGGGGAGATTGTGACCGGAACAAATGTGGAGAATGTGAGCTATGGGCTGACCATCTGCGCGGAGCGTTCCGCGCTGGTGCGAGCTGTTTCCCAATTTGGACCGGGGATTCGCATTGAGGGGGTAGCTGTTGCCAATTTGAATCATGCGGCAAGCCCCCCGTGCGGCGCCTGCCGGCAGACGCTGGCCGAGTTCATTCTGCCCGAGGCGCCGGTGCTTTTTCCGACGGCGGAAGGGATGAGGACAATGGAGTTTTCCGAGATGTTGCCGCTGGCGTTTGAGGCGAATCCGAAGTAGAACGAATCCTGAGATTGCGAGCTGACTGGATGCAGAAAGCAAACACGGGCTCCTCTGCGTTGCACATGATTGACCTGATTCGCAAGAAGCGCGATGGCGGCGCTCTGGACGCGCGGGAGATTGCGTTTCTTGTGGACGGCGCGGCGAAGGGGACGATTCCCGTGGAGCAGTTGTCGGCTTGGCTGATGGCGGCTGTGCTGCGCGGGCTGTCGTTGAAGGAGACGCAGGCGCTGACGGCGGCGATGCGCGACTCCGGCGAGCGGTTCGATCCGCGGGGGCTGGGCAAGCCGGCGGTGGACAAGCACTCGACGGGCGGGGTGGGCGACAAGACCAGCTTCCTGGTGGCTCCGCTGGCAGCGGCATGCGGCATGGCGGTGCCGATGATCAGCGGGCGCGCGCTGGGCCACACGGGCGGAACGCTGGACAAGCTGGAAGCGATTCCCGGCTTCCGAACCGCGCTGACACTGCGTGAATTTGAGGCCGTGGTGGCCAGGTGCGGCGCCGCCATCGTGAGCCAGACGCCGGCGCTGGTTCCGGCGGACCGCGCGCTGTATGCGCTGCGGGACCGGACGGGGACCGTGGAGAGCCCGGGGCTGATCTGCGCTTCCATTCTGAGCAAAAAACTTGCGGCCGGGCTGGATGCGCTGGTGCTGGATGTGAAGACCGGGTCGGGAGCAATGCTGCGTGATCGCGAAGAGGCCGAGTATCTGGCGGCTCTGATGGTGACAACAGCCGAGGCTGCCGGAACCAGGACCGTGGCGCTGATGACGGATATGGGCCAGCCGCTGGGGCGCACGGCGGGCAACTGGATTGAGCTGGCGGAGTGTGTGGAGCTGCTGCGCGGCGCGCGCCCCGAGCCGAGCCCAGAGGGGAATGGGGATCTGCGCGATCTGTCGCTGACGCTGGCGGGATGGATGATTCATCTGGGCGGGCAGGCGGCGACGCCGGAGGCTGGACGGGCGCGCGCGGAGGTTGCGCTGGCCGATGGCTCGGGTCTGAGGGTGTTTCTGGAGATGGTGAAGGCGCAGGGCGGAGATGCTTCAGTGTTCGACGATGCGGTTGACTTCCACCGGCCGGGTGCAACACGGGTTGTGGAGGCACCGAAGAGCGGCTTTGTGACGGAGATGGATACGACCGCGCTGGGATGGGCTGTGCAGCGGACAGGAGCGGGACGCGAAAGTGCGGGCAAGCCGGTGGATGCACACGCGGGGATCGAGTTCCATGCGCGGCGGGGGCAGTGGGTGCAGGAGGGCCAGCCGCTGGCGACGATTTATGGGACGCACGCGGGGCGGCTGGACGAGCCGGAGGAGTTGCTGCGCGGCGCGATCAGCCTGGGGCCGCTGCCGCCGGAGAGCGTGCCGCTGGTGAGCCGCGTGTTTACGCGGGGCGCGGCTGGGCGGCTGCTGGGCATGCGGTAAGGTAGTCAGGAACGGTGAACAGGGACCATGGAGTAGGGAGTAGGGAAGAGCAGGCTGGCAGAGCCAACGCCACGGGCAAGCGCAAAGAGGCTGCGAGTGGGGCGGTCCGGCTTTTTCATTGCACGTCTTGTCATTGCAAGCACAGCTCCGAGAGGAGCCTGCGGTGATTCCCTATTCCCTGCCATTCAAGGAGAACGGATTTGGATCGATATACGGGGTTGCTGGGGATTCTTGCGGTGCTGGTGGCGGCTTGGCTGGGCTCGACGAACCGCAGGGCGATTCGCTGGCGGACGGTGGGCTGGGGCCTGGGGCTGCAACTGCTGTTTGCGTTCTGCGTGCTGCGGTTTGACTTTGGGCAGCGGGCGATGGCGGCGGCAGGCAACGTAGTGACCAACATGCTGGGCGCAACGGCTGCGGGGACGAAGGTGCTGTTTGGCGCGCTGGGCACGCCGAACTCTTCGCTGGGGTCGATCTTCGCCTTCCAGGTGCTGCCGACGATCATCTTCATCAGCGCGTTCTTTGCGGTGCTTTATCACATTGGGCTGATGCAGATCGTGATTCGCGGACTGGCGTGGGTGATGCTGAAGACGATGCGCATCAGCGGCGCGGAGAGCATGAACGTGGCGGCGAGCATCTTCATGGGGCAGACCGAGGCGCCGCTGACGATTCGGCCGTTCCTGAAGGGCGCGACGAAGAGCGAGCTGATGACCATCATGACCAGCGGCATGGCGCATGTCTCCGGCGGCATCATGGCCATGTACATTGCGCAGGGCGTCGAGGCCAAGCACCTGCTGGCGGCGGTGATCATGACTTCGCCGGGGACGATTCTGCTGGCCAAGATGCTGGTTCCGGAGACGGAGATTCCGGCGACCGAGGGGCGCGTGGTCATCCCGAAGGACGAGCTGCACAAGGACGAGAACCTAATTGGCGCGATTGCGCGCGGGACGATTGACGGCGGCAAGCTGGCGCTCAACGTCGCCATCATGCTCATCAGCTTCCTCGCCCTCGTCGCCCTGCTCGACAGCATGCTCCTCTGGACGCACGGACTCGCATACATGCACTGGGTTCCCGGTTCGCTGGGCCAGATTCTTGGATTTGTGTTTGCGCCAGTGGCGTGGCTTATCGGCGTTCCGTGGCATGACTGCGGAGCCATCGGCAACCTGCTGGGCACACGCATGGCCCTCAACGAGGTCATCGCCTACATTGCGCTGGGAACGCAGAAGGCCGCGCTCGCCCCGCGCTCCTTCACCATCGCAACG
>Ga0302320_10015749_pt1 | contig 15503 bp, 12 predicted proteins | sample Bog_T0_3_FD_202130 | JGI IMG/M metagenome (GOLD analysis project Ga0302320, IMG submission 202130) | Peat permafrost microbial communities from Stordalen Mire near Abisko, Sweden - Bog_T0_3 | ecosystem: Environmental > Terrestrial > Soil > Wetlands > Peat | place: Sweden: Abisko, Stordalen Mire... | reverse complement strand
GAATGAACCTGCAGAACGTAGCCATCGGTACTGCCCACAAGATGACCAAAGGATGCTTCGCCAAGCCAGCTGGGTAAAACGGTAATCGTTAGCGGTGTCGGGGCGATCTTATGGCGAATCGCTTCAACCCAGACTTGATAGCCCTCCAATTTCGATCCCGCACAATCGAAATCAATTTGTAGTTCGCGGGGATTGAGCCCTCTGGTCTTTGCTTCCGATATCAATGAAGCAGCGAAATCGGCCAAAAATGTGGTTGTATGATCCGTCGGCAGAAATGGACCGGTAGAAGGGCCAATTCGCAGGGCCAGGCCAATGTTTGTGTTGGTCAACTGGGCATAGAGAATGGGCACCCGAATGACTTGGGGCTGCCTTTCATGCAAGGTGACCTCGGCCGCCAAAACGACGAGTTCCGAAAAATTCGTGGCATGCGCTGCCACGGCCTCCTGCAAGGGCTGGTTCCAGACACGCTGCCAGATATACGCCTCGTTCGACCACGGATTGGTTGTTCCCACCGCCGTCCACGCACAGGAATTAATAAACAGAAAACAAAGCAGGCAAAAATTTAAGCTGAGTTGGCGTTTTGGTTTCGTAAGGTTGCGGGTATCATTTCATCAATGAACCGGCACGGGCGCATTTGTGGGTGATTGCGAATGAGGCCTTTCTTCCGGCTGCCGCTGTTTCGCTTCCACTTTTTGTTTTAGTTCCAGTTCACGTTTTTGCTGATCCGAGAGCGCCGGCGCTGGCCTGGCAGGCTCATGCGCGGGGACCACGTGCGGACTTGTCCGTGGCTGCGGTTCCGTATTGATTTGCCCGGGTATGGTTTGTCGAAGTGGTTGCCCCGGTTCGGTCTTCGATTGGCCTGCTGGAACAGCGGGCTTGGCAGGCTCGTAGGCGCGCTCAGGTGGCGTGTCCGTCCGAACGGGCCCGGTTCGGAATTGCTCCTGAGGAAGTTGTCGGGGGATTGGTCCCGACTCCGGTTTCATTTGATTTGGTTGAGTGGCAGGCTCATTTGGAATCGCCCGCCTCAACGAAGTATCATTCAGAGGCGGCCGGGATTGGTTGGCGGCTGCCGGTTCATAGGGTTTGCCGACAACCGGTTGCGGAAACGTGGGGTTGGCCGATACCGGTTCCGATGATTTGAGAACAGGCTGGTGAGCCACCGGCGCGTCCAAACGATTATTATGGGCCGGAGCAATTCCCGATGGCGTATTTTTTTCTGGTCCCGGCGGGTGAGGCTGGTGCGCCGCTAGTGCCGGGGCCTCCTGGCGGACCCTTAAAGTATGAGCAGGTACCACATCAATCTTGCGGCCGGTGGCTTGCGCAACAGTGTCAGGACGTGGACCCTCGTTAACGAATGTTTGGTTTACGACGACAATCTTTGTGATATTGACGGTATTATTGATTATGGTGGTATTATTGACGATGACGTTTTGGTGATGGTGAGGCTCCAGCATTCGGCGTTGCTCCACGAAAGCAAACGAGCGCGGATCGATTTTTTCCTCATGATTCTCAAAAGTTCCATCCGGTCCGATCCTCGCTTCGGGCGGCAAGGGAGCCCACCCGGTGTAACCTCCGCCTTCCCGCCACGCCACCCACGCGGGCGCCCATTGAGTTTGGGGAATCCACACCCAACCAATGCGGTCGTCACGGCGCCATCGTCCGTAGTGGCACGTCGCCCAGCCCCACGGTTCATCGCTGACCCAATACCAACCAGAGTCGGTGCGCTGCCAATGGCCATCCGTATAAGGATGCCAATCAGGATCGACGGCCGCCGGAGTCCAGCAACGACCGTATCCCGGAACGTCGATCCAACGTCCGTAAGCTTGCAACGGCTGGTAAAAATCACTTTCGGTATGAATTTCGACCACTACTTCCGGCGCCGGTGCGGGCACATAGACCGGCACCGGTGCGACCGCCTGTGGAGCATAGTCTACGGGAGGCTGGGTGGGCGGCGGAATGTATTCGGGAGCCGGCTGTACGATCGGGGGCGGTGGCGAATAAACGACAACCGGTTCCGGCGATTGCACGTGGGTGACGCAACCCGAGAGAAAACCTGCCATGAGGGCCAAACTGAGGCATCCCATCCCTTGAGACCAAAGCGTTGTTTTCATAATGGTGGCAATAGTATGAGTCGGTTTGTTCAAGTTGGCAACCCGACGGTGATTCAGCGAGAGATGAGATAGGGACTTGGCAGGAGAAGAAATCAGAAGTTTTCTATTCTGATAATACCGCGTAAGACTTCGCCCGCTGCAGTTTGGTGAGTTCGATTCGTCTTGGGTTTTTACTCAAGAGAAAAACCAAAAAAAAAGGCTTCGTTCAATTCGCATGACGAGTCGAACGCCGCCGAGGGCAGCCCATTCATTATTAACCGAAGCTATTGGAGTCTGTGGGCTGGCGTAACGCTCGAGGAAATGCTGCAAGTAACCGAGGGTGACGAGGCAATGTTGCCGGCGAAACCGTAGGTGCCATTCGCCGGGCAGTTCGGGATATTGCCGCCGGGAGTGCGAACATAGTTCAAGGTCACCAAATTGTTAACCGAGGTGGGAGTGACCGTGCTGGTTTGGTGCGTTTCCAGGGCCCATTCCTGTTCGCCGCCGTCAATCTGGCGGAGGTTGTTGATGCACGCGTTCGCCTGTGAGGTCGCCCGGGCTTTGATAAAATTGGGGATAGCGATCGCGGCCAAAAGACCGATGATGGCGACGACGATCATGATTTCAACCAACGTGAAACCAGCCGGGCTAGAGGTCTTGATTCGTTTCATTTAATAACTTCGCATTTTGGGGGAGAGGCTTGTGCTAGTTGCTTTAGCTCAATAAAAGCTCCTCGCGGGACTACCAAAAACAAGCAGCCGATGTGCCACGAGCCAAATAACTGTCAAAACAGGGTCTATTAACAAAAAAGGATGCGTCTTTTAACGATCTACGCATACAGAAACAACTCAAGCATTTTCGCTTCGTCCATTTTTAGGACACGAAGTGAGACATGCAGGCGGCTTGCGAAAAGTCAGGCGCTGTAATCCAAGGCTATGAACTTGGTATAAAGTCCAATCAAAAGCTCCGGATAACCGCGGCATAAACCGGCCTTCAACCGAACAAAGCGGTAATCTTGGCTTTGACGGAATCGTCCATTTTAATCAGCGGCGGCCAAGTACGCTTGAAGCCTTCGCCCGGCAGCTTTTTGGTGGCATCAATGCCCAGTTTGCTACCGACCGCCATTTCGCTGGTCGCATGGTCGAGAACGTCTGACGGCCCCTTGGTAAAAATGCTGTCGCGCTGAGGATCGGTATTGGCACACAGGCGGAACAAAACATCGCTGGTATTGTGAACATCCACGTCGTCGTCCACGACGATGATATATTTACTGAACATCATCTGGCCCATGCCCCAGAGGCCATGCATGATTTTGTAAGCCTGCATGGGGTAGGTTTTTTTGATGCTGACGAAAACCAGATTATGGAAAACCCCTTCCGCCGGGAGGGCAATGTCGATGATCTCCGGAAAATTCATTTTAAAAATCGGCAGGAACAACCTGACACTGGCGCCGCCGATATAAAAATCCTCCATGGGGGGAATGCCAACAATGGTGGCCGGGTAGACGGCATTTTTTCGATGAGTCACGGCGGTCACATGAAACACGGGATACGGTTCGGGCAAGGTATAATAGCCGGTGTGATCCCCGAACGGCCCCTCTTCCCGCAACGGCTCGGTGGGGTCCACATACCCTTCAATCACGAAATCGGAGTTGGCGGGCACTTCCAAGTCATTGGTCTCGCACTTCACCAGTTCGACGGATTTTTTGCGCAGGTAGCCGGCCAGCAAAAACTCATCGAGTCCGTCGGGCAACGGCGCGGTAGCGGCGAAGGGATACATCGGGTCCCCGCCGACAAAAATGGAGACCGGCATCCGCCGGCCGCTTTCGTAATAGCGACGGCCGTGGCGAGCGCCCACCTTTTGCAACTGCCAATGGATGCCGGTCGTGCGCTCATCGTAAATCTGAATGCGATACATGCCGACATTGCGCGCGCCGGTGTCCGGATCCCTGGTTACGACACAAGGGAGCGTGATGAAACGCCCACCGTCCAGGGGCCAGCACTTGAGGATCGGAATATTGGCGAGCGTTGGCGGGGCGGACGGAGAACCCTTGCGCCAATCTCCGGCGGCGGGCCAGCTTTTGACCGGGGCCGGGGCGTCGTATTTGTGAATGACTTCCTTGCAGGCGCCGTCGGAAACGAATTTTGGTTTCGCATGGCGCAAATCCAAGGCCAGTGACAGCAGTTTGATTGCCTCCTTGAAACCGGTGGGAGGCTTGGCCTTCATCAGCGCTCCCAGCTCCGCCGCAACTTCATCGACGGAATCGGCTTCCATGCTCATGGCCATGCGTTTGTGGGAACCGAGAGTATTTACCGCAACGGGAAATGGCGAGGGCTGGCCGTTGATCGTGGGTTTTTCGAACAACAAAGCGTTGCCGCCATTCGGCAATTTCATCTCACGGTCGGCGACTTCGGTGATTTCCAGCTCGGTCGCAATGGGTTGGGAAATGCGTTTCAACTCACCGGCGCGGTCGAGCGCGGTGATAAAATCGCGGAAGGAGTCAAAAGCCATACCCTTATGAAGCTGACAGAAAAGAGCTTAACGAGCAATGCGGGAAATGAAACCGGTTCCCGGGAGGGCAAAGCACAGAATTCTTCAAGGGGTCAAAATGGAATAAATCACAGCCAGGGAACAGTCGGGCATCGTTGAGCGCGGGAATTTTACCAAATAAAAAAAGCATGGTTAAAATCACTTGAATTCAAGTGAAAACAGTTGAATGCAACCCTTTACGACGAGCGTGGCGCTAAGCCCAATAAAAGAAAGTGTGAAGGCTGGATTATGCAATGGGGCGCGGGGCGGGACGGAGGGTTTTGGTAAGACCCGGCAGGCTTTGTGAATAATGTTTATGAAATGAGGTGGCAGAGCGGTTGAATGCAGGCAACCACGGCGCGCACGGAGTGACGCGCCCCACCTTGACGGGGGTGCAGTACGACTCAGTCGGCAGGTGTTCGGGTGGCAGCAGTGGCGGCGGCGAAAAAGCCGCGGGGCGCCGCCGCAATCCAAAACGCTTTGCGACAACTTAGAGTCTTTCTGAAAAATGGGAACTAGTCGGCGGCGGTGCTTTTGCCGGTGCGCTTCGTTGGCCCATTCCTTATCCCGCAGCGCAGGACGCGGAACGGTCCGCCTCGCGCCCAGCCAAAACCCCTCGCCGCCGACTAGTTCCCATTTTTCAGAAAGACTCTTAAGGGCGGCCTCGCTCGTGGCCAAAATCCCCCGTTGCATCCCAATACCTAATTCAAATGGATTCATAGATTTTTTGATTTCAGCATACACCCGGATGGGAAATATGCACGTTAGCCGGAAACACGAAATGAAAGAGGGTTTTTAGCGGATTTTTTAGGTATGGTGATTCGAGGGGCACAACCCGGTTTGGGGTTGTCCGGGAAGCTGTTTGGCACCCAAGGCAGCTCATGCTTCGCGACCTTGGGCGGGAGGGCGCAATCGCGTTGAGATTGGAACATGGCACCGTTGGCGAAAAGGGAGTTCGCTTACTTTAGTAGACTTCAGGCGAAGGGCGCGGGGGTCTCGGTTGGACGGTTTTGCCGGGCGGCAGGATGCCGCCCTCTACGGCGGGCGAGACGCCCGCCTCCACAAGGGAGGTTGGCGCCGACCACCGAATCGCAAAAAACGCGAGGCGTCGAAACGGATCGCGGGTGATGAAAACGGAACGTAAACGGTTTGATTATTTGGGGAGCAGGTCGCCCACCAAGGATTTTTCTTCCTTCAATTCCGCCTCGGTTGCGGCGATCTTTGCTTTGCTGAATTCGTTGAGCGGGACATTCTGGACGATTTCGAATTTGGTGCCGTTGCTGCGAATCGGATAGCTGAAGATCAGGCCCTTTTCGATGCCGTAGTCGCCCTCAGTATGGACGCCGACACTGAACCAGTCACCGGCTTTGGTGGGGGTAGAAAGGTTATAAACGGTATTGCAGGCGGCATTGGCCGCGCTCGCGGCACTGCTCAGACCGCGCGCCTTGATGATGGCGGCGCCGCGCTGCTGGACGGTGGTGATAAAATCCTTTTCCAACCATTCGCGATGGCTGATGACGTCGGGAACCAGGCGGCCCTGGATCTTCGCGTTGAAGAAATCGGGGAACATCGTGGCGCTATGATTGCCCCAGATGGCGAGGTTGGTGACTTCGGTGGAGTCGACGCCGGCTTTTTTCGCGAGTTGCGATTTGGCGCGGTTTTCGTCGAGCATGGTCATGGCAAAAAAGCGGTCCTTGGGAACACCCGGCGCGTTATTGGCGGCGATCAGGGCATTGGTATTGCAGGGATTGCCGACGACGAGGATGCGGACATCGCTGGCGGCGTGCTTCGCGATGGCATTGCCCTGGCCGGTGAAGATTTTTCCATTGATACCGAGGAGGTCCTTGCGCTCCATGCCTTGCTTGCGGGGAACGGCGCCGACCAGGAGCGCCCAATTAACCCCGCGAAAACCTTCCGTGAGATCGGCGGTGGGAATGACTTCTTTCAAAAGCGGAAAGGCGCAATCATCCAGTTCCATGACGACACCGCCGAGGGCGGCTTGGGCCTTTTCATCGGGAATATCGATCAAATGGAGGATGACGGGTTGTTCCGGACCGAAAGCGGCGCCGGAAGCGATGCGGAATAAAAGTGAATATCCAATTTGACCGGCAGCACCGGTAATGGCCACACGAATAGGAGTTTTTTTCATAGTTAAGTCCGAGGATTATACCGCCGGATCGTGATTTCACGCAAGTGCGGACGCGCCAAGCTTTTGAACCATTTTTGCTCTAAAGGTGCCATAAATTGGCGATCGCTGGATTCCGCAGGGGTTTAAGAAGCGAAGAATGAATCTTGTCTTGCGCCCTTCGGGCGGCTTAAAACAACTTTTAGCTGGAATCCGTCCATTGTTTTTGTAAAAGTTAAAACGGTCTCACATTGGGAAAAACAACCGATCGCGGCTGTCGTCCCAAGGGAGGTTTTGAGGAACCCGGAGAACAATTGGGGAGGATGCGCCACTGTGGTGGCAACCCATTTTGTGTAAAATATTCTAAAGCTGTGAAAACATTTCCACCGGATCCGAGGTGTTGCCCTTTGTGTGGCGGCCCGAACGCCTGCCAGTTGTGCAGCCCGGCCACAGCCAAAGGCCCCTGCTGGTGCACGGCCAAGGCCATCCCCGCGGCCTTGCAGGACCGGGTGCCCCCGGAACTTCGCAACCGGGCCTGCATCTGTCGGCAGTGCATAGAGCAGTTCGAGATCGAGAGCAAATCATTGCCGGTATTGGAACCCCACCCTACGCGGCGCGCGCCGGCGGAATGACGGACCTCAACGACCAGAGTGGATTCCGACCACGCGGGCACTCTCCATGAACCTGTGGAAAAAAGTTCACGCGGAGACGCGGAGGCGCGGAGAGAAAACAGAGGAGGCATTTTTCCGACTTTTTCAGGAACCACGGCTCCTTGAGGCAGTTCATGGTCCAAATGCATTCGAAAATCGAAGGGGGGCTTTCCATGAACCTCTAAACGGTCGGGTGGTTTTTCAACGACTTGCGCGATCTCACCCCTCACCCTTAATCCCTCTCCCCGTTGAGGGGCGAGGGAATCGCGATGGGCCATTGTCATTATTTCTTCGGCAATCGGCATAGCTACGACGGCGTGCAGAGGACTGCCCGCCCTACCAAGTTTGGTTCATGGGCGGTGAGCAGGTCCGAAGGGAACGCGGAACTCTCCATGAACCGGCGGAAATGAGTTCACGCGGAGGCGCGGAGAGGGAATACAGGGTGAGAGATTTCATGGAATTGTTGACAGGATTGACGGGATGAACAAGATGGGGAGTCAAATTATGGCGCCGCTTCCCCTTCGCCAAAGCTACGGCGGACAGGGGCGAGGGAGTGTCCGCCCTCATCCTAGCCTTCTCCCCAACCCTCCCCATGAACCACCAAATATAAGTGAGTCAAACGTCCACCCCTCCCCATGAACCTCAAAAGTGACTATTTATTATCAATAACTTACATAATCTCACTCCTCACCCCTGCCGCGGACTCGCTCGCGCCCGCTCGCTCGGCCCTAACGGGCCTCCGGCTCCGCCGAATTCCTATTGCTGCTTTCCCAAGCAGCAATAGTCTCCTCGTTGAGAGGAGGGTGCCGCGTTGGGAAATTGCCAGGTATTTTCGATGACTTTTTGCGGCAACTTCAATCAGGTTCAGGGGTTCAATGCGCGAACTTCGTTTCGGGGAAATCTCACCCTGACCCTCTCCCCGCCGAGGGGCGAGGGAATCCACTGGTTGGCGATGCTGGGTGATTTAACAGGTCTATCGGGACAATGCTAGGAACGACGGCGCGCACGGGAGTGACGCGCCCTACCTTTGGGTTTTCCAGACTCCGAACGGGTTACTTCATCCGGTCGAAATTCTTCTGGAGAATTTGCCAGTCTTTCAGGCCGGTGACTTTTGATGAGAGCGATTTTACTATCTCCGCCTCCCTGGCGTTTTTGGTGGGCTTGGTGGTTTGATAGAAAAGCCCGAAGTAGCCCGGAAATTCGGCGCCCGCCAATTTGTAAGCGGCGAGTTCGTCGGTCACGTCATGGTCCGGGGGAACGGCATTGAAGACGCCGCCTTTGCGCGGGTTGCTGGCATCGAACGCGCCTTCGTAGAATTCCACGCATTCGCTGAGGCATTCGATGAAGCTGAAACCGTCGTGATCCATGGCGGCCTCCATCATTTGCAACACATGGTTGGGATTCGTGTGGGTGGTGCGGGCGACAAAGGTGGCGCCGGCCGCGATGGCCTGTTTCAGGGGGTTGATGGGATAATCCACGGCGCCCCATTGATCGGTCTTGCTCTTGAAACCGAGCGGCGAAGTGGGCGAGGTCTGCTTCTTGGTCAGGCCGTAAACCCAATTATCCATGACGCAATAGGTCAGCTTGATGTTCTTGCGCGCGGTGTGAGTGAAATGATTGCCGCCGATGGAAAAGGCATCGCCGTCGCCACCGAACACAAACACATGCAGGTCGGGCCGGGACAGCGAAATGCCGCTGGCAAACGGCAGAGCGCGGCCGTGAATGTAATGCGCGCCGTGGGCCTGGACGAAATAAGGGAACCGGCTGGAACAGCCGATGCCGGCGACGGTGGTGATTTTCTCGTGATGCAACTTGCGCTTTTCAATCAGCTTGAAATACAGCGCCAGCACGGAGAAGTCGCCGCAGCCGGGGCACCAGGTGGGATGATCGGCGGCGATTTCTTTTTTGGTCAGGCCTTTGCGCTCGCCGTTGGCGGGAGCGGGCGCGTTGACAACGACGGCGGGAGTTTCAGACAAACTTTGGCTCATAAGAAAATTATAATTTGCCCAGGCTGGCGGTGATATTGGTCTGGGCGCGTTCCAGGATTTCCCGGACCTTCCACGTGAGGCCGTCGGTCTTGTTGAGGCCGCGAATCTTGGGATCACAATAGCGGGCGCGCAGCACGGCGCCGAGCTGGCCGAACCCGTACAGCCCTTCGTCATTCATTTCGACCACGAGAACGTGATTGAAACCGGCAAAAATATTTTCCAGCCCGTTTGGCAGCGGATTGATATGGCGCAGGTGGAGAGAGGAAACGCTGTCGCCAGCGGCCCGGGAGCGGTCGACCGCTTCGCGGATGGGACCTTCGGTCGAACCCCAGCCGACGAGCAACACATTGCCCTCGGGGGGGCCGTATATTTTGGGAACGGGCAGTGTCGCCCCGAGCGCCTGCAATTTTTTGCGGCGCTTGGCGGTCATCTTCACGTGCAATTGCGGCGAGCCGGTGGGATGGCCCATTTCGTCGTGTTCCAGACCGGTGACGATGGGATATTTGCCGCTCAGGATCGGCGTGCCGGGCGGGACGTGCGGGGTGACGCCATTGGGCGCCGCCAAGTCGTAGGGCTTGTGGTCGGCTACAGGCTGGAAATCAGGTCCGATGTTCTGGCAAACTTTTTCGAGGTTGGGTTCCACGAAGGCCTCGATGCGCGTGGCGATGCCTTGATCGGTCAAAAGAATGACCGGAACACTATATTGTCGGGCGATGTTGACCGCCTCAATGGCGAGATAAAAACAATCCTCGACATTGGCGGGGGCAATTACTACGCGGGGAGAATCGCCGTGACCGCCGTTGACAGCAATGTTCAGATCCGATTGCTCGATATTCGTCGGCATGCCCGTGGAAGGGCCGCCGCGCTGGACGTCAATGATGACGAGCGGCATTTCGGCCATGATGGCCCAGCCGAGCGCCTCGGTCTTCAGCGAAATACCGGGGCCGCTGGAACCCGTCACCGCCACGCGTCCGGCGTAACTGGCACCAATGGCCATGGAGATCGACGCGATCTCATCCTCGCATTGGATGAAGGAGCCGCCGTACTTGGGCAATTCGCGCCGGAGCAATTCCATGATGTCGGACCACGGGGTGATGGGGTAACCCGCGCCGAAGCGCACGCCGGCGGCAATCAAGCCGTAGCCGATGGCTTCGTTGCCATTCATCACCACCTGGTGACCGTCCTTCTTCTGGCTGTCGACGAATTTGAACGTTTCGAGGAGGCTGCCGAGCGAGTGCGAATAGCCCGCATGGAAGGCCGCCATGGCGTTATTCAAAATGCTGGGATCTTTACCGGTGAAGCGCTCGCCGACCAGTTTTTCCAGCTTGGCAACATTGAGGTCGAACATCTTGGCGATGAGACCGAGGGCATAAATATTTTTGCCCTTGTCCTTGGCGGTCCCGCCGATGGCTTCGACCGTGAGCGAGGAAATGGGGATGGGCACATGGTGATATTTATCCTGCCATTCGGGATTGGGCTGCACGTGATCGGAATCAAACATGACGATGCCGCCTTTTTTCAGCGACCCGATATGGCCCTCGTACGAATGCTGGTAAAAGGCGAGCAACACATCGGCGTCGTCGCCGGAGCTGAGCACTTCGCCGGTGCCGATGCGAACCTGGAAAATGGAAGGTCCTCCGGAGATGGTGGCGGGAATCGTCATGAACGTCATGACCTCCTGCTCGCTGCGGCCAGCGAGACGGGCGAGAAAACCGCCGATGGCCTGAATGCCATCCTGGGAATTTCCGGCGATGCGGATCACCACCTCGTTGATCCGGGAGACATTTTTGGCACCACCCGAAGACGGTGCACCAGCAATTGTATTATTCATGGGACAAAAAACATATTCCTCTGCACCGTGGAAAGGCGGCTGAAGTGAATTATCAGCGCGACGCCCAATGCACCATAACATTAATTCATTGTATCGGAAGATGTCAATTTCCAATCAGCGTTATATAACCTTGACCAGCAAATACTTCCACTAATTAACCGCAAACGCTGGAGTCGCCGATATTCATAATAAGATAGACTGATGCAACTTGGCGGAAGGATCAGGGATTTGGTTGTCGGTTCCGAAGCAGCCAAGAATGCGACCGGCAAACTGAGGGAAGAGACTTTACGCGGGGGCGCCGCGCGGAAAAGCGGCAACCAAAGAAAACATCGCCGCAGAGACCAACCTCATTTTAGGCCACGGATTAAACACGGATCGGCATGCATTCGGCAGGGAACTCCAAAAAATTCACGCGGAGGAGAATCCGGATGGTAGCCGCATCCTCGTTCGCTAAAACTACGGAGGACAGGGAAAAACACAAAAATAAACGGGGATTTTTTGACAGGATTGAAGGGATGAACCAGATGGGGAGCCAACTGGGAGAGAGCGCAAAGACGGCAAAGAATACGCCCGCTTGCGGAACAGCAGGTTGCTGGAGTAGGTTACGGCTACCAAATGGATTTACAGCAACCATACGACGAGGCGATGTTTGATTTCAGCCGCGGTGAATTTTCCAGCGCCATCACCAAGCTTCAGCAGGTGCTGGAGCAGGACCCGAATCATTTCGAGGCGCAACTGGCGCTGGGCATGGCGTTTTACCGGCAGGGCGATTATCCCGCGGCGATCGCCGCGGGCCATCAGGCGGAAAAATTGCGGCCGAAGGAACAACTGGTGCACACGAACCTGTCGCTGTTTTATCAGAAAGCCGGGGATCGCCCGACGGCGGAGCATCACGGATTGCAGGCGCGAATCGCGGGCTGGCGGGCGGAAAGTATGGCGGCGAAGGAGGGCGTGACACCGCCGGCGGAGGGTGATCCGGAACTCCAAATGGCGAAGCCAAAACCGCCGGCGGTGAAAGTGATTCGGATGCCGGACAAATTTCCGGACCAACCGTGGAAAAAAAAGATTGATAGTTGAACCTCAATGATTTATAAGAACAACATTCAATTCGCCTCGGGCGTGAAGCTCTCTTAAGAAGAACATGAAATCCGCTTACGAACTTGCAATGGAACGGCTGAATAAAGCCGCCCCCGCATCGAAGATAACCGATGCGCAAAAGAAACAGCTGGCCGAACTCGATTCGAAGTATGCCGCGAAGGTTGCCGAACGGGAAATTGGCCTGAATGCGGCGATCAAGCAGGCGGGCGGCGACGCCGGCCAGATTGATGCCTTGCGCGAACAACTCGCCATGGAACGGAAAAAAATTCAGGCGGAACTGGAGGGAAAAAAAGAACTCGTTCGCAAGGGACTTTTCAAGGAGTGACCTGGTGCGATCAAATCATTTGATTTAAATGATCGAACGAAAGACCAACGCCAATGTTGGTCTTTTTCTATTCTGAATTTCGCGGCGGATATGACCGCCGCAGGGTTGAAGCAGGGTTGACTGAAATTAGCGTGGGGGGAAGGATGTTGCGCGCCCTCATCCCGGCCTTGTCCCCCGAGGAGAAGGTGATACATCGTCCGCGTATGTTTGGTTGCGACGCTGATTTTAGTCGCACGACCTTTGAGACAAATAACTAACCAAAAAAATAATCTGGCCGAGGCGGCATTTTCCGGCGGCTCAATTCAGATCGTAGGCGGAATTATCGGGGGAAAGAAAACCGGTGCCGGGGGCGGTGGGGGTGCTTTCGGAATAATTGGTATAGCACAAGGAGGGTGAATCCACATGGCCATCACAAAAGCCCGCATTGGTGCGGCCGTTGTGGCGGAAACCCTGAGTGCCCGCGTAGCGGCCGGCTTGGAAATTGGCGTCGCCGGGATTGGGAAAGGGCGCCCGCATGAATTTGTCCGACCCGCCGGAATATTGGCCATCGCCAAAGACGGCGGTTTTTGCCGGATGGCGCACGGCGGAGCTCTTGGCGGGAATGGGAGGAGCCTGTCCGGTCGGATCGGACTGGCTTTCGCCCGGACCGTGGCCCAGGAAGCTGGTATTATAGTTATAGCCAGTAAAGGGATCGGACCCCCAGTTAGCCGAACCGGTGAAGGACGGGCATTGCTGGATTTTTGGGTTGGTCTGGCCTTGCCATAGCAAACCAGGAACGACGTGGCCATTCGCGTAAGTGGTAAAATCCCAGCAAAGGGAAACACTTTTCGATTCGTCGAAGTAATACGCGTAAGGATAAGAATCCGCATTATCGCCGGTATAAATCTGGGCGGCGAGATCCATCTGCCGCAGATTATTCACACACTGAATGGCCTTCGCGCGGGATTTGGCGCGGCTTAGGGCCGGCAATAATATAGCGGCCAGCAGGGCAACAATGGCCATTACCACCAGGAGTTCAATCAAAGTGAACCCCCGGTGGCGCTGGCTCTTGGCGGGCAGGTGGCCCGCCATGTACGATTTTAGCTGGCGCATGTTTTAGGGCAGCGTTACGACCAGGCGATAAAATGCCTTAGCGGCGGGCGCGGAATTATCCTGCAAAGATAAGGGCGATTCGTTCGTCGGTGTGACAGTGGCAACCGTCGTCCAAGTGATCAAATCGGCGGAGCGCTGCAATGCCTGCTGGCAGTTCGGCACGGGCGAAAAGGCAAACGTCGGTCCGTGGCTAAGCGTCAGAGGCTGGAGGCGCAGGGCGGGCGGGATGATTTGAGAAACCACATACGCCGAAAAGGCCGTCACACCGGTGACCTGAATTTCCTGGTTCGCCGGGTTATAGGTAAAAGCCTGTGCGGCCCAATTGGTGCCAGCCCATTGCCAGAGCCGCAGGTCACTGCCAGTGCCGGAATAACCCGCGGCGGGATGGAGCACCAGGTCCGCCAAGTATCTCACGGTGACCGTGCCACCAATCGGCTTGATGGTTATCTTGTAGGCCCCGGCAACATGGCCGGCGACGGGGGCGAAGGCGGAGAATTCGTGGAGGCTGACGGTGCTGACGTTCGCGATATCGCTGACAAAAGTAAAGTTGAGCGAGATCAAATTTTGACTCGCGTCACCGGGGCTTTGAAAGGCCAGGTTGGTTATGCCTGCCGCCAAATTGTCCGGGGCGATGGCAAGTTGATCACCCACCACGGCCGGATTGGCGGCGGCAATCGCATCGATCACGGTGTAGTTGTTCGTATCCGGAGTAATGCGAACATATTGAATCCAAGGAAGCCCGGATCCTCTCAACGCGAAGCCGGTGCCGCCGGCGGCGCCGGCGAATTGATCCAAGCCACTGGCGACCGTTTGCCCGGCAAAAATATTGGTGCTGATATACGGATTCAAGGGTTTCGTCGGATTCATTTGCTCGTCGGTCCACGAGTCGTTGGCGTCATCCCAACGGTAGGCATTTGCGGGAAAATTGGTAACGGTATTGCAAGTGTACCAATGGGTTCCATCCGGGCTGACGGAAACGACCGCGGTATGCCCGTTCGGGCTGCTGGCGAGCGCGGCGACATTTAAATCCGTCAGGTCGCTGACCGCCCCCGCGGTGCCCGAGACCGAAAAGAAGGAGTTTCCATAAATGATCAAATCGATGCCATAGGGATTATGGGGGTCGTCATAGATTTTGCGGCCCAGTTTGACCGTGATTTGTCCACCGTCCTTGATTTCCGTGATCACATCACTGCCGGATGGGGTCACATTGAAGGGATCGTCGATGATGGAAACGCGGTCAGTGACAGCTCCGTCATAGGGATCAAAAAAGTTCAAGGTGGGACGGCCCAACACCGCGAGCGGGTCGTTATAAGGACTGAAAGAAGCAATATTATTGGTGCTGACGATGGCGACGGCAAAGTCATTGGAATGGCAGACGTAGGCCGTGTAAGTGCCGTCCGGGGAGGGCGGGGCGTGCTTGTGGAGATTGTACGGGGCGCTCGTGTCACTTTCATATTCTCCGGCGGCAACGGAAAAGCCGATCCAGGAACCATTGGTGAGCGTCAAACTGTCCAAGCCAACTTCCGAATATTCCCATTGGCCGTGGGTGCCGGAGTATGGCATGGTCGGATCATCCGCCAGCCAATACGCATTGGCGCCGCGGTTGGGCGATGAGAGGAACCCGCCGGCGTCTCCCGCTTCAGTCCACGGCTCCCAATTGGGACCGTAATAACCGCTCCAGAACAGATCGCCCGGGCTGAGGGGCGCAGCGGCATCGACGTTTACGGTGGCCGTGGTGAGAAAACCGTTGGTAATAAAATTGGTAACGGTTCCGT
>Ga0302320_10015748_pt1 | contig 15504 bp, 15 predicted proteins | sample Bog_T0_3_FD_202130 | JGI IMG/M metagenome (GOLD analysis project Ga0302320, IMG submission 202130) | Peat permafrost microbial communities from Stordalen Mire near Abisko, Sweden - Bog_T0_3 | ecosystem: Environmental > Terrestrial > Soil > Wetlands > Peat | place: Sweden: Abisko, Stordalen Mire... | reverse complement strand
CGTTATTATCCTGCCAGTATGATCTTGTTCGAATGGGATGAAGCAAAGGCCAGTAGAAACCGGCGCAAGCATGGCATCGCGTTTGAAGATTCCGTGCAGGTCTTCGAGGATCCATTTGCCGTTGCCCGGGCGGATCGCATCGAAGGCGACGAACGCCGCTGGCAGACAGTCGGCATTGTGGGGTCGCATTGTGGGGTCAATGATGCTTGTGCTCGTAGCGCACACCGTTGAAGAAACCGGACAAGACGAGATCATTCGTATCATTTCAGCCCGCCGCGCGACCCGGAAGGAGCGTATTGACTATGACAAGAATCGTCAGAAAAACTCTTATTGACTGCAAAACTACTCCCAAGCGGGGTCGGGAACTGGCAAAGCTAGCGACCCGGCCCGACAGCGAGATCGATCTGTCCGATATCCCCGAGTTGACCGATGAGTTTTGGCAGAATGCCGTGCGGAATCCGTTCTACCGGCCCATCAAGAAGCAGATCACGCTGCGCCTGGACGCCGATGTGATTGCTTGGCTCCGCAGGCAGGGCAAAGGCTACCAGACAAAAGCGAATTCCTTGTTGCGGGAAATCATGGTGAAGGAAGTCAGTAGGAAAGCAGGATAGCAGGGAACTTGGAAGTCCTTTCCGGGCTGATCATTCACGATTCGGCGCAGCGTTCAGCGCCTGTCCGGTATAACTCTTCTTCACCTTGGCAACCTGTTCCGGAGTTCCCTGCGCCACCACTCTTCCGCCTTCTTCGCCGCCCTCGGGACCAAGGTCGATGATCCAGTCCGCATTGCGAATCACATCGAGGTTGTGCTCGATGATGATGACGCTGTTGCCCAGGTCGGTGAGCCGGTGCAGCACTTCGAGAAGGCGGCTCACGTCCTCGAAATGCAGGCCCGTGGTTGGTTCATCCAGCAGGTACAGAGTGCGTCCGGTCTGCCGTTTACTCAACTCGCGCGCCAGCTTGATGCGCTGCGCCTCGCCGCCGCTCAGGGTCACCGAGGATTGACCGAGGTGAATGTATCCCAGCCCCACATCCACCAGCGTCTGCAGCTTCTGGCGCGCCTGCGGAATGTTCTCCAGCACGGTGAGGGCTTCGCTGATGGGCGTATCGAGCAGATCGGCGATGGTGTATCCCTTGTAACGCACCGCCAGGGTTTCGCGGTTGTAGCGCTTGCCGCCGCAGACTTCGCACAGCACGTACACGTCCGGCAGGAAGTTCATCTCAATGCGTCGCTCGCCCTCGCCTTGGCAGGCCTCACAGCGCCCGCCGGCAATGTTGAACGAGAAGCGCCCCGCCTTGTAGCCCCGCTCGCGCGAATCCGGCAGCATGGCATACAACTCGCGAATCTGGGTGAAGACGCCGGTATAGGTCGCCGGATTCGAACGCGGGGTCCGGCCAATCGGCGACTGGTCGATGCGGATTACCTTGTCGATCTCCCCGGCCCCCTGGATCGACTTGTGCGCCCCCGGTTCCTGCCGCGATTTGTAAATCTTCTGCGCCAGCGCCGCGTACAGAATGTCATTCACAAGTGTCGATTTACCCGAACCGGAAACGCCGGTCACCACCGTCATCACTCCCAGCGGGAAGTTCACGTCGACATTCTTGAGATTGTTGGCGCGCGCGCCCAGCACCTCGATCCAGTGGCCGTTTACCTTGCGCCGTTCCTCGCGCACCGGGATCGTTTTGCGCCCGGAGATGTATTGCCCGGTCAGCGAACCGGGGATGAGCGCGATTTCCGCGGGCGTGCCCGCGGCCACCAGCTCCCCGCCCAGTTTGCCCGCCCCAGGTCCCAGGTCGATCACGTAATCGGCGCGCCGGATCGTTTCCTCGTCGTGCTCCACCACCAGCACGGTGTTGCCCAGATCGCGCAGCGATTCGAGCGACTGCAGCAGCTTCGCGTTATCGCGCGCATGCAGGCCGATCGAAGGCTCGTCGAGCACATACAGCACGCCGCGCAGCCTGGAGCCGATCTGGGTCGCCAGCCGAATGCGCTGGCCTTCGCCGCCGCTCAAGGTTGCCGCCGACCGATCCAGTGACAGGTATCCCAGTCCGACGTGGTTCAGAAAGCCGAGCCGCCCCTGGATCTCCTCGACAATGCGTCCCGCGATCTTTTCCTCGCGCCCGCTCAAGCGGAATTGCGCGGCCACCTCGGTCGCGCGCGCGATGGGAAGCAAGGTGAAGTCCGCGATGCTGATGCCGTTCACCTTCACCGCCAAGCTCTCCGGGCGCAGCCTGCGGCCCTGGCACACCGGGCACGGAGTCGCAGACATGTACTGCATCAGGTATTCGCGGTAGGCCTCGGTGGTCACTTCCTCCAGCGTCCGTTTGTGGAACGCGAGGATGCCCTTGAAGCCGGAGCGTGCGCGCTTGGAGCCGTCGCCATAGAGCAGGAATTTCTGCTGCTCCTCCGCCAGTTGCTCGAACGGCGTGCCCAGGTCTATCCCCTTGTCTTCCGCGGCGCGCTTGACCATCGCCTGCAGTGAAGCCGAGCCGGCGCCGGGACCCAGTCCGCCATCCAGCAGCGGCTTGGACCAATCGACGATGACCTTTGCCGGGTCGAAGTCATACTTCGAGCCCAGTCCATTGCACTCCGGGCAGGCGCCGTACATGCTGTTGAAGCTGAACGAGCGCGGTTCAAGCTGGGCCACGTTGACGCCGCATTCCGGACAGGCCATGCGCGATGAATACAGGTGCTCATCGCCGCCCACCACGCTCACCACCAGCAGGCCGGAGCCCAGCTTCATGGCGACCTCGATCGAATTTGCCAGCCGCCTCTCGATGCCTTCCTTCACCAGCAGGCGATCCACCACCACTTCAATCGTATGGTTGCGCCGTTTGTCCAGCTTGATCTCTTCCTCAATCGAGCGCAGTTCGCCGTCGATCCGCGCCCGGCTGAATCCGTGGGCCGCCAGTTTCTCCAGTTCCTTGGTGAACTCACCCTTGCGTCCACGCACGATGGGAGCCAGCAGCATGACGCGCGGCTCGGCTCCAGCGCCGGCGACCCCGGCCAGGTCCATCACCCGCGCCGCAATCTGCTCCACTGACTGGCGAGATATTTCCTTGCCGCAGTTCGGGCAGTGAGGGATGCCGATCAAGCTATAGAGCAGGCGCAGGTAGTCGTAGATTTCCGTAATCGTGCCGACCGTCGAACGGGGACTGCGCGAAGTGGTTTTCTGTTCGATCGAGATCGCCGGGCTCAGCCCGTCGATCGAGTCCACGTCGGGCCGCTCCATCTGGTCGAGGAACTGCCTTGCGTAGGCCGACAGGGTCTCGACGTAGCGCCGCTGTCCCTCCGCATAGATCGTGTCGAAGGCCAGCGACGATTTGCCCGAGCCGCTCAGCCCGGTGATCACCGTCAGCGTGTTGCGCGGGATCTCAACGTCGATATTTTTCAGGTTGTGCTGCCGAGCGCCGCGCACCGTGATGTTGCGGATGGCCATGTTGATCGGTTCCCGTTGGATGACTCCGCTGCCCGGCCGCCGCTGCCGCGTTTGGAACAAAACCGGTCGTAATTGGACGCGCCCCCACGGACGGGTTGGAATGGGCAGAGAGATAGTTCAACTCAGGTATCTTATTTGCCAATAGCGGTCCGGGTCAAACCGCCGCATATTGGCTTGAGCCGCTCTACGGGCCATGGCAAAGGATCCTGCGGCGCTAGCTTGCCGGCAAAATGCTCATGAATTTGCAGCCATTTAGTGTTCTCGGTCACAGGTTTCAGACGGCGGCGGAGTTATCATCGATTGATGCAACGCTGCGATTGCCGCAGCCACCGGGCTTCGGGCCCAACTTCTAAGGAAATGGAACCATCGTGTTATCGCTCGCAATGTCGCTCGCGCTGTTCGCCGTAATCGCCCTGTCGCTGGCTGCCGGAGTTGGACTGGGGTACGCCATTATTTTCGGAATTCTCGACCTCTTTGACCGCAGCCGGCACTCGATCCAAGCCGCCCCCGCACAGCTTTTCAATATCTCCGGCGGCAGCGATTAGACAAAGGGCGCTGGCCGCGATTCGTGCCGGCCTTTCCGCAACACAAACATCGCTCTCCGCTGGATGCTTCTTCGGAGCCCATCCGTGTTCCGACTTTCTTGCCAGCTTTCATTCTGAAGCCGGGCGCTATCGCTGCCCCTGCGGAACCGTATGCTGCGCTTGCGGGCGGAGCTACTCCGGCGGTCTAGGCTGACTTGGGTCCACGGGTTGTGGCTGCGGTTGCGGCTGCTCTGCCGTAGTGTCCATGTTCGGCGTTGTCGTACCGTCGAAAGCTGCCTCCGGCGAACTATCCTCAGGCGATGGCCGCATCCCAAACGTCTGCGGCCGACGTGGTCCTGCGCCCGCCACGGTCTGCTTTGCGGCGGCGTCGAGGGAGGCGCCCTGCAAGGATTGTTTCAGCAGCACCCGCATGACCGCATCCTGTTTCTCTGGCGATCCCAGAATCACATAGTCGTAGGGCGTGCCAGTCAGCAGCGCGGCGATGACCTGCGCGGGATTGCCCGGTCCCAGCCGCACGGCCACGCGCTCGCTTGGCGATGCTCCTTCGATGGCTGCACCGGTTGCCGCGTGGACGCCGCTCAGCACGTCACTCAACGTCGAGTTGGGCGCATCGATCGTCAGCAACCCGTCTTCCATCGTCACCTTCGGCATCACCGGATCGCTGTTCATCAGCGTGGCCGGCACTGGCGGCATGATTTGCGCGGGCAGCGGCCCGGGCGCAGCCACGGCTTTCGTTCTCTTTCTTGCCACGCTCTTCTTTTTCGCCGCCTGCACGGGCTTCGGTGAGGGCAGTGGCGCGCCCGACTGCTGTGCCCAGACCCCGCATGAAATCATTACCAGCACACACGCTGTTGCGATCGTTCGTCTCATTGCAGGCTCCGCCTTGCCAGCTCTCTTGTTGCCCGATTCTAACCGTTCCGCGTTTGGGATGCACTCCCCGGGCTCACTGTTCCCGCTCGCGGATTCGCATTTCCGCTTCGGCAAACAGTAGCCGTCACTTCCCATTTGCCGGTCGGACACCTGTCCGGATTCCTTCCATTCCCCTCTTGACTTCCCCGACGGCCAAGCTGAAAATACCCCCACCTACCGCTTCGGCGGGGTAATTTCCCTTATGCCTTCACCGCAACCTCAGCGCAATAGCGAGCTATCCGTGAGTAGTCCCATGAACCAGAAGTGCCGCCACCCGCGCGTGCAGATCGTTGCCCGCGCAGAGGATTCGGAATTCGTCGAGTGCGTGGAATGCCGCGAGGTATTCGAGCGCAGCGAATTTAAGGACATGGACATCGAGGAATCCGCCGCCGGCGAAGCTTGATCCGGGACGGAACTCAGGCCGCTTTTGAAACTACGCCTTCGTGTGCCCGCCCTACGATGCCACCCAGAACACGGCAAAGCTCATCGCGAACTGCTATACAATAACTTGTAAGCGGAGTTGCAACAAAACTCCGCTTCTAAGTTATGTCAGCCCAGCCCCCAATCCCGAGAATGGCCCTGGTTGTGGATGATTCCATGCTCATTCGCCACAGCGTCTGCCGCTTCCTGGAGGAGCGGGGCTTCGTCGTGGAGTCGGCCACCAATGGCGTCGAGGCGCTTGCCGTGCTGAATAATTTTGTCCCCGAGATCATCATTACGGATCTATCCATGCCGCGAATGGGTGGCGCAGAACTGATTTCCAGGATCAGGCAGATGGAAGTCTTTGCCGATACTCCCATCCTCGTCCTGGCGGCGTGCAGCAGCGCCAGCAGCGCGACCGCGGACCTGCCCGCCGGAGCTGCTGCCGTGATCTTCAAAGACATTGACCTGGAAGAGCAGCTTGGCCGCGCGCTTGACGCCAGCGTAGCTTGACCCTTTCCCTCTTTTTGCCGCATTTTCTCGTCACAGCTTCGGTATCTCCTTTGCATCCCACCATGATTTCCGGTCCGTTACTTCCTCTACACTCGTGAAAAAGTCGTGATATTGCTATTCTTCTGGAAATAAGTCTGGAGCCGTCAGTGGAACCCAATCGTCCGGGCATCATCGCGCCACTGCTGGACCCGCTCTACGACGCGGCGGCGCAACCCGAAATGTGGAAGGTTTTTCTGCAGAAGGCTTCCGAGGCGCTGCGCGCGGACAAAGCGGCGATTCTGGTCCTCGCCCCCGGACGCCCGCGGACGGACATTCATGCTGAAATCGGATTCAGCAAAGAGATGCGCCGCGACGTCGAAGAGATGGCAGCCTCTGATCCCTGGCTTGTGGAAATGGAGAAGCACCGAAGTGTCGGCTGGTACGCCGGTTGCGCGGAAGACCAACTATCCATGGAGGCCTTCCGCAAGTCGAAGTTCTACCTTGAGGTATATCGCAAGCACAATGTCGAGTGGAGCGCCGCAGCGATGATCTTCATGCCTGGAGGCATGATGCCGGGTCTTACCATGTCGCGCTCCAAGGCAGAACAACCGTTCAGTGCCAGGGATAGGGATCTGCTGAAGCAATTGGTTCCGCACCTGCGCCGGGCCTTCAAACTTCACGGGACCATGACCGCGCTGCGCCACGGCAATGCTGCCGGGCAACTAGCCCTGGACCTGATCGGCGCCGCCTGCATTTCTCTGGACGCTCACGGGCGGGTCTTGTCTATGAACCGGCGGGCCGCGGCCCTGATTGCCGACGCCATTGCCCTGCGCATCAAGAATCACCGGCTGCTGGCGGGGGTAGCCGCGGAGCAGAGCCTGCTGGACGCCTGCGTGCTTCCAGCCTGCGCCTGCGGCGCCGGCAATTCCACCGACCCCGGCGCCGGTGCCGTTGTCCTGCACTCCAGTCGGGGAACGCCGCTTTATCTGTCGGCGCTGCCCTGCCGCTCCAGCCGGGCATTTCTGGAGACTAATCCGGCAGCGCTGCTTTTTCTCACCACCTCAGAGGAGCAAGCGCGCGGTGAGCACCGGATCTGGCAATCCATGTTCGGTTTGTCTCCGGCCGAGTGCCGCGTGGCGGAAATGATGAAGCAGGGAATGGATGTTGCCGAGATCTCCGAGACAATCAAGATCAAAGCGGATACGGTTCGCTACTACCAGAAATGCGTTTACCGCAAGACCGCGGTGCGAGGCCACGGACAGTTGATCCGACTGCTCACCAGGCTGCCCTCCAGCACGCCGTAAAGTAACTCCCATATGGGAGGTACCCTCAACTCCGAATTGGCCCTATATTTACTGCAAGCGCATATTACGGTTTGCCTCCGGGGGGAGGAGACACAAGCTTTATGTGTGCTTGATGATTCTGAAAGTGAAGGCGGCTCCGCAAGCCGCCTTCATTTTTTCTCCCATGGCGCGCAGCGTTCGCCACCCTAGCGCAACTGCAGGTTTGCCTCCGCCGAAACATCCAGTCCGGCAAAGTCCCTGGCGATCCACTTGGAATAGGCCGCGGCAGCGATCATCGCCGCGTTGTCGGTGGATAGCTGGCGCGAAGGAAACCGGACCCGCACCCCGCTGCCGGCCGCGCGCCGCTCAAAACTTGTGCGCAGGGCGCTGTTGGCGGCAACCCCGCCGGTCACCAGCAGGGTCCGCACCGCGTACTCCTGGCATGCGGCCAGCGTCCGCTGCGTCAGATCGCCGACCATGGCCGCCTGGAAACTGGCGACCAGATCGAGGGTCTCGCGATCACAGAACCTCTTGAAATCCTCATCCGAGGGCGCGGCAATTTGCAGCAGGCTGTGGCGGCGCGCTTCAATCGCCGCATGCATCTCATGGCTTTCCACATAGCGCAGCACGGCGGTCTTGATTCCGCTGTAGCTGAAGTCGAAGCGCTTGCGATCCGGCTCGATCCGCCCGGCGCGCTTCGATTCGTGGCGCGCCTCATGCTTGAACTGGGCAAAGGTAAACTTGACCGCCCCCGCATCGCCGAACTTCGCAATGCGGTCGATGATCGGGCCGCCCGGATAGCCAAGCCCGAGCAGCTTCGCGCTCTTGTCAAATGCCTCCCCGGCAGCGTCGTCACGAGTGTGCCCAATATTTTCGTAGTGCCAGCCATCGCCTCGGAGTTCGGCCAGGAACAGGTGGGTGTGTCCGCCGCTGACGACTAGCGCGAGCACGGGAAATTCGAGCGCGCCGCCGCCTTTCTGGCGCTCCTCCAACAGCACGGCATGGATGTGCCCCTCGATGTGGTTGACCGCGATCAGCGGTTTTTGCAGCGCCCAGGCCAGCGACTTGGCAAAGCTCACGCCGGTCAGCAGCGCGCCCGCCAGGCCCGGCCCGTTGGTTACGGCAATTGCGTCCACGTCCGCGTAGCCGAGCCCCGCCTTGGACAGCGCGGCGCGAGTCACCGGCACCAGGTTGCGGAGATGTTCGCGGCTGGCCAACTCCGGCACCACGCCGCCGTAGGGAGCGTGGGTGGCAATTTGCGACGCCACCACGCTCGACACCAGTTCCTCGCCGCCGCGGACGATCGCCGCCGCCGTTTCGTCGCAGGAACTCTCAATTCCCAGAATCAAAGCACGCTTGTCCACTCCTAGAGAATACCGCCTCCGATCTACAATGTCCTCATGCACCGCCGCGCCGCACTGCAAGCCGTTCGTGTTCTCCAGCAGCACCACCACCAAGCCCTGTGGGCGGGCGGATGCGTGCGCGACCTGCTGCTGGGGCGCGACCCCGCCGACTACGACGTCGCCACCTCGGCCACGCCCGACGAAGTGATGCGCATCTTTTCCCGGACCTCTGCCGTCGGGGCGCAGTTCGGCGTGGTGCTGGTACCGCTCGCCGTGCTGGCCGAGGCCGAGGCGGGCGGCCACATCGAGGTCGCCACTTTCCGGTCCGATGGCGCCTATCTCGACGGCCGCCATCCCGACTCGGTGCGCTACACCACGTCGGCCCGTCATGACGTGGAGCGGCGCGACTTCACCATCAACGGGCTGCTGCTCAACCCGCTTTCCCATCGCCCCAACATGCCCGATGGAGAACTGCTGGACTACGTCGATGGACGGCGCGATCTGGAGCGTGGCATCGTGCGCGCCATTGGGTCGCCCGAGCTGCGCTTCGCCGAGGACAAGCTGCGCATGCTGCGCGCCGTACGCTTTGCGGCGCGCTTCGATTTCACCATCGAAGACGCAACCTTGGCGGCAATGCGCAGCCTCGCCTCGCAGATCCACCAGGTATCCAGCGAACGCATACGCGACGAACTCTCCCGGATGCTCACCGAGGGACATGCGCGACGCGCCTTCCACCTGCTCGACGAAACCGGCCTGCTACACCAGGTGTTGCCGGAGATCGCCCGCATGAAAGGCGTCGAGCAGCCACCGCTATTTCATCCCGAGGGCGACGTCTTCGTGCATACGCTGCTCCTGCTGGACGGTTTGCCGGCCGACTGTGCGCTCACCCTCGCCTGGGGCGCGCTGCTGCACGATGTCGGCAAGCCCGCCACGTTCCGGCGCGCGCCCGACCGCATTCGCTTCGACGGCCACGTCGCAATCGGCGTGCGCATGGCCGACGACCTGCTCTCGCGCCTGCGCTTCAGCAACCATGATCGCGAGCAGATTCTCGCCCTGGTGGACAACCACATGCGCTTTGCCGACGTGCGCCACATGAAGGACTCCACCTTCAAGCGTTTCGTCCGCCTGCCCGATTTCGACAAGCACCTGGCGCTGCATCGTCTCGACTGCCTCGCAAGCCACGGCTCACTCGACCTCTACGACTACACCCGCGAGCGCCTGGCCGCTCTTCCCGTCGGCGCCGCGCGTCCCGTACCGCTCATCAACGGCCACGACCTCATCGCCGCCGGATTCCATCCCGGCCCGCGCTTTGCCGAAATCCTTGCGGCGGTCGAGGACGCACAGCTCGATGGCACCATCGCCACGCACGACGAGGCCATGAGCTTTGCCGCCAGCCATTTCCCGCCTTCCTGAATCGGTTCCCATCTTCCCATCCTTGCCACCGCGCCTCTCCGCTATAATCGACCGATGGAACGGGTTTCCAACACATTGCAGCGCATCATGGCCGAGGCCTTGAAGCAGTTGCCGGCCCAGCAGTTGCCCCAGGCCGCATGGGACTTTGCCGCCGGACGCGCTGTCGCCGAAAAGACCCGCGTGCTCGCTTTCGAGATGCAGACACTGGTGGTCGAGGTTCCCGACCCCAACTGGCGCACGCAACTCTACGCCATGGCTCCGCAGTTTCTCGCGCGGCTCAGCCCATTCCTGCGGATCGGGCGCATCGAATTCCAACTCGCCCATCCAGCGCCTGCAGCCGGAGCGACTGCCGCGCCCGTCTGGGTCAAGCCACGGCGAGGAGTCTGACTACAGCTTTTGCATTCATAGGAAAAAGCATCGTATGAAGGTCACAGAGAAAGACGTAGCCTATGTCGCCGATCTGGCCAATCTCGAACTGACGCCCGAGGAGAGTGTTCGCATGGTCGCCGATCTGAACTCCATCCTGGGCCATATCGATAAGCTCAACGAGCTCGATACCACCAACGTCGAGCCACTCGCCGAGGTGGCTTCGGCGTTTGCCTCCGCGGAACGCCACGGCAGTGAGCAGTTTGCCTATGCCCAGCGTGCCGATGAAGTGAAGCCCGGACTGAGCCGCGAGGTCGCACTCGCCAACGCACCGGACACCGACGGAACCTGCTTCAAGGTTCCCAAGGTCATTGAGCGCTGAGGCCAGCGCCTGCAGCCGGAGCGGCGTCCGTTGCCGCGTACCCGGCTGCGAAGCTGAGGGAGAAAGATCGATGAATATCAATACATTGACAATCGGCGCCGCGCGCTCGCTGGTCGAGAGCCGCGAGGTCTCCGCGCAGGCGCTGGCCGAGGCGCACTACGAACAGATTGCCGGCCGCGATGAGACGATCGGTTCCTTCCTTACCCTGACGCGGGAACGCGCCCTGGCGCAGGCCGAACGCATCGATCGTCTGGCGGAAAAAGGCGATCCGCTGCCGCCCCTGGCCGGAGTTCCCGTGGCCTTCAAGGACGTGCTGATGACCCGCGGCGTGCGCACCACCGCAGGCTCGCGCTTTCTCGACAAGTTTGTCGCCCCGTATGACGCTACCGCCGTTTCGCGGGTCGAAGCCGCCGGCGCCATCTGCCTCGGAAAGCTCAATTGCGACGAGTTCGCCATGGGCTCGTCGAACGAGAACTCGGCCTTTCATCCGGTGCGCAATCCGCACGACACCAGCAGGGTTCCCGGAGGATCGTCGGGCGGCTCCGCCGCCGCCGTGGCGGCCGGTTTCGCGGTCGCCACTCTGGGCTCGGATACCGGAGGCTCCATCCGCCAGCCCGCTGCTTTCTGCGGCGTCGTTGGAATCCTGCCTACCTACGGCCGGGTTTCGCGTTACGGACTCATCGCTTTTGCCAGCTCGCTCGATCACGTGGGACCGCTGGCGCGCTCAGTCGAAGATGCAGCGGCCCTGCTCGAGGTCATCGCCGGACGCGATCCGCTCGACTCCACCTCGGCGGACGTGCCGGTGGGTAAATACTCATTGGAGTGCGGGCGCGAAGTCAAAGGCTTGCGCATCGGCATTCCCGGCGAGTATTTCGCCGAAGGGTTGGACCCGGAGATTCGCCAGGCCATCGAGCGCCGCATTGACGGACTGCGCCGCGCCGGTTGCGAAATCGTCAACGTCTCGCTCCCCCACACCGAGTACGCCATTCCGGTCTACTACATTGTCGCCACTGCCGAGGCTTCGGCGAACCTCGCGCGCTTTGACGGCGTGCGTTACACATCGCGCTCGCCGCAGGCAAAGACCCTGGCCGACATGTACCGGCGCAGCCGCAACGAAGGTTTTGGCGCGGAGGTCAAGCGCCGCATTCTGCTCGGCACCTACGCCCTCAGCGCGGGATACTACGACGCCTACTACCTGAAGGCGCAGCAGGTTCGAACCTTGCTCACCCGCGACTTTCAGAATGCATTTACAAGTGTCGATGCAATCATCACCCCGGTTACGCCCACCGCTGCGTTCAAGCTGGGCGAGAAGACCGACGATCCCATGGCGATGTATCTGAGTGATATCTACACGGTCACGGCCAACCTTGCCGGCATTCCGGGCATCTCGCTGCCGTGCGGAAACAATCGCGAAGGACTGCCGCTCGGAATTCAGATTCTGGGCAAACACTTTGATGAGGCGACGGTGATTCGTCTGGCGCACGCCATCGAGCAGGATCAGCGATAGCCGGACAATACCGGCGGAGGGGGAGCGATGAGCGCTGACCAGCAGGGAAACGGACGGGGTATTCAGGCCACGATTCTCGGCTGGTCGTCCCTGTTTCTAGCTGTCCTCGAGTCGCTCTGTGCCGCCGCCGTGGCGCTCAGCGGAGTGCGGGTGCTGCTGGGCATGAGCTCGCTGATCGCCGCCACCGCCGCCGGTCCCGCCCATGGCTTCCATCGCGAAGGGTTGCGCGTGCCCATCCTCTGGGCCTCGGGCCTCATCGCCGCGCTCAATCTGCTGCTTTTGTGGAACGAAAACAGAATCCGCCAGAACCCCGCGGCCGCGTGGCGGTTGCAGCCTTTCACCCCCAAGCAGCGCCGTCAGCGCTGGATGCAGCTTGCCACCTCAATCATCGCGCTGCTGTTGATCCTCGCTGAAGTCGTCACCCATCCATGGTTTCATCGCGAACTGTAGAGCCATCGCCAACTGCGCCTGCCACAAAGTTTAGTGCGCCGCGCTGATCGCACCCTTGCGCGCAATCGCCTTGCGCAGCAAGAAAACGATTGGGATGCAGGCAAAGCAGACGGCGGCGATGTACTGAAAGTCATCGACATAGGCCCGCAGCCGCGCCTGCTGCGAGAGCATTCCATTGATGATCGCGTAGGCCTGCAGAGGAGAGCCCCCGGTGCGCCCGGTCAGCGCTGTGGCGCCGCCCAGCATCTGCTGGAACGTACTGCTGGCCGCGTTGATATGGCCCGCCATCTCCACCCGGTGGACCTGCTCGTGGCGCGCCACCACTGTGTTCACAATTGAAATTCCAATCGAGCCGCCGATGTTGCGCATCAGGTTGAACAGGCCCGCGGCGTTGCCAATTTCCTCGTTGCGCAATCCAGCCATGCTGGTAGAGGCGAGCGGAACGAAGACCAGACTTGCCCCAAAGCCGCTGAGAATGACCGGACAGAGCATACTCCATTGCGAGATCTGGAGATCGACGCGCGCGAACCACAGGCCGCAGAAGCCGAACAGGGCAAAACCGAAGCCGAGCATGTACCGGTTATCGATGCGGCTGCTGATCAGGCCGATCAGCGGCATGGCGACCAGCGAACCCAGCCCGCGCGGGCTTACCGCCATTCCGGCGGCCAGCGCGTTGTAGCCGAGCAATTCCTGGTAGAACAGGGGCAGCATCGTAATCATGCCGTAGATGACTGCGCCGAACAGTCCAATCAGCACGCAGCCCAGCGCAAAGTTGCGGTTGAGGAATACGCGCAGCTTCACCAGCGGGTTGCTCTGCCGCAGTTCCCAGACGAGGAAGCTGACAAAGCATACCGCCATGATCGCGACCGCCCAGCGAATCCAGGTGGCTCCGAACCAGTCATCCTCCTGCCCTTTGTCGAGCACAATCTGCAGCGCGCTGAGCCAGATCGCCAGCAGTCCAAAGCCGATGCTGTCAAAGCGCCCCGGCTTGGCGTCGCGGATATAGATGGGGTCATGCACGTAACGCATGATCATCAGGATGGCCAACACGCCCACCGGAATGTTGATATAGAAAGCCCACCGCCACGAGTAGGTTTCCGTCAGCCAGCCGCCCACCGTGGGACCCAGCACCGGGGCCACCACCACGCCCAGTCCAAACAGCGCCATGGCCTGCCCGCGCTTGTGCGGCGGAAAGCTCTCCAGCAGGATGGCCTGCGACAGAGGCTGTAGCGCGCCTCCACCGGCGCCCTGCACCGCGCGCGCGATCAGGATCATGGCCAGGCTGTCGGCGGCGCCGCACGCAAACGAGGAAACCGTGAAGATCACAATGCAGGTGAGCAGAAAGCGCTTGCGTCCAAAGCGCTGCGAGAACCACGTGCTGGTGGGAAGTATGATGGCGTTGGCCACCAGGTAGCTGGTGAGAACCCAGGTGGCCTCATCGTTGGTAGCCGAAACAGATCCGGCAATATAGGGCAGCGCCACCGAGGCAATCGAGGTGTCCAGAACCTCCATGAACGTGGCCAGCATCACCGAGATCGCAACCAGCCACGGGTTGGCGACGGGAACGGAACCTGCCGGGGAGGACGCTGCGGGGGAATCACCCATCTATCGAATACTCATATCCTTACTTCCATAAGTGTCGCATACAAGTCGCGCTCGACGATGGCTTGGTTGGCGCATGAAAGATTGGATACTGTACTTATATCGCCCGATTCAGTTCTCTTTCACTCGGGTCTGCGATCCCCTTCCAGCCCAATCCATGCGTAGCGTCTTAGCACTCCTCCCCGCAATTCCGCCTGCGAACCGGGTAGACAGCAGCAGGCAAGCCGTAGTTACATAGGAAGCGAACCCTGAAGCCTGCACATCATGCAATCAGCAATTGCTGGGCTCGGTTCCATGACGGGCGAAACACGGTCGGAGAGGCAACCGCGTGCTGCAAACCATTCGAGAAGATATTCAGTCCGTGCTCGACCGCGATCCGGCGGCCACCGGCAAGCTGGCCGTGCTCCTGTACCCCGGCCTTCACGCCGTCTGGATGCATCATCTGAATCATTGGTTGTGGATGCATGGCTGGCATCTGCTCGCTCGCTACCTCTCGCAGGTCTCCCGTTTCTGGACCGGGATTGAAATCCACCCCGGCGCCACGATCGGACGAAGGCTCTTCATCGACCACGGCATGGGCGTGGTCATCGGCGAGACCGCCGTAGTTGGCGACGACGTGACCATCTACCACGGAGTCACCCTGGGCGGCACCAGCCTGCAGCGAAAGAAGCGGCATCCCACCATCGGCAACCGCGTGGTCATTGGCAACACCTCGAGCGTGCTGGGAGACATCGTCGTGGGCGATAACTCGCGCGTCGGCGCCGGTTCGGTCGTGCTGCGCGACGTGCCTTCCAACTCGACCGTCGTGGGCGTGCCCGCGCACATCGTTTATCGCGATGGTCAGCGCGTACTCATCACCGATCCGCACGATATCAAGGACCCGCTCAGCGACGCGCTGATCGCGCTCTCCAAAGACGTCAACGACCTGCGCTCGCGTTTCGACCAGCTCGCCCACCTGGTAGTGGAGGAGGAACCGCTGGACAGCTCCGTAGCCTGCCTGGCCAGGGAGGACAAGGAGGGCCGCGACTATCGCAGCGAATTCGACAAGAGCAACTTTGCCGATTACGGCGCCGGAATTTAACCGGCCCGAGACCGCTACGTAGTCATTGCGCCCAAGCCCAGGTCACGATAGCATCAGACAGTCTGGCACACGTCTTCCAAGCAACGGGGCGCGGTCGCCAAGCGGTAAGGCAGAGGTCTGCAAAACCTCCATCGGCGGTTCGATTCCGCCTCGCGCCTCCAGACGCTCTCCAACCTCTCTCAATTCCTTAACCGGCCTCCTCATTGGCGCGGGTTCCCAACCGCGCGCCCTCGCCGCCATCTCCCAACGGCATACCCGCCGATTGGGCGAAATC
>Ga0302320_10015747_pt1 | contig 15505 bp, 14 predicted proteins | sample Bog_T0_3_FD_202130 | JGI IMG/M metagenome (GOLD analysis project Ga0302320, IMG submission 202130) | Peat permafrost microbial communities from Stordalen Mire near Abisko, Sweden - Bog_T0_3 | ecosystem: Environmental > Terrestrial > Soil > Wetlands > Peat | place: Sweden: Abisko, Stordalen Mire... | reverse complement strand
CGGGGAACAGTCCAAGACCGGCTTCTTCCTCTACGTCCGCGAGCGGCTGGACGGATTCGAATCCCGGCCCAACAGCAAGGTGGTCGAGTTCGAGGCCGAGATCGCCGCCTTCCCCGAATACTATGAGGAATATTTCAAGGTCGCGATGTCCGGCGGCTCCATCGCCCCGGTCGTGCCCCTGGTCTGCGTCGGCCCGATCAGCTACAAGGGCCTGGACGGCCTGCGCCAGGACATCGCCAATCTCAAGGCGGCGGCGGCGAAGGTGAAGCCGCACGCCCTTTTCATGCCGTCGGTGGCGCCGAGCGGCGTCGGCTCCAACGAATACTACCGCAGCGAAGAGGAGTATTTCCACGCGGTCGGCGCCGCCCTCCGGGTCGAATACCAGGAAATCGTCAAGGCCGGGCTCCTGCTCCAGATCGACGACCCCTTCCTCACCAATATCTTCACCCACCCCACCTTCGACGCGAAGAAGAAGCGGGCGCGGGCGGAAATGTTCGTCGCGACGGTCAATGAGAGCCTGCGCGGCATTCCTCCGGAAAAAATCCGCCTCCACACCTGCCACGGGATCAACGAAGGCCCGCGGGTGCACGATGCCGACCTGGAGGAGGTGGTCGAGTACATGCTCAAGGTCAATGCCGGTGGCTACAGCATCGAGGCGGCCAATCCCCGCCACGAGCACGAGTATCATCTCTGGGAGAAGGTCAAACTGCCCGAGGGCAAGGTGCTGATCCCCGGCGTCATTACCCACGCAAGCAACATCGTCGAGCACCCCAAGCTGATCGCCGAGCGCCTCGTCCGTTTCGCCAAGCTGGTCGGCCGGGACAACGTCACGGCCAGCGCCGACTGCGGCTTCTCCTCCCAGGCGACCCACCACACCGAGGTCCATCCCACCGTGATCTGGGCCAAGTTTGCGGCCATGCGCGACGGCGCGCGGCTGGCAAGCGAGCAGCTCTGGAGCTAAAAGGAGGGGGCGGTCAGCCCCTTTTCCGGGCCCGCCGGAAACAGCCGGCCAGGTGGTCGTCGACGATCCCGGTAGCCTGCATCCAGGCGTAGACGATGACCGGCCCGACGAACTTGAAGCCGCGCTTTTTCAGTTCCGCCGACATCTTTTCCGAAAGCGGAGTCTTGGCCGGCACCTGGCCGGGCTTTTTCCAGGTATGGCGGATGGGCTTGCCGCCCGCCAACCCCCAGACGAACTCCGAAAAATCATCGCCGGCCGCCGCCATCGCCAGGTAGGCGCGGGCATTGCCGATCACCGCCTCGATCTTGGCCCGGGAGCGGACGATGCCCTCGTCCTGCAGCATCCGCCGGACGTCGGCCGGGCCGAAGCGCGCCACCACCCGGGGATCGAAGCCCTTGAAGGCGCGGCGGAAGGCTTCGCGCTTGCGCAGGATGATGAGCCAGGACAAGCCGGCCTGGAAGCCGTCGAGCATGAGCTTTTCCCACAGGGCCCGGCTGTCGCGCTCGGGCACGCCCCATTCCTCGTCGTGGTAGGACTGGAGTAGGGGGTCGTTCTGCGCCCAAGCGCAGCGGGCGAGCGTCTTCGGGGTGCTCATGCGGATCAGATCATAGCCGCCGCCCGCCGGTGAGCTAGATCTTTTGCAGTTTCCATTTCCCGCGGCGGAAAAAGACGCCGCCGGAAATGGCCAAAGCCGAGTAGGAAACCGGCACGGCGATAAAGACGCCGATCGGACCGAGGCCGCAGGTTTTGGCCAGAATCCAGCCGACCGGAATCTGCACCAGCCAGAGGCAGTAGAAATTCAGGCGGGTCGGCGTGCCGGTGTCGCCGGCGCCGTTGAAGGCGCCTTCGAAGCACATGCCGGCGGCGAAGAGCGGCAGACCGAGGGCCACGATCCAGAGGGCCTGGGCCCCGAGATGCCGGACTTCGGGATCCTTGGTGAAGCAGCCGACGATGGGGTGGGCCAAGATCACGAAAAAGGCGCCCACGATCCCTAGGAAAAAGACGTTGAAGCGCAGCGCGATCTTCACCGAGGCTTCGGCGCGGTCGGGCTGGTTGGCGCCCAAATTCTGGCCCACCAGGGTGGCGCCGGCGTTGGCCAGGCCCCAGGACGGCATCAGGACCGACATGATTAGCCGCAGGGCGATGGTATAGCCGGCCAGGGCCGAACTGCCGAAAAGCGCCAGGATTTTGTACAGGCCGACCCAGCTGGTGGTGCTGATCAGGAGCTGGCCGATGCCGTTCCAGGCCGGGCGCAGGATCGTACCCATGATTTTCCGGTCGGGCCGGAAATGCCGGAGACGCACTCGCAGGCGGCTGCGCTGGCCGAAGAGCTGCCAGAGCTGGAAGAGGACGCCCGTGCCGCGCCCAATGTTCGTCGCCACCGCCGCCCCGGCCACTCCCCAGTGGGGAAAGGGCCCGAGGCCGAAGATGAAGCAGGGCCCGAGCGCGATGTTGAGGAGATTGGCGAACCCGAGGGTGCGCATGGCCAGCACCGGGTCGCCCGCCCCCCGAAAAATCGCGTTGATCAGGAAGATGAGGAAGACGGTGGCGTTGCCGCCGAGCATGATGCGGGTAAAGCCCGCGCCGACCGCGATTGTGGCCGCGTCGGCCCCCATCCAGCGCAGGATGTCGGGAGCGAGCGAGCCGAGCACAGCGCCGATCAGGGCGGCGGCCGCGGCGCCCAGCAGGATGATCTGGCCGGCGGAGCGGGCGGCCCCTTCCGGGTCCTTCTCTCCGATGCGGCGCGCCACCACCGCCGTCGAGGCGAAGCACATGCCGATGGCCACGGCGTAGATCAGGGACATGACCGACTCGGTCAGTCCCACGACCGCGATGGCATTTCGGCCCAGATGCGAAACCCAGAAGACATCCGCCAGGGCAAAGAGTGACTCCATCATCATTTCCAGCACCATCGGCACGGCGAGGAGGAGAACCGCGCGGTTGAGCGGCGCGGTGGTATAGTCCCAGCTTTTACCCTGGAGAGAATGCAGCACCGTCCGGCCGAAAGAATAGTTTTCGGCCGGGGGCGGGGCGGGCGGAGGAAAGGCGGCGGGCATGAGGAGGGAAAGGCGCAGCCCTGGCCGCCATCTGGCGCCAGGCTGAGCCCCTCCCGGAGGAAGATTTCACGCCGCGCCCCGCTCCTTGGCGAGCACGGAACCGCCGCGGCCCTCAGCGCGTGGCCAAGAGATCGCCCAGCCGCCCCAAGGTCTGCTTCAGCCCTTCGGCCGCGTCGTACTTCTGGACGGTCTGCTCCCGCACCGCGGCGGAGGGGAAGGTCAGCCGCGCCGTCACCCGGGTCTGGGCGCCCTCGGCCATGAAGGTGACGTCCATGCGATGGGTGGGGTTGGAGACATGGTCAAAGACCAGGCGCTCCGGCTTCGCGATCACGGCATAGATTTTCTTGTTGGGATAGTCGACGCGGTCGGGACCGTGCATGACGAACTGCCAGACGCCGCCCGGGCGCACCTCCATGGTTTCGATCGTGAGGGAGAAGCCCTTCGGGCCCCACCATTTGCCCACATGATCGCGGTCGATCCACATCTGGTAGACGAGTTCGCGCGGGGCGGCGTAGAGGCGGGTCGACACCAGTTCCCGGTCCGATGGGACCGGGTTTTCCCGGTCGGTGTCCGATTCCAGTTTCTCCAGGCTTTGCGTCCAGCCCTCCTTCATGCCTTCGATCATTTGGGCGGCCAGCGCGCTCATCGGGGTGGCGCGAGTGCGGAGGGTGACTTTGGTTTTGTCGCCCAGAGCCTCGAAAATGACGGTGGTGATCCCCTTGATCAGGTCCCGGCCGTCGGCGTCGACCGCATCGTTGGTGAAAACCAGTCGTTCCGGCGCCACGATCTCTTGGTAGACGCCATGACAGGGATATTCCCCGCCATCCGGGCCGCGCATGACGATCCGCCAGGCCCCGCCCGGCCGGGCATCGACCTCGCAGACCGGATTGGTGAAGCTTTTCGGACCCCACCAGCGCGCGAGCTGCTGCGGCTCGGTCCAGGCGCGGAACACCAGTTCGCGCGGCGCGTTGCAGATTCGAGTGATGACGACTTCGCGCGCGGGAAATTTGCCCGCGCCCGGCTTATTTTTTGCGGCCATGATTTTTCTCCTTTTTTTGCACTTCGATGAGATATTCGTCCAGGCGGTCGAAACTCTGCTCCCAGAATTTCCGGTAGTGCTCGACCCAGGCCGCCGCTTCCTTGAGCGGCTCGGCTTCGAGCCGACAGGGCCGGACCTGGGCCTCGCGACTGCGTCCGATCAGGCCGGCCTTGGCCAGGACTTTGAGATGCCGGGAGACGGCGGGCAGACTGATCTTGAACGGGGCGGCCAATTCCGTGACGGAGGTCTGGCCCGAAGCCAGCCGGGCCAGAATCGAGCGTCGGGTGGGATCGGCCAGAGCGGCGAAGGTGAGGCTGAGTTGGTCGGCGGTCATGCGCGCTGAATCGTCCGTATTTAACCAATAGGTTAAATAAGGACGCCGGTTTGTCAAAGGCTTTTTCCGGCGGGTTTTTGTGCGGGCGCCGCGGGCACAAAAAAGGCGAAGCGCCGAAGCGCTTCGCCTGAAAGGCAGAAAGAATCCTAAGAATTAGGAACGACCGCCGTAGCCGCGACCGCCGCCGCCACCGCCGCCGCCCATTTCCTGTTTCGGACGGGCCTCGTTAACGGTGAGCTGACGGCCATCGAGGTCGAAGCCGTTCAGCTTTTCCGTCGCGAGCTTGCTTTCCGCTTCCGAGGCGAAGGTCACAAAGGCGAAACCGCGCGGGCGGCCCGTCTCGCGATCGTTGGCGATGTACACATCGGTAACGGTGCCGTACTGGCCGAAGGTGGTCCGGAGACCGTCTTCGGTGGTTTTGAACGACATATTACCAACGTAGAGTTTGGAGTTCATCGGGATGATATTCGTAAGCTACGTCTGCTGTCAGCGTGTTCCCGGAAATCGGGTTTCGAATCATCACCTGAACCTAAAGCTCACCTGAAGACTCACCAACCACTGTCATCTTACGCTACTACGAGGCCCGAACGTCGCTCGGGCCCGTGCGGAACGCAAGGAGGATCGCCTACTTGGACTTCTTGGCGCGCTTGGCCGCACGCTTCGCGCTGGCGGTCTTCAACGGTTTCTTCTTGGTCTGCTTCTTCGAGTTTTTCGTCTTAGCCATCTTATTCCTTGGTTAGTGCCGCGCGCCGAACTCGGGCGGAATGCCCTCGCGCAGCGCGCAACGTCATCAAACTTTCATGCTGCGCAACGGGCCGCGGCACTCTTCCCGCTTGGGAGGTCTGATAACTATGGACCTGAAACGTCACAGAGTCGACAACTTTAGCGCGATTGGCGCCGAGAGAAATTACTGTGGGATTTCGTAGTCTTCAACCAAGCCCATCCCGGGTGTGCCGCTGGCGTTGGTCACCTCGGCCGTGGAGGCGCCCGGTGGCAATGTCACGATGAGGGCCGCGTCCTGGCTCGCGGTCAGCAGCGCGAAGGCTCGGTTTTTGAGAGGAGAAACCGCTTGATTTTCGGATGACGCCAACGCCGACGGTCGCCTAAGGCGAAGATTCCAGGTGCCCCGCCCACGCGACCTCGGCGCCGCTTTGGACGGCCGCTTCAGGAATGCTGAGGTTCCGCTGGGTCGTTGGCGCGCCCGGTCCGAGAAAAAGTGCCGCTCGCCCGATCGGGATAAGGTCAGTGCCCGCCGCGATTTCAGTCGCGTAGGGCACGACCAATTTAAAGCGCCCCGCGGCATTCGTCGTCACCGACTGATGATACTGCCAAGTGCGGCCCGAGCTGCGCAGGCGCAGCGGAATTTCCAGCGTGACCGTGCTTCCCGCGGGCGCGGTCCCGGCGATTTTCGCTCCCTCGACCTGTTCGAAGATCTTCACCGCCGCCAGCACATGGCCGAGATAGGCGTCAGCCTCTCCTTCCTTCCACAGTCCCCGCCGCAAGTCCTCGCGGGCCACGGCCAGATCCTCCGCGGTGCGGAGCAAGCTAGCGTGCGCCATGAGGTGGCGGCCGTTCGCATCGTAGGTCATGCGCAAAAAGCTCTGCTCGCGGCTTTCAAAGATCAGGCGGAAATGGGCGAAGCCGTCGCCGTCATGGAGGAGAAGGCGGGTGGCGAAGGCCTGGTCATAGAGCGGACCCAGGGTTGGCACGCTCATCGTGTGATGGCGCCCGTCCACGAAGGTGCCGCGCCCATAATAGTCCTCGAGCCTTAGCCCGATCGTGGACAGATGGGCGCCGCAGTAGTCGCCAATGATCTTGGGCTCGAGCGCGATGTAGCGCACAGCGGTGGCGACGGTGAAGCCCCGGAGCGGGGCTGCGCGCACCTCGTCCTCGTTGCGCAGGAAGAAGGGCGCAATGCCCTCCGCCTCCGGATAGCGTGAGCTGGTGGCGGGACGGAGGGCCAGGGTGTTAACGAATTGGCCGGTGCTCCAGTCGGTCATGACCCCGACGCGCCCGCGCGGCGGCCGGTCCGCCGGGGGCTGAGGCGGCAGGGGCGGCGGCGGGGGGGTTGCCAGGCGCAGCCAGCGCATCGCTGCGATCCATCCGTCGCTCGGGATCTCCGCTTCGTCGCGGTACCAGGAGCCCGGCATCCACCACGGCACGGTCGAACCGGCGGGCCAGACGCCGAGGATGACGAGGGCCGTGCAGGCGGCCAACGCCTTCGGGCCGCCCCACCAGCGCGCGCGGTTGCCGCCAGGGGTGGGAGGGTTCACGGCGGCGCCGAAAAAATATCCGGTCAGCAGGATGGCATGGAGAGCCCCCTGATACACGTAGTCGTACGTGCGCCACCACAGCGCGAGAAAGAAGAGACTGGGCAAAACTGCGATCCACCAGGCCGGCCGCCGCCAGGCGCCGGCGAGGACGCCGGCCACCGGGGCGAACAAACCGAGGACGCCGGCGAGGCCGGTGACCGTCCAATAAAACCGCGGCGTGACCGGTTGGTTTTCCGCCACCAGGGTCGATTTGTGGCTCAGGCCGGCGGCGAGTAAGCCACGGGCGGTCGGCGAAAGGACGAGGACTAGCCCGGTGAGGGCGACGAGCACGCCGGCGCCGAGGGCCAGGCGCTCGCCGGGCCGGTAAAGCAGTCGCGGGGTTGCGAAGAACCACCCGGCGGCGGCGAGGGCGACCAGGACGGTGCCGGCGCCGGCTAAGGTGGCCATCCACAAGCCCGGCAGGAGAATCAGGCTGGGGCAGAGGAGACCCGTCGCGCCGGACAGGAGAAAAAATGCCAGCCAGTAACGCAGGCCCGCCCGCACCAAGGGGCGGGCGCCCACGCCCGCGAGGATATCGGCCGCGAGCTGGCCCAAGCCGGCCAGTCCGAAGATGGGAAGAAAGAGCGGGCCTCCCAGCCAGGTGAACTGCAGAATGACCACGGGCAAGGCGGCCCCCCAGGCCGGCTTCCACCAGGCGGATGGCTGTTCGCGCTCGCGCGTCACCAGACGCTGCAGCAGAAAAATGCTCAGGACGCTGATCAGCATTTCCACGACGTGATGGTCGCAGACGCCTAAGGTCATGTGGGATAAGGTCGCCCCCGGCAGGAGCAAATACCACAACGCCATGAGGAGGCCGATCCCGACCGTGGCCGACCGCCGCACGAGCAGATAGACGAAGGGCAGAATCGCGGCCACGGCCAGCGGCGGAAACCACAGGCAGACCCACCACAGGGCGCGCAGCGGCGGCAGGCCGAACGCGGCGACCACCTTGGCCAGTCCGGCGAGAGTGAGATCGTAGAGGCCGGCGGCATCGTTGCGCAGGACGGCCGGATAAAAGCTGAGATCGTCCCAGCGCAGAAGTTGCGGGAAATGCTGCAGCGTGTAGGCTGCCTGGCGGAAATGATAGTAGGCGTCCGGATCCGGCAGGCGGGGCTCCCGGTCGGGCAGCACGAGGTAGAACCAACCGGGGAAGATCCGGAGGACGACGACGAGGATCATCAGGGCCGCCACGATCATGCCGGGCTGCCGCGCCGGAAGGCGGGCTGGCGCACTGGCGGGCGGCAGGCTCACGGCCGGCGAGCCGCGGCCCGCAAGGTGGCGACGATCCGAGCCACCGCTGCCGCGCGGGCATCGCTCGAGACGAAGCCTTGTAGGGCGTGGCTCTGCTGCTGCCAGCGCGCGGGGTCGCGCAGAACCGCGGCGATGGCTGCCGCCGCCTCGGATTCATCCCAAGTTTCCTCGGTGCGGCACAGGCAGCCCGTCGCCTGGCCGAAGGCGGCGGCATTGCCGCGCTGATGCACGGCGGCCGCGCCGCCGAGCGGGACGACGAGCAGGGGGACGCCGGCGGCCGCGACTTCGTGCAGAGTAACAGCGCCGCCGGCCGTCAGGACGAACTGGGCCGAGGCTAGAACTGGCGCGATCGGATCGAGAAACGGCGCGACGGTAGCCCGGAGCCCGAGCTGGGCGTAAGCTTCCTGCACGGCCGTGGCCGCGATGCCCCGGCCGCACTGGTGCGTGACGCGCAGATCGACCCCGCTCGCGGCCAGCCGGCGGGCCAGTCCGGGAGCGCGCGCATTGAGGAAGGGATCGCCGAGCGAGCCGCCCAGGACGAGGAGGTGGACTGTTCCGGTGGGCGGGGCGGGGTGGCGGGCGGCCAAATCCTGCAGCGCGGAGCGGAGGGGCACGCCGACGACTTCGCAGGGCAGGGAGCGCGGCAGGGCGGCGGGGTCGAAAAGCCGGCTGGCCAGCACTTCCCGGGCGAAGTGCCGGATCAGCCGGTTGGCGAGGCCGAGCCGGGCGTTGGGTTCGAAGATGGTCACGGGCAGGCCGAGGGAGCGCGCGGCCAGGGCGGGGGCGAAGGCCGCGAAGCTGCCGAGACTGAGGAGCCCGATCGCGCCCGCGGCGCGAAAGTGCCGGCGGGCGATCCAGGCGGCGGGCAAAACGGCGGCGAGCGAGTGGCCGCGGGCGCCGGCGCCGCGGCCCACCCAGGGTGCGCCGGGCAAGGCGAGGAAGGGGAGGCCAGCGCGCCGGACGAAGTCGGCCTCCACCGGGTCGGCCCAGCCGGCGAAAAGCACCGCCAGTTTCGGGTGCCGTTGGCGGAGCTCCTCCGCCACAGCCAGTCCGGGGGTGAGATGGCCCACGGTGTAGCCGCCGGCAATGACATAGGTTGCGCGCAAGGAGGCAGACCGTTAAGAGCTTGTGAGAGAATCACAATTCCGATTTAGCCCGTGACCGAGGGTCCGTTAGCTTCTTGCGAAGAAAAACCAGAATGACGACCGCCGCTGAATGTCCCCGCGCCCTCATTGTGGCGCTCGGCGACCTGGGTCGATGCCCGCGCATGCTCAACCATGCCCGGGCCTTGCGGGCGCGGGGCTGGGCGGTGACGCTGGCCGGGTATGGGCCGAACCCTCCTCCGCCGGACTTGGCGGCCGATCCGGCGGTGCGCGTCGTGGCTCTGGATGCGGGCGGTGCGCGGCTGGCCCGGGGCCTGTGCCGGCTGGCCGCCCTGGTGTGGCGCGGGGCGTGGACCGCGATCGTGGTGCAGAATCCGCCGGGATTTCCGGCGCTGGCCGCCATCGTCCTGGCCGGACGGGGAAAAACGCCGCTGATCTTGGACTGGCATAATTTGGGCGGGACTCTGCTCGCCCTGCGACCGCCGCCGCGGCGGCATGGGGCGGCCCTGTACGCTTGGTGCGAATGCCGGGCGGCGCGGCGGGCGGACGGACACTGGGCCGTCTCGGCGGCCCTGGCCGGGGTGACGGTGGGCGCCCGGGCCGTCGTGGTGCACGACCGCCCGTCGCGGATCTTCCGCGCGGCGGCGGCGCGGGCGGGAGCCGAGGGCGCCGCCGATCGCCTGAGCTGGTGGCGACGGGTTTTGCCGCACACCCCGCCGCCCGCCGCTCCCTGCTGGGTGGTGGCGCCCTCGAGCTGGGGTCCGGATGAGGACGGCGCGGCGATGCTGCGGGTCGCGCAGGCGTGGCGCAATGACGGTGCCGGCTGGGGCGCTGCGCCGCGGGTCGCGCTCGTCGCCACCGGCATAGGCCCGCTCCAGGCGGACTTTGCCCGGGCGGCGGCGGCCCTGACCGGCGGCCCGGTGGAAATCCGCACGGCCTGGGTGCCGGCCGCCGAGTATCCGGCGCTGCTGGCCCGGGCGGATGCGGGCCTGTGCCTGCACTGCTCGTCCTCGGGATTGGATTTGCCGATGAAACTGGCGGATTTTCGCGGGGCGGGCCGGAAGGCGCTGGTGCGGGATTACGGTCCGGTGCTGCAAGAAGTCTTTCGGCCCGGGGCCGATGGCTGGACGTTTCGCGACGATGCCGAACTCGCCGCCGCCCTGCGGACGCTTGCCCTGAAATCCCCGGCGGAACGGACCGCCGCCGCCGCGGCGGGAGACACGTGGGAAGAGGAATGGGACCGGCAACTCGGGGGCTGGGCGCTGGCCTTGGAGCAAGGAAGGATCTCGCGATGACCCCGCGGCGCCACGCCATCTTTTTGCGCCCTTCCCTCGGGATCGGCGGGGCGGAGCGCCTGATGGTCGACGCGGCCATGGCCCTGCAGGCCCGGGGCTGGAGTGTGGAGTTTGTCGTCAACTTTTTCGATCCGGACCGGACCCAAACGGAGGCCCGGACCGGCCAGGTCAACGTCACGGTCTTCACTGGGCTGCCCGAGTGGTGCGCCCGCGGCCGGTTTCGCGCCCTCACGGCGGTCGCCGGCCAGCGGATGCTGCTCGAGCGCCTCCGCCGCCGCGGCCCCGCGCCGGATCTGATTGTCTGCGATCTGGTCCCGCACGCGGCCGGCTGGATCCGGCGCTGGCTGCCACGGTCAGCGATCCTGGTCTATTGCCATTTTCCCGACCGCTTGGCGGTGGCGGCGCGCGGTCCCTATGGACTCTACCGGGCCCTGATCGGCCGCTGGGAGGACCGGGGCATGAGGGTGGCGGACCGGGTGGTGGTGAACTCGGACTTCACGGCGGCGGCGGCGCGCCGGGCCTTCCCTTTCCTGGATCCCGCTCGGATAGCCGTCGTCCACCCCGGCGTGCGGCCGGCCCCGGCGGCGGCCCGCCACGACGGCTCCGCCCCGCTCCGGTCATTTTTGTCCGTGGCCCGCATTGATTCCTCGAAGAATTTGCCTTTGGCAATCGAGGCCTTCGCGGCCTTCCGCCGCCGGGTGGGCACGGCGGAATATTCGCGCTGGCGGCTGGTGTTGGCGGGCGGTTACGACCGGCGCCTGCCGGAGGCGCGGGCGCTGATGGCGCGCCTGCGGACGCAGGCCGCCGACCTCGGGGTCCTGCCCCAGGTGGAATGGCGGTTCGATCTGACGCCGGCTGACCTGGAAGCGTTGTGGCGGGAAGCCTTCGCCCTGATCCATTTCGCTCCCGCCGAACATTTCGGCATCGTGTTGATCGAGGCCATGGCTCGGGGCCTGCCGGTGCTGGCGGTGGCGGCCGGCGGCCCGGCGGAAATTGTGGTGGATGGCGTCACCGGGGCTTTGCGCCCGCCAGAGGCCATGGAGTTCTCTGCGGTCATGGCCGAATGGGCCGGGGCACCGCAACACGCCGCCGTCCTGGGCGCGGCCGGCCACGCCCGGGCGACGGCGGAATTTAGCATCGACCGTTTCTCCGCCGGGTTCGCCGCCCAGGCAGAAGCGGCCCTCGGCCCGCGGCCCTAAGCCCGGTCCGGGCCGCGGTTGGCCGCGGCCAGAAACGCCGCGAAAGCCGGCTGGCCGGCGAGTTCGGGATCGGCGAGGGTGCGGCCCCGGTAGGGTTCCAAGGCGAGGCCCAAGCCGGGTCCGTCGACCAGAGGCATGAAAGTGGCGGATACCCCGGCCCACTCCAGTCCGAGGAGGGCGCGCCTGGCGGCTTCGGCATAGCCTCCCGGAGGGAGGGGCGCGACGTACTTGATTCCCGGGGTCAGGCGAAAGGAGCCGTCACGACCGTTTGTACCTGGGAAGGATCGATGCGGAGGCGGCGCCGAGTCCACCATGATCCCTGGTGGTGGACGAATGGCCGGAAGATACCCCTCCCACGCCTTCGGCGCGTGGCTGCGGGAGGTGATCCGGAGTGCCTCTGGCGGCCCGCGGACAGGACCGAGCATGTGCGGAGTTGCATCCCCCGCCGTGCCCTCTCCTCATGGCGCGGTGCCCCCGCACGCCGTCACCCCCGCCCGTCCTCCCGGCCCATGAACCGCCGCCGGGAAACCCAAGGACTTCTTTTCGGCTTCGTCGGCATGCTCGGCTTTAGCCTGACCGTGCCGATGCTGCGGATGGCCGTGCATGATTTCGATCCTGTCGTAGTCGGCCTGGGCCGGATCCTGATCAGCCTGTCGATGGCGGTGCCGCTCCTCGCGTGGCGGCGGGGGCCGTTTCCCCAACGCCGGCATTGGCCGGGGATTCTCGTTATCGCGCTCGGCCCCATGATCGCCTACCCCCTGATCGTGGCGACGGCGTTGCGGCAGGTGCCGGCCGCTCACGGGGCGGTGGTCGTCGGGCTCCTGCCCTTGGCCACCGCGATCGGCGCCGTCCTTCGCGGCCGCGAGCGGCCTTCGGGAGCTTTCTGGCTCGCCGCTCTCGCCGGCAGCGCCGCCGTCGTCGGGTTCGCCCTGGTGGAGGGCCACTGGCGGCTGCATGCCGTCGACGGCTGGCTCTTGCTCGCGGTCGCGCTCTGCGGCTGGGGCTACGCGGAAGGCGGGCACTTGTCCCGCGAGCTGGGCGTCGTCAGTGTCCTGTGTTGGGGTTTGGTTGTGGCCGGGGTCTTGGTCGCGATACCGGTGGCCCGGGCCGTGGCCGTTCACGGACTGCACGGATCGACCCGGGCTTGGGTCGCCTTCGCCTACACGGGGGTCGTCAGCATGTTTCTCGCTTTCCTCGCCTGGTATCATGGGCTGGCCCTGGGCGGCGTCGCGCGGGTTGGGCAGCTTCAGCTGCTGCAGCCCTTCGTCTCCCTTGGCTGGGCGGCTTGGCTGCTCGGCGAGCACCTCAGCGGGCTCATGCTTGTCACGGTGCTGATCGTGGGGGCGACCGTCGCGCTCGGCCGCCGCGCGACCGTTCGCCACTCGCTGGACGAGGAAGCGGTCGATTCGGCCGGCAGTTGAGGCGCTTGGTTTGCAAAGAGTCGGCGGCTGAAATAATCGCCGCGAGCGAGGCCGCCCTGCAACTTTCCCGGCTCGCCGTAGTCTATGGGCCAGCGTGGGGTCGGTTTGCCCCAATCAGTCTTCTTGCGACGATGAACTCTCAAAGTCCCGACGAGCCGAATGCTTCGGGGGCCGGCATGACCCGGCGGACCGTGTTAAAGCGGGGACTGCTCTTGGGCGGCGCTTTCTTGGTCGGAGCGCAAAAGTCTGGCGCCGATGCCGCCGGCCCTCTTCCCCGGGCGGCTTGCCATCGCGTGGACTTGTCTTTCTCCCTCAATGGGCAGCCGGCCCATGCCGAGATCGAGGCCCGCACCACCCTCCTCGATCTGCTCCGGGAAGGCCTCGACCACCCCGGCACGAAGAAAGGCTGCGATCACGGTCAATGCGGAGCCTGCACCGTGCACGTCGGGGGCCGGCGGGTACTGTCCTGCCTGACCCTCGCCGCCACCGTCCAGGGCAAGGAAGTCGCAACGATTGAGGGGCTGGCCCGCAACGGGCGGCTCCATCCGCTGCAAACTGCTTTCATTGAGCACGATGCATTTCAATGCGGCTTCTGTACACCGGGCCAGCTGATGTCTGCGGCCGGGCTCATGAAAGAGCCATGCGGCATGTCGCCGAATGACGTCCGCGAAGGCATGTCGGGCAATATCTGCCGTTGCGGCGCGTACTGTGGGATTGTGGCCGCCATCACCCAGGTGCGAACGGCCGCCGTCTAGCGCCATGAATGACTTCGCCTATACTGCGGTCGACTCCCTGGCTGGCGCTGTCGAGGCCTACAGCCGCAGTCCGGGCTCCATGTACCTGGCAGGTGGCACGACGATGGTCGATCTCCTGCGCGAGGGCGTCTTCGCGCCCGAGGCCGTGGTCGACATCTCGGCGCTGCCCTGGCGGGAAGTCCGGGTGGACGGCGAATTCACCCGGATTGGCGCGATGGTTTCCAATTCCGAAGTGGCCTGGAATCCCGCGATCAAGAAAATGTTTCCGGTCGTGGCGGAAGCGATCCTGGCCGGCGCGTCGGGCCAGATCCGCAATATGGCGAGCACGGGGGGAAATCTGCTACAGCGCACGCGCTGCCCCTATTATCGCGACCTCACCGCCCCCTGCAACCGGCGGGCACCCGGCAGCGGCTGCGCGGCCTTGGCCGGGATCAACCGCAGCCACGCCATCCTGGGCGGGAGCGAGGCCTGCATCGCCACCCATCCCTCCGACTTTGCCGTCGCGCTCACCGCCGTGGACGCCCGCGTGCGGGTGGCGGGCTCCGCCGGCGAGCGGGACATTCCCATCACCGACTTCTATCGGCAGCCCGGCCGCACCCCCGAGCAAGAAACGGTACTCCAGCCCGGAGAACTGATCGCGGCGGTATTGCTCCCCCACGCCTCCGCGCATGGCCGCTCCCTTTATCTCAAGGTGCGGGATCGCAAGTCCTATGAGTTTGCCCTCGCTTCCGCCGCCGTGGCGGCCGAGCTGAACGACGGCCGCTGGCACCGGGTCCGCATCGCTTTGGGCGGCGTCGGCACTGTGCCGTGGCGCAGTCGGGCGGCGGAGCAGCTGCTCGAGGGCGAGCGCCCCAGGGGCGAGCTCTTTGCCGCGGCGGCCAACGCCGAACTGGCCGCGGCCCGCCCCCGGCGGCACAACGCCTTCAAGGTCCCGCTGGCCAAGCGCACCCTGGTCGCCGCCCTCGAGCGCCTGGCGGACATGTCATGAGCACGACCGCTGTCGGCCGCGCCGTCGTCCGCAAGGACGGCATCAAAAAAGTGACGGGGACTGCCACCTACACGGCCGATTTTCGACCGGCCCGGCTCGCCCACGCCCTGCTCGTCTCTAGCACGGTGCCCGCGGGCAAGATTGTCCGGCTGGAGGTCGACCCGGCCCTGCGGGCCCCCGGCGTCCTGGCCGTCGTGACCCACCTCAATGCCCCGCGGCTGAAGTCGCCCGGCAGCATGGCCACGGGCGGGGAATTCGCCGAACACTTTTTTCCGCTCCAGGAGCCGGAGATCCATTTCTGGGGCCAGTACGTCGCCGTCGTGGTGGCCGATTCGCTGGAGCGGGCGGAGGATGCCGCCGCCCGGGTGCGGGTGGAGTACGCCGCCGCCCCCTTCCAAATCGACATGGAAGGCAATGCCGTGGAACTGATCGAACCGGCCAAGGCGATGGGCCGAAAAGTCCAGATCGAGCGGGGCCGGCTGGCCGAGGGCCTGGGCGCGGCCGAGGTGACAGTCGACGAGACTTACCGCACGCCGGTCTACCATCATAACGCGATGGAGCCGCACGCCACCATCGCCGATTGGACGGACGAACTTTTGACCATCTATGAGCCGACGCAATGGGTGATGGGCCTGCGCTCGGTCGTGTCCAAGGCCTTCGACCCCGAGGCGGAAAAGGTGCACGTTATCTCACCGTTCGTCGGCGGGGGCTTTGGGTCGAAGGGATTTTCCTGGCCGCACACGCTGGCGGCAGCGATGGCCTCCCGCGCGGCGGGCCGCCCGGTCAAGCT